>ERZ772977.1622-NODE-1622-length-11040-cov-25.296313_pt1 | contig 11040 bp, 7 predicted proteins | sample MGYA00511131_ERZ772977 | MGnify/ENA primary metagenome ERZ772977 (study PRJEB29015, sample SAMEA2737935) | human oral metagenome | biome: human oral; feature: human-associated habitat; material: dental | place: China | collected 2151 ...
GCCCGAACACGCCGAAATAACGCGCCGCCGCATCGCCCTCAATGCCGCGCACCACATCTAGCTCCGCCACGCCCTTCAATTGCCGCAGCGAAATATTCAAAGCATCGACCGCACTTTGAATCGCTACATTCTCGCCGTAATTGCGAATTTGCCGCTGAAGTACCCGCTTACTCGCCTGAATCTTCGCCGCGATGATATTGCGCGCAATCGGTACGGGATTTTGCTCCGACACCCGATACTGCGCCCGACGCAACAGCACATTGCCGCTCTGCCGCCCCTGAAGCCGTCCCAAGAAACGTCCGTTTTCGGTAAAAAACGCCAAATTCACATTATTTTCGCCGCAAAACCCCAGCAAAAACGGCGACACCAGCACATTCCCGAAACAGAAAATATGCCCGATGGAATGCACCGGCAACTGCGCCACCTTCTTACGCTCCTGCTCCACCACCAGCGTCTCCCGCTCCTTATGCAGATAACTGCCTTGGGTGGTGATGTAGAGCGTGTTTTGCAGTTTGCGCATGGAAAATTCCTTGGGGTTTGAACGCAGTTTTTGGGTGTTTAACAGGGTTGAGCTACTTGAAAAACGGTAGGTCGGATTCTCGAATCCGACATTTTCAAAACTACAACAATGATTTTAAATTGCATAAATATCAAACGGTTGTCGGATACAAGTATCCGACCTACTCTTACTTTATTGGATTACATCTGCGGCTAACTCAGCCTATATTTGTCGTTCAGAAATTTGGTAAGGTGGGTTATAAAACGAAAACAACTCTATCATATCTTCGAAGTGAAATTCTTTTTTCCCACTATTTTCTAGAAAAGAAATTAATCTTTTAATCTGAATCTCAGAAAGTGAAAATTTTTTAGCTAAATTACACTTAACAATATCTATATTTTCTGTATTTCCATCTGGAATATTTATAATATCACTACATATTTTCGCGAGAATTTTTATAGATAACTCATCAATGCTGAATTCAACAAACGAAGAAATTTTATTTAATCTAATGTCTTCATGTATACTTTTTAATAACTCGGTATATATATCTATCAATTCACCAATCAATGATAAATCATCTGTATATTTGTCAACTTTGTATGGTTTACCTTGTTCCAGAGTGTAAATCCTATCATAAAATCTTAATTCTTTATTTTTTGATGTATGAATACCTTGGTTATGGACAGTATTCCTTCTTGCAGCTAAAAAACTTACTAAATTTTTATCTTCATTCCAATTTCTTTTATAGCTTTCTTTATCTATAACTTTATAAATGCATTCCAGCTTATCAGGAAAAGAGAAATAATCACATTTTTGAATAGAATTAATCTTAATTATTAAAGATTCCATTTCATCATTTGATAGCTGAGTAAAATCAGATTTTTTATTTTCATAAGCGACTTCAATATATTTCTTAATCTTTTCTTTTCTTCCATTGTTCATTATCTTTCTTTGTTCATCGCAAATCGCATCAAATAATTTACTGATCCAGTTTTCAAAAGCCGAAAAAGCCGACACTAGAAAATCTAACATTAAACTACCTAGTATGTGATTGTATCTCCAAATAAATAAGTCTTTCATATCAATATAATGACTTCCACTTAAATTATATTTTTCTTTTTCTACATCACCTTGAAACACTTGATTCCACAATTCATTAAATCCCTCTCTTCCTGTTATATTAGAAAGCTCTTCATTAACTAAAAAGAATATATGTAAATCTATAACATTGCAAAAAGACGAATAGAACGAATGATAGAAAATAAAGTTGTATTTATTTTGATTTGTAGTATAAAAGGCTTCTCCTAAAAAATTTTTCTCCCATAAGAAACATTTTTCTTTGAGATTTAAAAATTCTCTTAATAAATTACATTGATTTGTATCAAATTTAATCATTTAAATTCCTTTAAAAATAGTTAGAACGCCCCGAACAACCCTTCGACATACCCCACGCTCCTATCCCGTTTCCCCAACAACTCCGGCTGGCAGATTTCCACCAACGAGCAGGCTTTGCAGCGTTTGCCGTAGTCGGGTGGTGGGGTTTGACAGCTGTTTAGAAGTTCGCGCACGGCGGCGATGGTGGCGAGTGTTTGGGCGCGCAGGTCGTCTGAAAATACGACGGGGATGCGGTGGCGGGTTTGCATATACCACAGCGCACCCTCAGAGATGGTTTGTCCCGTCATTTCTTCCAAGCACAAGCCTTGGGCGCAAAGCTGGATTTCGTCCATCGGGTCGGGTTTTGGCTTACCGCGTTTGTATTCCACGGGTTTCAGACGGCCTGTTTTCGTTTCCACTTCCACCAAATCCAACACGCCGGTGATGCCCAGTTTCTCCGCCGACACATGCACCGTCCGCTCAAAACGCACGCCCTTGCGCGTTTCCGGTTCACCCGAATCCACCCGCTCATGCAGCGCCTTGCCCTGCGCAGTCAAATAGTTCTCCGCCCACGCCTGTTCGTTGTGAATCAAGGCACATTGACGCGGGCAGAAGGCATAGTGTTGCAGAGCGGAAAGGGGAATCAGGCACGAGTCCTGATTTTCCCCTTGGGGTTCGATTGAAAGTACGGTCATTTTTTTCAATATTTTCAATAAATTTTTGTTATAGGCAAAAAATTCTCTCTATCCATTCATCTTTATCGTATGGACCATGGACACTCTTAAAGCATCCTCTACTTTCAACACTTCTATCCAAATCTTTAACTATCCAGTCAATAACACAAATGACTTTGTTTGTTTCGGCAATAACGCCTTTAACAATACCTATATGTAAGATTCTGATTTCAGATGATCCTTGCCCCTTCATTCGCTTGATTGCAATTCGATCGCCTACTTGTATTTGTTCTCCTCTTTTAAATTGTTCAGGTTGATCTTCTGCTCCCCATCCCAGCATCCAATAACCATTTTTAACAAAAAACTGATCTTGATGATCCTGTCCTCCCCAAGAGGCTCCAACTAACCAATATTTCATATCGTTACTCCTGACTTATTAAAAACTTACAAATACTCTTCCACACTTACGCCATTCAGGCCGTCTGAAACCACGCTGATGTTGTAATCGCCAAAACTGCTGGCTGGCGTACCTGATTCGCCGTTTACGCGTTCAACTTTCACGGCGTCAAACAGTTTATGTGCAGGCTGGCTGCCGAGTGTGCTGTCGTGTTTGAAAACAATCAGTTTGCGCGCCGCCATTTCGCCACGGGCGGCGGAGCGGTCGTGTTCAAACATCAGCGTCAGGGCTTGCCAGAGTTTGGCTAAGTCGTCGTCTGAAAAACCGGTTTTGGCGGCAAGGTTGGCGGAGATAAAGCCGTGCACGCGATAGAGCGCGTAAGGGACGATGTATTTACGCCCCATGGTGCGTTCTTTTTCCAAGTCTTTTTCGTTGGTGACCGCCATGCGGGTGATGGAAACTTCCAGCGGCACGATCGGGTCGATGGATTGGGCAAACGCCAGTTGTACCGGGCCGCGCACTTGTCCGCTGTTGACTTCGGTGGTCATCACCGCGCCGAAGGTGCGGATATCGAAGAAGTTTTTGCACATCCAAGCGGTAATATCGCGGGCTTTGGCTTCGTCTTTTGGCAGTTTTTTGGCTTCAGATTCAATACCGAGCGCTTCATAAGCGCGTTTGTTTTGCAGGTTCAATACGCTTTTTTCTTTCACATAGATTTCGTAACCGGCTTCGTTTTCGCTGCTGATTTCTACAAAATTACGGATTTTGCGTTTCAAACAGACATCGGTTACCAAACCTTTACTGGACTCGGGATCAAGACGCGGCATATTGCCCGCATCGGGATCACCGTTGGGGTTGCCGTTGGTTACGTCAAAAAAGTAAACAAATTCATAGCGGTTTTGAATGGCAGACATTTTCTGGCTCCTTAGTTTTCAATGGTTTCAGCGGTTTCTTTTTTAGCAAAATAGCTTTGTTTTTGGTGGTAATAGCCGATGGCAAAGCGGCCTTGCTCGTCAATGCTCAAATGGCGCGGAAAGGTTTCAGGCAGTTTGGCAATGATTTCGCCCAAATCTTTATCCAAATTCACCGCCATGCCGGCTTTGTCTTTACGCAGGCGCGACAAATGGTGTTTTGCACCCGACAAAAGGCGTGGAAAAACCGAAAACGGCACGGCGGATGCAGAGCCATAATAACGGTCGGCAATGCCTGCGTTTAATTCGCCCAGCGCCTGATATTGGATGCGCTCCAACACGGCAAACAGCCGCCCTAAAAGATAGGCGCGATTCGGGCTTTCATTGTTCAAACTCATAGGAACTCCTTCTTCGATAAAATCTTTTCTAAAACGCCGCTCTAATACGGCTTTAATCATTGCCACGCGCAGTCCGTTTACATCGCCGTCAGCGCGGATTCGGGTAATCAGTTGCGACAGCAAACTTAAGGGGTACGGCGTGCCGCAAATCACGGCGCGGGTCATTTCGCCTGCCAATACGGGCGAGATATTTTCGCTTTTGCCTAAAACCGCCGTCTGCAACAGCAAGCGCCAAATAGAAGGCGGCGTTTTCCACGGGCGCGGTTCAATTTTTAAATCCCGCCAGTGCCATGCCAAATTTTCCGCCAGCTGCCCAAACGTGGTGTCTAGCCAAAATCGAACAGAAATCCGCGCGGCATTGGGGGCAAGTCCTAAGATGTAAAAACGGGTATTGGCAGAGAGTTCTGGCGCAATTTCTTGCAGCGGACGACCTTTGTTACTTATTTGTTTCAATACGTTGAAAACTTTGGCGCTTTCTTGTTCATCATCCGGCGGCGTGAACACTTGCGCAAAGAAGCCTTCGACAGCCTGCGCCGTAGCGCTATCATCCGCTTCCGCCCAAAAGACAGTGCTGGCGTCACCAATGGTCAGGCAGTGATTATTTTCGCGGCGCAAGAGATAGTTCAGCGCAGTGGTGTAGGCAAAGGCGGATTGTTCGGAGACGGGCGAATTTGCGCCTTGCTCTTTACCAAAAGAGGCAAAGGCTTCTTTGTTGAACGAAATAATCGAACCACCGGAGCTTTGCCCGCCAAACACGCCTTTAATCGCCGGATGCAGCCGTGCAATCGGAGCGGTGTCGCCGCTAATCAGGCACAAGCCCTCAAGCGCTTCATCGCTTTTCAGGCAGCCTGCCCACAAACTTTGCGCAGCTTCGCGTTTATGGATAAGTGCGGTTGGTTTTTCAAGAGAAAATGCGATGTTGGCATCGAGCATTTCGGCAGGCAGATTTTCGGCAGCAAAATGTGCAGGCTGCCAGTTTTGCAGAAAGCGGCATAAGGCTTGCAAGCCTTCATCTTCGCTGTTTTGCAGTAAATCAAGATGGTATTGCTTAAAGGCGTCAAAGGTTTTTTCAGACGACGTAAACGGTTTTTCTTTGACTTCGGCTTTGTTTTTATTGGCTTCCACGCCAAGCGCGTAGGCGGTTTTATCCCACAAAAAATTCGGTTTGATACCCGACGTGCGTTTTTCAGGGCGCGGCACGCTCATTAGCTTAGGCTGCGGCTTTTTATCGGCGGTCAGATTCGGCACAGCAGTTTTCAGACGGCCTTCTTTATCCAATACCAAAATCCAGCCGATTTTCTCCTCGCTAAAACCATAAGGCGGCACTTTCGGGGCTCCCATTTCATCATTTTCCACTGCCAAACGGCGGTAATAGCGGGCAAGGGACGCAAGAATCATGCTTTCACCTCCTCGGCGTAAAACGGCGGCACATCAATCATGCCGCTTTTCATTTGTGCGCGGAAAAAATGCGGCGTGTTGCCGTGGTCAAAATCAATATCATGCAGCATCCAGCCCAAATCACGGTTTACCTCGCTTTCCGATAACGCCGACGGTGGCAGCGGCTCGCCTTCATCAATCAACGCAAAATCGGCAGGAAATTCACGCACGCCCAAACAAGGCTGCTGAAAACATTGTCCTTTTTTCGCACGACGTTTGAACATCTCGATGTGCTTGGTAACGGTCTCATCCGCGCCTGCTTTTGCCGTCAGCACCGCATGGGCTTCAATCACATACGCTACGTCTTTAAGCACCGTCGCCGCACGCTGCTGGCGGTCGTCTTCAATCAGCGTATATAAATCGGCAACGCTCTTGCGCTTCATCGCACCGCTCACCTTACCCGCCGAAATCTTGCCGCCCAACTCATTGCGCCGCACCGACTCAAACCGAATCGGTTTTAACACATAAATCCGGTCAATCACCCACCGAATCGCCGGCTTCCAATGCACCGCCGCCAAAATCCCGCGCGCCGCCGACGGCGTGATGACATCATAAGACACCCGCTCCACCTTCATCTCCGGACGGGTAAAACAGGCATAATCGCCCCAAACATGTAGGCGGATTTGGTTCATTTGGTTCTCCTTGTGGTTGGGGAAGTGCGGTTTCAGACGACGTTTTGAAAACGTTGGGAAAATTGCCCGCACTTTTGAATGATATTTTTATATATCTGTAATTTCTGCGAATCTCACTTCTGGAAGGGGATCGTTTTTCGCCATTTCCAATATTCTTTTTAAATCCACATCATCATTTTGCTCTTTATTCAAAATATCTCTAGCCAATCTAACGCAAGCTGCACGCACAAGTGAAATACTTACAGACTCCTGATTATATGGGGGAATTCTCCCGTAATTAGTGCTATCAAAAATAACTGGAAGAATTTCACTAAGTGATTCAATATCTTCACCTGAAAGATATTCTTTTTTATACATCTGATTAGCCGTCCAAAGGAGTGGGGCTAACCCTTGTTTTTGATTTGAACTAATCATGTAAATCAGTCGCTTAATTAACCTATTTATCACAGGTAAATCTTGAAGTTCTCTCCAAGTTAACAGAGCATAAGAGGCATACGCTAATTTATGACCTTCTATAGATTGGAACCCCTTCTTAATCAATCCCTCCGTGCGACAAATAAAACTTTCATCTGATACAGCAAAATATGGATACGCCATCAGAATTTCCGCTTTATCAAGTACTATATGCATATCACACAACTTCTGAAAATTTTCTTCAGTTAATGCTTCTTTTGACAATGCAGGCACAATGGAACGCGCTAATACTTCACTAATTAATTCAGCCGTTTCAGAATTTATATTTTTAGAAAACCCTATTTCACTATCATCTTTTTCGGGTAATCTCCAAGAGGTTAGTTTTTCGAAATAATTCACAGCCTGTTCTTGACTTGGCAATTCCTTAACATTTTTTCCAAGTGCTGCATTAACTACATCCATTAAAAAATCCAATTTAAACAAGTTTTCTTCCTTCTGTTCAAATAAATATTCTCTAACTAATGCTTTTACCGACAAATAATCCATGTTTGGTAATTCAAGTAGAACGTAATTAAGCAATCCTGTTTTAGGTATATTTTTATAATCAGGATTATCTCCCCATATATTTAATGCAATTTGTCTGCATTCTTTTTCGGTAAGGAACTTACTCTTTATTAAAGGTAATAGTCTTAACAATGCTGGAGCATTTTTAGAAGAATTTTTTTCTATACTATCTATAATTTCACCAATGCGTTTATCAATAAAAATATTTTGCTTACGCTTACCCGGATTATCTATGACAGGATTAGCCCACTTACCATATTCATTTTTTTGAATTTCTGTTTCAAGTGGATAGGATAATGCATCAAGTAACACCTCATGTTGCTCATCGTCAGGAATACTTTTAAGAGAAAATTTAATTAAATCCTTAATTGAATCAAATAGCCATAGGTGTTGAAATTTCTTATTCTGTCCTAAAGAAACTGCTAAGCGAAAAATTTGCTTAGCTTGTTCAGATGTTGCTCTTACAGAAATTCTAGCTAATACTTCAATAAAAACACGTAAGCGGTCAATTGCATGGCGTGTAATACCGCTTATGCTCGATTGAGCCTCTCGCTTTTCAGACCAATATTCAATTGAAGATATAGTTTTTTCTATTAAAAAATTAGCCTCGTCCTGAGATAAACACGCAATTTGAATTCTAGAAAATACTCTTTTTAAGACATTAGATGTCTCACTACTGGCGGCTCTAATAGCAAGAGAGAAACGTTGGGTATTATCAATTTCAGTTAACTCGGCAATTTTTGCAGCTGAATCGACAAGAAAATTTGTATGCTGCCAACGTAATGGTAATCCAACAGTATTAGATATACCTTCTAGTAGAAGTAGTGGGTGTAATTCATTACTCCAAGTTACAGTATTGGAGTTATCTTTGTAATGCCCTGGTTCAAATAAAGGCTCAATCTCTTGTTCTTGTTGCTTTGCTAATTTTCTGGTAATTTTTTTCTGCATGTGTTCTATGTAATCCCAAGGATCACATTTAGATTCTTTATAATCAAAAGAGAAAATTCTAATTTTCTCTTCCAGTTCACTCAAGTTAATACCTCTAGCTAACCAGTATGCCCAAGCTAGACGAGAGAGCAAATAAATAGAACCATGATTATTTCTATACTGTTTAAGTAAATCACTATATGCTTCACTTATTAAGTGTTTACCTTCTTCAAAATTTCCAAGCTCTGCAAATAAAGAAGCCTTTTTTAACTTCCAAATAGGATCATTAGTGGTAATTTCTTCTGCATATTTCTCTAAAGCTGGATAATCAAATGAATCCCGCGCTAAAATAGCGGAATAATAGGACAATTCGTTATCAATTTCTGTCCAATATTCTTTTCCTTTTTCCAATATACGTCTTGTTATTAGAATAATATCTTTACTTTCTGACTGTTCCATCCAACGTGTATTTTTCAATAAAAGAAGCGCAATATCTAATTGTTGTTTCTTTGTTAAACAACAAGGTTTATCAAGATCACATACTGTTAGCAGTTCATTTACCAACCAATTTGGAAGAATTTCAAAAGTTACTTTATAATGCCAAGCTATTTCATACAGCAGCTTAGCTCTTGAATCTTTATTCATTCTTGACAAATTATCAGGATTAGGCCAAGGATCTGTTAACTGCATATGCAAGGTAAATCTCAATAAATTTGGACATACCAACCACTCAGGGTAAGACAATCTATCCTTTTCCAAAGGAACTAATTGCCTTTCAAGGAGATGAGCTGCATGCTCATGATCTTGATAACGCCTATTTAATTCTTCTTCTGTCATTTCCATTCGCTGTAGCTTGCTTGGCTCCCATTCCCATTTATTCTTAGGCTTTAGTTTTTGCAAGGTCTGAAAAAATATTTCTGTGGCCTTAAAATGACGCATATCTGCATCATCATAATCTTTAACCAAACTATATAAATCTATTGGTGCGATATTGAGCGACTCTAAATATTTCTGTTTTGAAGAATTTAATCCTAAAGCTCCAACGAGGTAAATCCGTCTAGAATGACTAGTTAAATGATCTCTAACCCAACCAGCCCACTGTAAGAAATTTGGGTCATCTCCAGAGAAACCCATTAGACATAGTTCATTTTCAATAAATACTTGCCGAGCAAAGTTCACAAATGCTGCATATTGTTGCGGATATTTACGGTAATCTTCCTGAGTAAAAATCAAATCTTTACTTACATCGATAGTGCCATGCAATTTCACGATACGAGGTGATCTTGCACTTGAAAGATCTTCCTGTTTTGAAACAATACTATATACAGGCTGATGAATTTCTTCTGAAGCACGTTCAAGCAAAGTATCCCAGTTTGTAGTCAAAACCTCTGACCATGGTAATTCTAGTAAGGATTTATATAGTTCCCCCGGTATCCAGGCTGAATCATTAATTTCCTTCTTGATTAAATCATGTAACGCTTGTTTACCGAAATATGCATTGTATTCTTCAGCTAGTCGTAATGGATCTGAGCTATTTGAACTCAATTCTTTAGTTAATAGTTCAGAAAAATTAAACCAAAGCGGAAGCTTTTTATTGCTATCTCCTGTTGTCGCAGCACTTCTACTAAAACCTGCACCTATCATAATAGCTGCACCATGATAAGAGTTATTTTGTTGCCAGAGAGCAGAAGCAAGTTTTTTTAATTTTGTATAGTCATCAAGTTGTGTAATGTCTTTAGCCATTCTGAATTCCTATGTAATTATCTTCTCAATTAATCAAAATAATTTTCCTTAAAACACCAAACTCTCCCCCTTCAAAAACTCCACATCCTCCCAAGAAAGCCCCGCCACCTCATCATACAAATCCAGCCCAATCAGCGTATAAAACTGTTTGCCGAAGTTTTTCTCGTTAATCGGTTCGATGCGCCCTGCTTTATATAAAGCGGCGAGGGCTTTTTCGGGGATTTGGACGGTGTAGGGTTGCAGTTTGCGTAAGAGTCCGCCGATGTGGTCGGCGTGGTGCAGGCTGCTAATGAGGTTTTCGGCCTCGTTGTCGAACGGAATAATCAGTGGCTGCATATGGCTTTCAATCATGCGGAATTTGTCGGCGATGGTTTGGAATGGGAAATCGAGGCTTTGCCCTGTATCGTTGTGCATTTTCAGGATTTTTTTATTGTCCAGTTCACTACCTTTTAATTGATAAAGCTCGGCGAAATAGGCGACAACGGCTTGGGTGGATAAGAGGTCGTCTGAAAACTCATCGGCAGTCAAGCGCATAACGGCGACTTGGGCGGCAAGTTCAGGCGGGGCTTTCCATTGTTCTTCGAGCGCGAATATCCAGACAAAGCTGTTTTTAGATGGTCTTTTGCCTTCGCGGTTGCAACGTCCGGCGGCTTGGGCGACGCTGTCTAAACCAGCCTCGGCGCGCATCACCAGCGGAAAATCGACATCAACGCCGGCTTCGATTAAAGAGGTAGCGATGACGCGGCAAGGTTCGCCGTTTTTCAGACGACCTCGGATTTCATCGAGTTTTTGGCTGCGGTGTTTGGCGCACATTAAGGTGGTCAGGTGGAACGTGCCGTCAAGGTGTTTGGCTTGGTCGTACAGGCTGCGGGCGTGGCGCCGGTTGTTGACGATGACGAGCATTTGCGGGTGTTCGGCAAGTTTGGCGAGCAGGTCGGCGTCGGTTTGTGTACCGATGTGTTGCACGGTGGTGCGGCGTAGTTTGTCAAAAAGTGCGGTCGGTTTTGGGGCTATTTCGCGCACGTTTTCAAAGCCGCGATAAAAGCCGTTTTCGGCTTGCACGGCTG
>ERZ772977.1624-NODE-1624-length-11026-cov-11.628019_pt1 | contig 11026 bp, 8 predicted proteins | sample MGYA00511131_ERZ772977 | MGnify/ENA primary metagenome ERZ772977 (study PRJEB29015, sample SAMEA2737935) | human oral metagenome | biome: human oral; feature: human-associated habitat; material: dental | place: China | collected 2151 ...
ACAAGGAGCGCGAGTACGAGCGCAACGCCGAGCGCTACCAGTTCCTGCGCTGGGGGCAGGGCGCCCTGTCCAACTTCCGCGTCGTCCCGCCGGGCACCGGCATCGTCCACCAGGTCAATATCGAGTACCTGGCCCGCACCGTCTTCACGCGCGAGATCGCCGGGCCCGACGGCGCGAGCGTCGTCCAGGCCTACCCCGACACCTGCGTGGGCACCGACTCCCACACCACCACGGTCAACGGCATGGGCGTGCTGGGCTGGGGCGTGGGGGGCATCGAGGCCGAGGCCGCCATGCTGGGCCAGAGCGTGTCCATGCTCATCCCCCGCGTGGTCGGCTTCAGGCTCACCGGCTCCATCCCGGCCGGGGCCACGGCCACCGACGTCGTGCTCACCATCACCCAGATGCTGCGCGCCCACGGGGTGGTGGGCAAATTCGTCGAGTTCTACGGCGAGGGCGTGGCGCAGGTGCCGCTGGCCAACCGCGCCACCATCGGCAATATGAGCCCCGAGTTCGGCTCGACCGCCGCCATCTTCCCCATCGACAAGGTGACCCTGGACTACCTGCGCCTGACCGGGCGCAGCGAGGAGAACGTGCGCCTGGTCGAGGAGTACACCAAGACCCAGGGCATGTGGCACGATCCGGGGCGCGAACCGGTGTTCTCCGAGTACCTGGAGCTGGATCTGGCCACGGTGGTGCCCTCCATCGCCGGGCCCAAGCGCCCCCAGGACCGCATCGAGCTGTCGGGGGCCAAGGCCTCCTTCGAGCGGACCCTGCCGACCTACGCCGCCCAGGCCCACAAGCCCACGCCGGTGACCCTGGCCGACGGCACGCTCACCGAGCTCGACCACGGGCACGTGGCCATCGCCTCCATCACCTCGTGCACCAACACCTCCAACCCGAGTGTCATGGTCGCCGCCGGGCTGCTGGCCCGCAACGCCGTGGCCCGCGGTCTGCGGAGCAAACCGTGGGTCAAGACCTCCACGGCGCCCGGATCCCAGGTGGTCACCGACTACTACGCCAAGGCGGGGCTGTGGCCGGCGCTGAACGCGCTGGGCTTCAACGTCGTGGGCTACGGCTGCGCCACGTGCATCGGCAACTCCGGGCCGCTGCCGGAGGAGATCTCGGCGGCCGTCAACGACGCCGATCTCGCCGTCGTCTCCGTGCTGTCCGGCAACCGCAACTTCGAGGGGCGCATCAACCCCGACGTCAAGATGAACTACCTGGCCTCCCCGCCGCTGGTCATCGCCTACGCCCTGGCCGGCACCATGGACTTCGACTTCGCCACCCAGCCGCTGGGGCGCGACGAGCAGGGCCGCGACGTCTTCCTGGCGGACATCTGGCCCGACCCCGCCGAGGTCCAGGCCACCATCGACGCCACCATCGACCGGCAGATGTACACCCGCGACTACGCCGACGTGTTCGCCGGCGACGAGCGCTGGCGGGGCCTGGACACGCCCGAGGGGGAGACCTTCGCCTGGAACGAGGAGTCCACCTACGTGCGCAAGGCCCCCTTCTTCGAGGGGCTCACCATGGAGCTCACCCCGGTGACCGATATCCGCGGCGCCCGGGTGCTGGCGCTGCTGGGCGACTCGGTGACCACCGACCACATCTCCCCGGCCGGCGCCATCAAGGCCGACTCCCCGGCCGGGCGCTACTTGGCCGAGCACGGCGTGGCCCGCGCGGACTTCAACTCCTACGGCTCGCGCCGCGGCAACCACGAGGTCATGATCCGCGGCACCTTCGCCAACATCCGGCTGCGCAACCAGCTCCTCGACGGCGTGGAGGGCGGCTGGACCCGCAACTTCCTCACTGGCGAGCAGGAGTCGATCTTCGACGCCTCCCGGGCCTACCAGGCGGCCGGCATCCCGCTGGTCGTGCTCGGCGGTAAGGAGTACGGAAGCGGCTCCTCGCGCGACTGGGCCGCAAAGGGCACCGCGCTGCTGGGCGTCAGAGCCGTCATCACCGAGTCCTTCGAGCGCATCCACCGCTCCAACCTCATCGGCATGGGGGTGGTCCCGCTGCAGTTCCCGGCCGGCGAGTCGGCGGCGAGCCTGGGCCTGGACGGCACCGAGACCTTCTCCATCACGGGGCTGACGGCGCTCAACGACGGCGTCACGCCGCGCACGGTTGCGGTCGAGGCGCGCAAGGCCGATGGGAGGGTCGTATCCTTCGACGCCGTCGTGCGCATCGACACCCCCGGCGAGGCCGACTACTTCCGCAATGGCGGCATCCTGCAGTACGTGCTGCGCCAGCTCGCGGCCAGGGGATGAGCGGGAGCGCGCGAGCGAGGTGGGAGGGACTGGGGGACCGAGTCGTCGTCGACGCCAACCGGGCGTCGTGCCAGGGGCGTCCGTAGACAGGTGATGGCGTGATGGCGGCGGTCGCTGCCGAGCGGGTCCGAACCCGGGTGCCGGTGGCCGGCGCAGAAGGGTTGACGCCGGAGGAGCCGAACATTAACTATGGGGCTATGACTATTAGCCGCCTTGAGGTACTCGGTGGAACCATCGTCTACGCGATCCACGAGCCTCGTGCCGATGCGCGCGGGCGGCCGGGCGCCGCCCCGACCTGGTGGCCGGAGTGGTACTCGTCTGCCCATTCCTGCGGGGATCGGGGAGCCGGACCAGGGACGCTCTGATGCGTGCGGTTCTGGGACTGGCGCTGCTGCGCCCCTGGGGACCCGCCGTCATGCGGGGTTACATGGCCGCCCTGTGGCCCGGGCTGCCCGATGCCCGTGACAGGGCGGCCCGACTCGTACGGCTGCTGCGCCGCCCCGGGCGCTGGGCCGCCTTTCGGGCCACAGCGCGCACCGATCATCGCGTCGTCGAGCCCTGGTTCGAGGCTCTGGCGTGCCCGGCTCTCGTCGTGATGGGGGCGGATGACCCCGACTGGAAAGAACCGGCCGCCGAGGCCGCCTGGGCCGCCGCCGCGGTGAGCGGCTCCGGAGAGGAGGCCAGTATCCTCATGGTCTCGGGAGCCGGACACGCACCGATGCTGGAGCGTCCGGAGGCGGTCGGCCCCGGGGTTGTCGACTTCGTCCGCCGTGCGGCCGGACTGGCCGGGGAAGGCGGAGAGCAGGGGAGGGGTGCGCATGCCCAGGGCGGGACTCAGCGCCGATCGCGTGGTCGCGCAGGCGGAGCGGATCATCGATGAGCAGGGCGTCCAGGCTCTCACGCTCAGCCGTCTGGCGGCGGAGCTCGGTGTCGCCCCGCCCAGCCTGTACAAGCACGTGAGCGGCTTGGACGACGTCGCCCAGCAGGTCGCGCTGCGCGCCATCGGCTCCCTGGCCGATGCCCTGGCCGCCTCGGTCATGGGCCTTGCCGGCCGTGACGCCCTGGTGGCCCTGGCCGGCGCGTACCGCGCCTTCGCCCATGATCACCCCGGCCTCTACCTCATGACCCAGGGGGTGACCGGCGATACCGACGCCCTGGGGTCGGCCCAGGCGCAGCGCACGGTGGAGATCGTCACGGCCGCCCTGGCCGGTTATCGCCTGCCCGCCGATCGGATCATCGATGCCGTGAGGATGACCCGATCGGCACTGCACGGCTTCGTGGATATCGAACTGCACGGCGGCTTCGCCATGGCCGAGCCGGTGGATGAGAGCTTCGAGCTGCTCACCGAGTCCCTCGACGCCGCCCTGGCCCGTCTGGGCGACTCGGACGAGGCGCCCGCCGGCAGCAGCGCGAGCTGCTGAGATGGGGCCTCGCCCGCGGGGCTCCGAGAGCGGGTGCGAGTCGCTCAGGCCGGCGTGACGCCGAGCCCTGTGATCACCTCCGCGCCGGGCAGCGCCGCCAGCAGCGGGGCTGCGAGCTCGGCACGGGCCCGGAGCGTCTGACGGGCGGCCTGGGCCTCCCGGTCGGTCAGGCGGTTGCGCTCGGCGATCTCGGCCTGGATGGCGTCGAAGATCGCGGTGCCGAAGACGTCGCGCAGCAGGGTGTGGCGCTCCGCCGAGGTTGCCCGCAGAAATCGTGCGAAGCGCCCCTGCGGCAGCACGACGGTCTGCGTGAACTGGTCCCGACTCAGACCGACGATGCGGGCGACCTCGGCGCCGACGTCGTCCAGACGCGTGATGGGCTCGTCGAGACCATGCCCGCCGGGCGCTGAGAGGCGCCATAGTTTGGCTGTGGCGTTCTGGCGGGTGGTGCCATCGCCGCGCTTCTTGGGACGCCGGTACTCGGGGCTGCGCAGGATCCGGTAGACGCCGGCCGAGGTGGAGAAGGTCAGGTCGACCTCGGAGGAGGCGGCGCCATCCACGAGGGTGGAGCGCAGGCGCTGCTTGGACGAGCCGGCCGAGTCGGCGACCTGTCCGTACAGGGCGAAGACGATGGCGTCGATCATGGTCGTCTTGCCTGCGCCGGTGGGGCCGGTGAGCAGGAAGCGGCCGGAGGCGGTGAAGCGGTCGAAGTCGATGGTCTCGGTGCCCGCGTAGGGGCCGATACCGGTCATGGTCAGCGTGTGCAGGCGCATCAGATCCTCCTCTGCTCGCCGGTGCGCACGGCGTCGTAGGCGGTGGCCATGACGGCCTGCTCGTCGGGCCGGGCGGGACGGCCGAGCATCTCGGCCAGGAAGCGGTCGGTGGTCTCCAGCGGGTCGCTCCCAATCGCGACGGGGGCGCGGCCGCCCTCGGCGCGCGGGGGAGGGGTGCGGGAGAAGGCCAGGAGGTTCGGCAGCTCGACCCTGAGGCGCGCCAAGGCGTCCGGCTCCATGGCCCCGGTGAGGACCACCCGCACCCAGTCCCGGCGGTGCGCGGGGGCCAGGGCCAGCACCTCGGCGAGTGTGCCGGTGAGCGTCGTCGCCCGGTAGGGCAGCGGAGCGGGAATGCGCTCGAGGCGGGTCGTGCCGTCGCCGTCGATGTCGAGCAGCACGGTGGACTTGGGGGAGCCCGCCTCGGGGAAGGAGAAGGGCAGGGGGCTGCCGCTGTAGACGAGGCGGGGGCCGGTGACGCCGGCCCTGTCAGTGCTGTCGGCCTTACTGTCGGCACTGTCGGCCTTGCTGGTACTGTCTGCACCGTCGGCATCGTCAGCGCTGCCGGCGCGGATCTCCTGAGGGCGGTGGAGGTGGCCGAGAGCCACGTAGTCCAGGCCGCCGGAGCGCTCGGCCAGCGGCGAGCCGCCCAGACCGGCGTAGACGCCCGCGGGCACGGAGTCGACGCCGCCGACGCGGATATCCCGCTCGGACTCGGCGGTCGGCTGCCCGCCGACGACGAAGGCGTGGGACATGACCAGGGCAGGGACGCGGGTGGTTGCTGCGGCTCTCCGGGAGGCGAGGTCGGCGGCGACCAGTCGCAGGGCGCCCGAGACGACGGCCTCGTGGCTGCGGGGCAGCCTGCGCGGGGGCTGCGAGGCCGTGGGGGAGTCTGAGCCGGCGGCCTCCTCCGGCTCGTGCGCTTCCCCGCCCTCGGCGGAGCGGGCGGCACCGGGATCCTGGGCGGGGGTCTCGTCCGTCTCCCCGAGCCGCTCGGCGAGGAGGGGCGGCAGGGACTCGCGGGCCGCATCCGGGTCCAGGTAGGGCAGGGCGTAGACGTACAGGCCGGCTGCGCCCCCGGGGCCGGGAATGATGATCGGCCGGTCGACCTCGGCGATGCGGGCGCGGATGGTCAGGCCCTCGCGCAGGAGGCCGGCGCCGAAGCCGAGGCGCTGGGCGGAGTCGTGGTTGCCCGGGGTGAGGACCACCCGGGTCAGGTCCGACAGGCGGTGCAGGGTCTCATCCAGAAGGCGGACCGAGTCGGTGGGCGGGATGGCGCGGTCGTAGACGTCTCCGGACACGACGACGGCGTCGACCGCCTCGCAGCGGGCGAGCTCGACGAGGTGGTCGGCGAAGGCCGCCTGGGCGTCGTCCAGGACACGCCCGTGGAAGGTGCGCCCCAGGTGCCAGTCGGAGGTGTGCAGGATCCGCATGGACGCACCCTCTCACAGGGGTGTGACACGAATGAGCGGGTCTTATCCGTGGATCTCCCATCGTCTCTTCGCCGCCCCTCGGCCCTTTCGTCGAGATCGGTCGAGTTCCGCGTCGAGATCGGTTCAGCCCTGGGCGGCGCCGTCAATCGGCGCGAGCCGGATCGCCGTCGTCGGGCCCATGATGCGGCGCTGCGGCAGGCGGCCGCGGCCGGGCCGCTCAGTCCCTGATGGTGAGGATCTCCTCCACGTCCGCGCGAGAGGGGGCGAAGGCGGCCAGAGGGGTGTCCGCGACGTGCCCCAGCGCGATGCCGACCGCGAGCGTCTCGTCCTCGCCGATCCCCATGATCTCGCGGACCACGCCGGGGCGGTTGACGAGCGCGTAGGCGTTGATGGCCCCCAGGCCCTTGTCGAATGCCGCCAGGGCGAGCATGACGGAGAACGCCCCGAGGTCGTGGACGGACCACAGGGAGGAGCTCTTCGGGATGGTGATGTAGAGGACAGCCTGGGCATTGAACAGGCGGCCCTGGGAGGCGGTGAGCTCCCGAGCGGTCTCGCCCAGGGCCGCGATCTCCTCGCCGGTGGCCGCCATATTGGCCTGAGCGGCCTGCGACCACTCGGTGCGGGGCATGACCGGGAAGTCCGAGCCCCCCTTCTCGCCGGCGGCCGCACTCGCGGCATAGCGCTCCTTGATCTGCTTCAGCGCGGCACCGGTGGCCGCGTAGACGCGCCAGGGCTGGGAGTTCACCCACGACGGCGCCCGCTGAGCGGTGCGAACGATGTCCACCAGGTCCTGACGAGACACGGGCCGATCGGTGAAGTCGCGGACGGAATGGCGCTTCGCGACGACCTGCTTGAACTCCATCATGCTCTCCTTCCGGACGCCGGTGCGCCCGGCGGGGACAACATCCGGTCGACCCCGGGCATTCCGATTGCGGGCCGGTCGGGGTCTGCTGGTGGGTTGTCAGGGGTGGCGGGTTTCACAGGGTTGTCGGTACAGTTGTTGTTGTGGTGCTGGTCGATGGTGACCGGTGCCTGGGGCTGGTTGTAGCCCGTCTTCTCTGTGCTGTCGGTGTTGGTAGTGGTGAGTGATCGTGACTGCGTCGTTCTGGCTTCGTCGTGGCGGGGTGCTGGTGGTGGTGCTGGGTGTGTCGTGTGTGCTGTCGGCCTGTGGGCGGGGGGATGCGGGGGTGTGGGTGTCGGCCGGTTCTGGTGCTTCTGAGGTCTCTGCGTCGCCGGTGGTGGATCTGCCGCAGGAGCAGGCGGCGGCGCGGGAGGCGGCTCTGGCGATGGCGGCGCCCGAGCGGCCGGGGAACATGGATGAGGACTCTCCTGAGGGGGCTGTGGCGACGGGGTCGTACTTCGTCCAGCTCTATCCCTACGTGTACGCCACGGGGGACCTGGAGCAGTGGAGGGCGATGACCCGTCAGGACTGCCTGTTCTGCGGCTCGGTGATCACCAATGTCACCAGCCTCCACGACTCCGGGGGGTGGCGCGATCCGTGGTCCCAGAACATTGTTAAAACTACTTACTTGGATCCTGGTCCTGGCAGCGAGTACTCCCGGGTAGACGTTACGTTCGACAGAGAGGCTACCTACACCTACGACGGCACCGGGGCGGAACCTGAGGTGGCAGAACCCCATTCCGGTACGGTCATCATTTTTGCTATGAAATACGTGGAGGGTCACTGGATCATCCGAGAGGGGCAGGTCGAATGAGGGCAAGAATTATCGGACGCGTTATTCCGATTGCTGTTGTGACGATGGTGCAGGTGATGGTGCCACCGACCGCCATGGGGAATGACAGTGACTCGGTTTTCTCTTCTGAAGGGAGCGGGAATTCTGTAGGAGTGACGCATACGCGTACGGAGGTGGTGGATCCGGTTCCGGAGGCGGGGGGTGGGTCTTATGAGGGCGATGAGGGTGGTTCTGGTGGTGGGGAGGGGGTGGTGGAGCAGGAGCGGGAGGATCCGTGTGCTGGTGTTCCTGAGGCGAGACGCGGGAGCTGTGCGGTCGCGTGGCGCGGTCTGGCGAGGCCGGGCGGGTCCGCCGGGCCGCGGGGGCGTGCGGGGGCGCCGGTGGTGGTCACCTCGGCCGACGTCTCCAGGGTCATGGCCTCCGGGTCGGGCGTCGTGCGCCAGCCTCCCGGGGCCCGGGCCCTGGTGTCCAGGATCGTCATCGTCTACACCTCGTCGGCCTCCCAGGAGCTGGTCACCCGGGTGGGGGACCAGGAGGTGAGCGTCGTCGCCACGCCGGTGTCCTACACCTGGCAGTGGGGCGACGGGACCACGACCACCACCACCGACCCGGGGGCCGCCTACCCCGACCACACCGTCTACCACAGGTACTCCCGCACGGCCCGCGGCGTGACCATCACGCTGACCACGACGTGGACCGCGACCTACTCCGTGGCCGGCGGACCCCCGCAGCCCGTCTCCGGCACCCTGACCACCACCGACACCGCAGACCCCTTCGACCTCGTGCGCAGCATCTCCTACCTCACCGACGACGCCGAGGAGGCCCAGGACCACTAGACCCCGCTACGGGAGTGCCGGGGGCGGTCGGCGTGGGGCGCGGACAGGGTCTTGCGGGTTGGCGCGGATTGTGGGCTCATCTTGTGACACCGGCGGAGGTCTCTGGCCGGGAGTAGACATCGCGACCCGCCATGGCCTCGTGCGGGTGGGGCGGCCGAGGCCGCTGGCGAGGCGTTCCGGCGGGGGCGGGTCTGTGGTGAGCGCCTGCTACGGGCTCTGATCAACGGGACGCCCCGAGCGGGCCCCGGGCGGCAAGACCGCCGCGCCACCACCCCGCACTCCCGACAACCGGGTCAGGAACCGCCAGGGCAAGGGGATCCCGCGGCAGAAGACCGCCGGCCTTCAGATGCTCTCGCCCACCGCGGCCCCGAGCGCTGTGGAACGCGGCTTCAGCCGTCTCGGGCACCATCGCGGTCTCGCCGCACGCGGTGTCCTGCTCGCCGTCCGGTACCGGGTCGCCGCACGCCGCCGCACGCCGCCGCACGCAGCGCCGGCACTGGCCACTGGCTCAGACGACTTCCACAGCAGGGCCTGGGGCGGTTCTGGCGCGTGGTGGTGCGACCGGTTGGCGGCCGTGAGCTCATGGTCGGGGCTGACCGGAAGGCCGCTCGGGCGGGGTTGCACATGGGAGAGGAGGGCCTTCGAGGGGCGAATACGGTATTTCGTTGGGATTCTGCGGATCTTAGCGAATCGTCAAGACCGGGTGACGCGCTCCCATGTGCGCACAGGGGGGTCTGCGCACATGGGAGCGCGTCAGCTTATCCTGACGGACACTCAAAAACCGCGGAATCACGCGGAAGACTCGCGTTCGTCCCGGCGAGCCCCTCCTCTCCCATGTGCAACCCCCTCCTCCGGCCAGGCCGACGCACACGCTGCCGGCGCCGACACCAACGACTTCCACAACAGGATCTAAGGTACGACCGCGCCAGGGGCGACGGGGCCCTCTCGGCTCGCCACCGGCCCCGCCCGGCTCGCGTCGAAACGCAGACCCCGGGCTCCACCTACGGGGCGGGTGCGGAGGCGGGCCGCACGCGGCAGAGCGGCCGCCCGCCCCTTGAACCGATCTCGGTGCGGAAGTGAACCGATCTCGGCGAGAAGGGGGCGGCCCCGGGACCAGCAGCCTCGGGACCAGGGGATCAGCCGCCGAACCACTCGCTGACACGCGCCACGATCGCCTTGTCGAAGGCGTCATCGGAGTGGTGACGGGCGATCCAGGCCGAGAATGAACCACCCGCGGCCTCATCCATCTGCCTGCGGCAGGCCTCCGGCTCCCTCAGCGCCCGGGTGAGCATCGTCGCCGCCTCCCCGAGGTCGCGGTAGATGAAGGGGTAGGACGATGGAACGAGGGCACGCGCCCAGTCCCGGTCGGGCAGGATGCCGATCACGCCCGCGCCCAGCGCCTCCACGTAGAGCAGGCCGTAGGACACCTTGTCCGCGGTGGCCAGGAAGGCCGTCGTTCGCGCCAGTGCCTCCCAGTAGGACTGCCTGGTGGCGGTCAGCGGCCCCATCCACACCCAGTCCCGCTGGGAGATGCTCATAGCGGCCTCCGAGACGAGGCTGTCCTCCTGCAGCCGCATCTCGACCTTGAGTGGAACCGCCCTGCGCACCTGCTCGATGACCCGGAAGAACTGCTCCGGGTGCTTCCCTCGGGTGAGGTAGATCGACGGGTACAGGACGATCGGCACATCCGAGTAGGCGCGCGGCTGGATGTGGTCGAGCCGGAATCCGAGGTTCACCCACGCGAGCGCGGACTTCTCGTAGAGGTGCTGCGCCGTCCACTTCGCCACGAGCTCGCGCACCTCGTTGGCGGTGCGCTGAGAGTCCGCGAACGTCGGGAACAGGGCGCACGACAGCGCGAGCGTCGCCATGTGGACCTTCGGGGCGTTCGACGGCACGGGGCGCCAGACGAAGTTCATGATCCGGGGCTCCGCCACCGTTCCCGGTGCCGTGCCGGGCGCGTGGGAGAGCACCTGCCAGATATGGGGGGAGTCCGCTGCGTCCATGTTGATGACCACGAGATCCGTCGGATCGAGTCCCTCCAGGGGAACGACGTCGAAGTCCTCGCTCTGCCGGGGGACGGGGGCGATGACGGTCGACTCCGGGAAGATCCTCAGCAGCCGCCGCACCAGGGTGTCGCCGGCCTCGTGGCCCGCGACACGGCCGGCGGACGAGATGTCGATGTCGTCGTACTTAATGGCGATTCTCATGACCGTACCTCCACGGGTTCTTCAGTCCTTCACAAGGATCTCATCAAGGTCGTCGTCATTGCTCGTGCGGGCGGGGATTCTCATGCTGTAGAAGGATCGGTGGATGAAGAAGAGGGACACGAGGAAGAAGGCCGCCGCCAGGACGTGCACCAGGGTCCCCAGTCCCTGTGCGGTCAGGCTGACGGCGAGCTCGACGGCGAGCAGGCCGAAGAGGGTCGTGAACTTGATGATGGGGTTCAGCGCGACCGACGAGGTGTCCTTGAAGGGGTCGCCGACGGTGTCGCCGACGATCGAGGCGTCGTGCAGAGCGGTGCCCTTCATGTGCAGGTCGACCTCGACAACCTTCTTCGCGTTGTCCCACGCGCCCCCGGCGTTCGCCATGTAGATCGCCTGGT
>ERZ772977.1626-NODE-1626-length-11005-cov-5.804840_pt1 | contig 11005 bp, 10 predicted proteins | sample MGYA00511131_ERZ772977 | MGnify/ENA primary metagenome ERZ772977 (study PRJEB29015, sample SAMEA2737935) | human oral metagenome | biome: human oral; feature: human-associated habitat; material: dental | place: China | collected 2151 ...
ACACATAGTCCGCCACCCAGATTGGCAGCTTTTGGCCATTGACTGGGTTGATGACATAGCTGCCAGTAAAGACGCCGGATTTATCTTTGTTTTCCTGGCGTTCGACGTCGGATTTTTTCTGCGCTGCTTGAATGTATGCTTCAACCTTGGCTCGCGTGTCAGCATTGACCAACTGAGAAACCAGTGGATGTTCTGGCGCCAAGGCGACATAACTGGCGCCAAACAAGGTGTCGGGGCGCGTGGTAAATACGGTAATGATAGCGCCCTGTCCACTGACCGCAAAATCAACCTCAGCACCAACTGACCGGCCAATCCAATTTTTCTGCATAGTCTTGACCATGTCCGTCCAATCCAAGCCGTCAGTCGCCTCTAGAATCTCATCAGCATAGGCGGTGATGCGGAAAAACCACTGTTTGAGGTTACGCTTGGTGACGGGGTTGCCGCAGCGCCAACACTTGCCGCCCTCAACCTGCTCGTTGGCTAGTACTGTATTATCAGTATCACACCACCACTGTGGCTGCTCCTTTTGATACGCCAAATCGTGCTTGTATAGCTGGGTAAAAATCCACTGGGTCCATTTGTAATACTCAGGGTCAGCGGTGGAAATTTCTTTTGACCAATCATAACTAAATCCGAGACGCTTCAGCTGGGCGATGAAATGCGCTTTAGCTTCGTCGTGAGCCACCCGCGGCGTTTTATCGACCTTGATGGCATAATTTTCCACCGGCAAACCAAAGCTATCCCAGCCAATTGGATGATATACATTGTAACCCTGCTGCCGCTTCAGGCGCGCCTTGATATCAGCAAACTGAAACGTCCGACCGTGACCGATGTGAATACCAGCACCAGTGATACCAGGAAGCATACTAAGACTATAGTATTTTGGGCGCGTTGTATCACTAAGATCAGCGACGTAGGTGCCATCAGCTTCCCACTTATCTTGCCATTTTTTCTCAATTTCCGTCGGATTGTAGCGTTTCATATCTGTAATTATAGCAAAAATCCCGCTCATTACGAACGGGATTATACTTATCCATGACAAACGACCAATATTATAGCAACGACAGACTATCCAAAAGTTCTTTCATATTAGTAGAATCCAATGGAATTTCCACTTCACTAGCTTTATTCATGTCAATATCTAAAGAAGCTTCAATGGTAGTATCGTTATCCCTACCCTTAAACTCAATCGCCTTTAATTCATGAGAGAATCCACTAGCCCACAACTTTAACGAAGCCCCACCCTCAGACGATTCGCCAGTCTCATTGTCAATCTTTTTACATTTGCTCATGTCTTTACCAACTGACGAGTCTTTTAGTTGTTCAGCAAACTTACTAAACTTATCGCGATTACCCTTTATTTCAAAACCACGACCACCGTTACGATCGCTCAACTTCGTGTCTTTAATGTCCAAAAAGTTATTCTTCCGGTAGAGCTGAGCAATCTCCTTACGAATACCTTCATCGCTTCGCATTTTCTTTAATGCTTCAGTATAGCACTTGTAGTCATCGTTTTTAAGATCATCAGAGGAAATCTTCATCCATTTACCATTAAACTTATCTAATACAGGCTCAAGTTGACTCAACATTTCATCGCGATATTCTTTCCTCTGGTCTTTTGATAATGCAAAGCCAGACTTTGCAGCCTTCTCCTCCACCATAAGTTCAAAAATGTCAGAGAACGAGTCTTTTAGATTGTCAATTTTTACATATACCGTACCATCGCCATCAACAACAACGTCGCCCTTGAATGAAAAACTTTTATCAATGTCTTTAACGGTTAGCTTTGCGTCAATATTGGATTTTACTTTATCAGAAGCAGAGTTAGCTTTCACGTTAAGCTCTAGCTTTACTGAATCTTTCATATTAGCCACGATTTTACCATTAACAGCGGCTTTCTTCGCCACAATTGCATTAGATACGGCATCGGTAACCATTTTTTCTGGGTTTTGCCACCACAAGAAATAAGTCAATAAAGCAGCAATAATTGCGACAATCGCCAGCACGCCTAACGTGATACCGAAAATTAATCCTGTCTTTTTCTTCTTTGGCTTTGACGTGGCCATATTGCCATATGGCGGCTGTGGTGTAGGTTGGCTATTCTGATCCATATTTCCCCCTTATACTTATTTAATATCAATATAGCACATTTAGTCTTTAAATTGTGAGAAAAATTGATTCTTTCTGGCAATCCACTCCGGAGTTTGGCGAACCAGATATTTATCATCCTCAGTGCTGTGAAGATTGATCTTTATCGACTCCTCTAGCCATACGCCGCCGCTCGATCCCTTAAACAATGCAATTCCTTCTGACCTCAATTTATCACGCACAAATGACCCGGCCTCGATAGCGTTCTTACATTCTTTTACCTGACAACCTTTTTGGCGAGCAGCTGGCGCCAGATATTGATTAGCTTTATCGCCCACCGTAACGACCCAGTCCAATAAATCCGGGTTACAATTCGCGCCGAGTTCAGCATGAGCTTGCTCAAAAATCCCTTTCAAACCGTTCATATTACCAAGCACAGCAATTCGCTGCGGCGTCTCTATTCGGTAAAGAGACTGGAGGGCGGCCAGAGCTGTCAGTGGCGTTGAACTATAGCTATCATCAATCAGCCACGTGTTATCAGCCCCCTTCAGTAAATTCATCCGACCTGGCAGCGGCCGCAAAGATTCCACACCCTTTTTGATATTCTCCTCAGACTCACCTAAAGCATAGCCGACAGCTGCCGCGACTACTGCTGGACGGACGTTGTGTTCGCCAATCAGCTTAACGTCAACTTCTAGACCGTCTGGATTTTCTGGTGACATAATAAAACCATGATGGCCATCCGTCAAAGAAAAATTACGATCATCAAAATTATACTCTGCCACCGGATCACTGCCGTAAGTAGTAATGTTAGGATTTGTCAGAAAGCTCGCAAAACGCCCATCAATATCATCACGATTAATCATCGCCATACGCGAATAGTTAGCCAGGGAAATCATCTCATTCGCAACCTCTTCCAAAGAATGCTCAACCTGCATACGGCCATTTGTCACAGATGTCACAACCGTAATATCAGGCATAATATAATCTTTAAACCATAAATTATAACCAGGCTCTTTCGGGTTAAATTCCTGAACAATAATCTGAATATCTGGCTTCTCGGCCTTAATTCTTTTCTTCACCGCCCTTATTACCTTCCACCATTTGAATAAGCCTTTTTCTGGCATCCTAACGCCCATCATCTGTAGTAAAACGTCGGCTTTTGTTTTTGGCTCATCAGTACGGAGTTGGATATCAAATTGCCGAGATAAAACTGTACCAATAGCAATTTTTGCACTAGCTTTCCCAGCACTGCCTGTTACTGCCACCAATCTGACTTCTGGGTGTGCTGCAAAAAACTCCCGCACTAGTTCTGCTAGTTTTTCTTCCCTCTTTTTTGAAACCATAACCATAACTATATCATACCATAAGCATCATAGAAGAGCTGCTACGCGCCCACCCGGGGCATGTTGAAAATGTGTTTGTCTTTCAATTGGCAAGCATAGGAGATGCCCCTATGCGTACCAGCTCACTTGTGATTATGCACCAATTGTCACAAAAACACAAGCACTATTTTTGCTTTGTGTATTCTGGCAGGACTTTTCCGGCAAGAGCCACTGCCATCAGTACCGCAAAACCACACATAATCGACGGGATACCAGTGATAGTTGATGAATCAATGATATTAACAAATGTCGTTGGCGTAATGAACAGTACATAGCCGATGATCAATGACCACAATGAGCGGCGAATATGTTTTTTGGCGTTTTTGCCACGGCTGTAAGCATAGGCGATTGCCACGAACAACAAGCCGTAGTAGTACAACCCATACCACTCGCTGATGCCTGGCTGATTTTCAAAAATCACATAATTACCCAGGCAAACGCCGGCGCTAACGCCGTTTACGGCTAGCAAAAAGTAGCTAATGAACACGACCGCCAAGGTATATCCCAGCACTGGGATCCAACGTCGTTTGTCGGCAGAAATTTGATAGATCAAATGAATGCCAAGAGACGGCAACATGGTGATCGCCACGTAGCCAAGCTTTGCCCAGCCCACGCTATCAAACAGCACAGTGCCTTCACAAACGTTATATTCAGCCCATTGAAACAGCGCCAGACAAACGAGCAACACCACGACGATCCTCGTCACAGGAGTTAGTTTGTAACGCCACACTGTATGAATCGCTAAAATAATCTCAATAGCTAAGGTTGCCAACATCACGGCTGGCGAAAAACAGTAGAGCTTCGGTGTTCTGAATTTATCCATATAGTGCATTATACACTAGTCTTGGTTGGTCTTGATGTGGTGCTTTCGGTAGAATAACCTGGCAGACTGCTCAACTTCCCGATGGCGAGCCTTACCACGAACGTCAATGTCCAGGTGCGTACAGACGATATCTCCAGTCACCACAATCTCCACACCCACCTCACGCAATCGATGCGCCAAGTCTTGTCCTTCGTGATAACGAAACGCTGTGTCATAACCGCCGACCTTTGCGAAATCATCAACCATGAGTGCAAAACTTCCCTCGGCGACCCAGTCAACTTGGCGATCCGCCGTGACTCGCTCGCCCCAAATCCATGGATAATCCCAGCCACGCTGTTGCAACATTTGGCAGTCATCTGCCTGAGTCGCCCGCGTAAATTGCTGGTCGCGCTGCGGGTGCATTTCATGGCCATAATTCCAGGCCATTGGCTGACCATTAGCGTAGAGAATGGTACTGCCAAGCATGATGTGATTTTCGCCGGCAAACTTTTGGCGCAACATATCGGCAACATTCTCTGTCTCAACACGCATATCACAGTCGATGAACCATGCAATGCCTTTTTTACGTAGATCCAAAAAACGATTACGGTTGGCGCCCGCACCAACATTTTCCTCACCAAAGATAACGGTAACTGTCGGAAAATCACGGGCAAGGTTTTGCAGTGTTTGCTGGTCGATGGAATGATCATCAAGCACCGTGATGTTATCAAAATCCTGCTCTGTCAACTGAGCTAAAAGATTCCTCAAAGCCTCAGGAGCGTTATAGTGTGGAATGGCAACGTGAACTTGCATATCGTTTACCTCGTCAGTGAACTAATAACCGAGCTCCTGCTCTTCACTATCTATTTTTTCTTCACGATATTTATCTGGCTGAGCACGGAAAACTTCCACCCATTTACTACCATCGGCCAGATCGTTATATTCAATGTAGTGCCGGCTATCGAAGCCGCCTTTTTTCTGCCTTTTGCGTGCCATCTCTTCCTGAACTTGCTCATCAGAAAAGCCAAAATCTCGGCGCAGCGTATCAACAACTTCTTGCAAATCGGCTAATTCCTTGAGCGCCCCATCCTGCTGATCATCACCGAGCAGAATCTCGTCCGCCTCCTCATAAATTTTACGCACTAACTCACGGCGAAATTCCTGTCTATCCAACTCGCAGTATTCCGTATGCAACACTTCTGGGTCATCCAAACAATTTGGCACCACTCTATCGCGCACTAGTTTTTGTAAGTAAAATCGGACCATCACCACCCCCTATTCTTTTATAATTTGTAGAAGTTCTTGCTCATCAATAATTTTAGTGCCGTATTGTTTGGCTTTTTTCAGTTTGCTGGCACCAATTTTACCGCCAGCTACCAAATATGTCGTATCTTTTGCAACAGCGGTTTGGAAGGTGCCCCCGAGATTGCGGATTTTTTCGACGGCGGCATCACGGCCCATCGATTGCAGAGTGCCAGTGATGGCAAAACTTTGACCAGCCAGTCGGTCGGATTTTTGGCTAAACTGCGGCGTCACACCCAAGTCAGAAAATTTTTCGAGCAGCTTCACATTATCTTCATCAGCGAACCACGCCACGATTGACTCGGCGACGATTTCACCCACGCCGTCCACTTCGCGTAGCTCATCAATAGTCGCTTGACTTAGCTTTTCAACACTTTCAAAGTGGTTTGTGAGGTCAATCGCCGTCTGGGCGCCGACATGCCGAATGCCAAGGCCGAACAAAAATCGCTCCAAGGCTGGCTGTTTTTTAGCGGCGATGGCGTCAATGAGCTTTTGCGCGGAAATCTCAGCGAAACGCTCTAGTCTCAGCAAATCATCTTTCGTCAATCGGTAAATATCCGCCAAATCATTAACTAACCCAGCCTCGACCAGTGCCTCGACATTTTTCTCGCCCAGCGTATCGATGTCCAGTGCGCCCTTGGAGGCAAAATGAGCCAAGGCTCGCTTCAAAATCAGTGAGCCGCTCAAACCTTTAACCCGATACACCGCCTCGCCTGCTGGCCGTATAAATTCTAGCTCCGGATATTGGCGCGCCAGCTCTGCCAAGTAATCAATCGGCTTAGAATCTGCTGGTCGCAATTCTTTCAAAACACTCTCAACCTGCGGGATGATATCGCCCGCCTTGAAAATCACCACCGTGTCGCCGCGGCGCACATCCAGCCGAGCAATTTCATCAGCGTTGTGTAGACTGGCGTGCTGCAACGTCGTACCTGCCACCACCACCGGGTCGAATACCGCTACTGGCGTGGCCGCACCCGTTCGACCGATGGAAATGACGATATCGCGGACGATGGTCGTAGCCTGCTCAGCAGCATATTTATAGGCGACCGCACCACGCGGATTTTTCCCGACTAACCCGAGACTTTCATACAAAGCTCGATCATTAATCTTAATCACCAGACCATCAGTATTAAACGGCAAATCATGACGCTTGCTGTCCCATGTGTCAACAAATTTCATCACGTCAGATAAATTATCGAGCATCTTCGCTTGCTGATTATAGGAGACACCAACGGCAGCCAAGACTTCGTAGGCGAAATTATTTGTTGGAACTTCGGAGCTATCATCCCGAAGCACGTCATACCCACGAAAATGTAAAGACCGCGCCGCCACCAAAGACGGGTCTAATTGACGAATTGTTCCTGCAGCCAGATTACGCGGATTGGCAAATGTTGGCTGACCTAAAGCTTTTTGTTTTTCGTTAATCTCTTCAAAGTCGCGTTTCAGCATCACAATCTCGCCACGAATCTCTGTCCGTCCGAGCAAAAACTTCTCGAAACCTGGCGCTTCATGTAACCGCAACGGCACGTTTTTAATAGTTCGCACGTTGTTTGTTACATCTTCACCGATAAAACTATCGCCACGCGTCACCGCCTGCGAAAGCACTCCATCAATATAAATCAGCGAACACGCCAAACCATCCATCTTTATGTCAGCAAAAAACTCATGCCGCTGACCAGGAATTAGCTTATCTGTCCGCTTAATCCATGCTTCAATTTCACTCTTATTAAAAACGTCGTTTAAGCTCACCATCCGCCGCTCGTGCTTTACTTTCTGAAAACCATCAAGCAACTTATTGCCAACACGTTGCGTTGGGCTATCAATTGTAATTAGCTCCGGACATTCGGCTTCGATTGACTTCAACTCATCCATCAAGCTATCGTAGACAGCATCACTTACACTCGGCTTATCTAAGGTGTAATATTCGTAGCTATACCGATTTAATAGCGATTTAATTTCATCGGCTCTTGCTTTTTTTGCTATCACTTTCAACAACCTTCCTATAGAACATGTAGACGTAAACCGACATCAGAATAATTGACGCGTACATTAGAATAAGACCGACTGTCGGCACAATTGGCAGCCAATTAATATCATTAAACCACCCCTTCAGCACACCATCGAATAAAATTGTCGGTATCAAAATAATCGCCCACAATAATATGATCATAACCATAGCCCAAATAAATCTAAGCAAAATTCGAACCCTTCTTCCAGTTACAATGTCGCCAGACAAGCGCAAGGCATGAAGTGGATACATGCCAGGTAGAGTTATTATAATCATCGCAAAAACTGTTGAGGTTGCCCAATAAACAGACATCGACACAATCAGAATAGTCGCGCCGCCGGCCGCCATAAGAATTGGCGTCTGATTTAATATACCCGAATTGTTCAGGGCGCTATAAATAATTACTGTAATTGCCGCCGGTACCATCTGAAATATAAAAATCCCAATAATGACAATTAGTGCAATTATCGGCGTGCCGGCATTATACAAACCATCACGCATTTTCGGTTTTTCTCCAATCATAATAGCCCGAGTCAACCAAACAGAAGATAACCAAGTTAGTAGCCCCAAAAAAACTCCAGACATCTGTTGTATATTTCCACCAGCCGTTCCACTACCAGAAAAATAGCTAACCATCACACCAGAAAATAAGCTAATAGTCGTGTAGACTTCACCAATTCCACTCTCTTTAGCTTGGTTCATCACATCTCTAAGCTGCTGATACGTATCCTGTGACATAACGCTCGATAAAGCGAAAGTCAATATAGACATGACAGCAATTAGAGCTAAAAAGGCTCTCTTATTGCGCCAGATAAGACGATGTGCGTTACTAGTCAATGACCAATACCCAGGAATGTTAAGACTACGCCGATAATCTCGCCGCCTGGTTAATCGAAAACTGCGGTGTGGCCGACGATTTAAAAAACTACGGCGCTGCTGGCTTAATTTGCTAAAATCACGCTTAACGTTGCGCCAAATTGTAAACTTACGATTGTTGCTCAGTTTTTTAGGCTTCTTCTCAACCTGTTTTTTATTAGACTTCACTGCCATAATTAAATCTTTGTTGCGTTATTTCTCAATCTAATAATTCGATTCTCTAGTGGCGGGTGGGTGCTGAATAATTTCGAAAAAAAGCCAGGTTTAAGAGGGTTGTTCATAAATAGATTGGCGGTTGAAGAACTCTGTTTTTGCATTGGACGACCAAATTGACGTAATTTTTCTAGAGCACTTGCTAAACCCTCAGTATCGCGCGTCAACAATACACCAGAAGCGTCAGCCAAGTATTCTCTCTGCCGGCTAACTGCTAATTGCGTAATCGTCGCCAAAATTGGAGCCAGGATAACTACTACTAGTCCAAGAGCGTAAACTATTGGGTTAACATCCCTATCTCTATCATCGCTATAAAACATCATCCTTAGCGCCAAGTCCGCAAATAAACCAATCGCGCTAACCAGCCCAAACGCAATCATACTGACACGAATATCGTAGTTGCGCACATGACTCATCTCATGCGCCATCACAGCCTCCAGCTCGCGCTTATCCATAATTTCTAGCAGTCCAGTAGTCGCACCGACAATAGCGTGCTTTGGATCGCGTCCTGTTGCAAAGGCGTTTGGTGCTGGATCGTCAATAATATATACTTTTGGCATCGGCATACCAGAAGTAATTGCCAAATTTTCTACTACTCGCCATAGTTCAGGCGCATCATTTTTCTCAATCTCCTGCGCGCCCGTCATTGCCATAGCCAATTTACCAGCGATAAAATATTGCAGCCAAGCGTACAGCATCGCACATATAAAAATTATAAATGACAAAGAATAGCTATCAGCTACTATACCAATAAAAACTCCAATAATACCAATAATTATCACGAACACTGACATAATCAATACAGTGTTGCGTTTATTTTGAGAAACTGCGTTATACATAATTTAATTATAACAAAAACCGCCCACTTTCGACAGCGAGCGGTTTTGATTTTTGGCTTAAATTAGAACTTTACTTCTACTGGGTTTTCAACACTTGCTCGATCTTCAACATCGAAGAATTCCTTAGTCTGGAATCCGAACATTCCCGCAACAATGTTTGCTGGAAAGGTTTGAATCTTAGTGTTTAAATCGCGAACTCCGCCGTTATAGAATCGACGAGCGGCTTGAATTTTATCTTCAGTATCAACCAGTTCCTGCTGCAATTGCAAGAAGTTTTGATTAGCTTTCAGCTCAGGATAAGCCTCAGCAACTGCAAACAAGCTCTTCAAAGCGCCTTCCATCATGTTCTCAGCCTTAGCGGTGTCTGCTACACCTTGAGCATTCATTATTGCTGAACGAGCTTCCGTTACTTTTTCAAATACCTCTTTTTCATGTGTAGCATAACCCTTGACGGAATTGACTAAATTTGGAATTAAGTCAGTTCGACGTTTCAGCTGTACAGTGATATCACTCCACGCTTCTTCAACACGATTACGCAGCGTTACCAGACCGTTATATGAACCGATAACGAACATAATTATCACACCCAATAAAGCCGCAATAACTATAAGCACAATTGCTAATACACTCATTTACCTTATTACCCTTTCTATTAAACTTTCCTTTACAGTTTTGGTGCGCAAGGCGGGAATCGAACCCGCACGACTTTTGGTCAAGGGATTTTAAGTCCCTCGCGTCTACCAATTCCGCCACTCGCGCGTATATATCTACAAGCCAGACATTTACACATCTGGCACTTCCTATATTATACTATATTTATGAAGCAAATTGTAATAATTCACGGCGGTTCAAGCTTTAATAGCTACGAAAATTACTTAAATCACCTAAAGTCCAGCCAACTTCACTACGAAAGACTACTTTGGTCGCAAAAATGGCGCGACTGGCTGGCGCAGGAAATCGTCGACGCTGATGTTTTATTACCGGATTTCCCTAATAAGCAAAACGCCAGCTACGCTGAGTGGAAAATATACTTCGAAAAACTACTGCCCCTGCTTGGCGATGATGTCCAATTGGTTGGATATAGCCTGGGTGCAATGTTTTTGGCGAAATATTTACACGAATCACCGCTTAGCTCGCCAGTTCGACGATTGGTATTAGTGTCACCATGCTATGACGACGAATCAGTTGAAGATTTAGGCAGTTTTCGAGTGACAAGTGCTGCTGGTTTAGAAAAATCAGCAAAGGAAGTTCATTTATTTCACAGCAAAGATGACCCGGTCGTGCCGTTTACTGAGCTTGCCAAATTTCAGCGTGATTTGCCAACAGCTAAGTTGCATATTTTTGAAGACCGCAATCATTTCTTCCAGCCGACATTCCCTGAGCTAAAAGAATTATTAGAACAAAAATAGCCCTAAGATTAGAGCTATCGATGATTTCTGGAGGCACGTACGAGAGTCGAACTCGTCTAAAAGGTTTTGCAGACCTCTGCGTA
>ERZ772977.1631-NODE-1631-length-10987-cov-29.017563_pt1 | contig 10987 bp, 7 predicted proteins | sample MGYA00511131_ERZ772977 | MGnify/ENA primary metagenome ERZ772977 (study PRJEB29015, sample SAMEA2737935) | human oral metagenome | biome: human oral; feature: human-associated habitat; material: dental | place: China | collected 2151 ...
TCCACGTCTTGGGGTCGGACCACATATCCTCCTGGTTGGACCATTCCGGCAGCGTTCTGTGAACCTTCGTCGCCACCGCCAGCTGGCCTTTCGCTGTGAGGTAGACGGTGTCGATGCGCGTCCCCTCGGGATCGGGTCGCCTCAGGCGCACCACGCGTCGACCAGCGAACGTGACGCGGCGATCCACGCCATCCGTCGACAGCTTGAGTTCAATCTCCTGAAAGCCATCGGTGAGGCGGCGATGCTTGTTCACATAGTCGCGAAGAGCCTCAACGATTGCAGCCGAGAGGCTTCCCGCGATTGTTCCCGCCTCAGAAAAGAGGCTCACGTCGCTGTCTGATACGTACACGTTACGAGTAGGCATGTACATAACTATACGCATATCGACGTGAGTGTCAAGAGCCGACGAATGACCAACCGACCGGTCACTGTGGGTCACCCGTGCGCGATGCTGGGCGCGCGTACAGGATCGAGGGAGAAGAGCCTACACCGCGGCATTTGTACACAATCTTGTCCACAGTTGTGAATAAACTGTGTCGGCTGCCATCCAGAAGGTCGGTCAGAGAAACGGAAACTGACCTGACAGTGCGGCACAGAGCCACCGACACTCGAGGGTGCGACGACCGCAGCGCGGCGCCCCCTGCCGCCCGCGCGGGGACAGAGAGAGGCGCCCGGAGCCAACCGGCTCCGGGCGCCCTCACACCGATGCACGGGGCGCTAACGGGCCGTTCTCAAGGCCTGCCGCCCCAGCATGAAGGGAGCAAGGATCATGGAGGAACCCAGGCCCACTCCGAAGCCTCCAAACACGTCTGTCACCCAGTGCACGCCCAAGTAGAGGCGCGTCACCGCAATGAACGCGATGATAGCGATCGCGGCGACCCACAGCAGGTGGCGGATACGGCGCCCGAAGCGCGTCATCGTCAACACCAGGACCAGCGAGATGACAAGCGCGGTGACGGCGGTTGCGTGACCCGACGGAAACGAGTAGGAGTCTTCCGAAATGAGCCAGAACGACTGATCGGGGCGCGCACGCCCGTCAATGTGCTTGATAATGTAGCCATTCACGCCCGACAGGGCCACCGAGCACAGGATGTACAGGGCGTGCATGACCTTCTTCACGAGCCACCACACGACTAACGCAATCACGAGCGCCAGCACAACCGCGCGCTTGGGATCAAACGCCCACGACACGCCCGCCATGATCGAGTTCATCGCGGGGGTGCGGGCATCGATGAAGTCCGACCACACGGCCGTATCGACGGGAAGGGGACCGCGCAAAAACCCGCCGAAGACGGCAACCGCCACGACGATGACGGCCCCTGCAATGGCGGAGGGTGACAAGAAACGACGAGCAATCATAAGGAAAAGCCTACCGTAGTGTCAGTCGTTCGCGCCGTGCTCGTACATCCACCTGCCCGCGCGACGGCTAAACCGCGATCGCTCCCGCATGCTCCCGGTTTCGCCCGTACGCTGATCCCTCCAGGAGGCCACGAACGTGACGGTTCCCTCGTCGTCTTCGATCCCTCCGGCCTCGGACCCGAGGATGCGCAATCCCGTCCACTGCGTGCCCTCCACCCAATAGGGTGGGGCGGGTCGAGTGCGCGGATGCCACGTGCGAAACAGGTAGTCCTCGTCCCGCAGGGCAAACGCCGTGTAGCGCGAACGCATGAGTGCCTCGGCGGTAGGGGCGGCCTCGCCGTCCAGATAGGGTCCGCAGCACTGCGACAGGTGCAGGCCGAAGCCGCACGGGCAGGTACGAGGCCGGGGCGCGCCAGCGCTCGCAGCGCCGGGGGCAGCGGGGGAGGAGCTCACGCCCGGTCGCCCACGGAGGCGAGCCAGCGTTCGGCGTCCAGAGCTGCGCGACACCCCGAGCCGGCCGCCGTGATGGCCTGACGATACGTGTGGTCCACGGCGTCACCGCAGGCGAAGACACCCTCAACCGACGTGCGTGTCGACGGCTCGTCGACCGTGATGTAGCCGGCCTCGTCGAGGGCCACCTGGCCGCCCAGGAAGGCCGTGCGCGGCAGATGGCCGATAGCCACAAACACGCCATCCACGTCGATCTCGCGCGTCGAACCGTCGACGGTCGAAGCCAGCCGCAGGCCCGTCACGGACTCCTCGCCCAGCACCTCGGCCACGGTTGCGTTCCATTCGAAGGAGATCTTCGGGTTATTCAGCGCGCGTTCGGCCATGACGCGGGAGGCACGCAGCTCATCGCGGCGGTGCACCACGACGACCTCGGAGGCGAAGTTCGTGAGGAACGTGGCCTCCTCCATCGCCGAGTCTCCGCCTCCGATGACGGCCAGTCGCCGGTCCTTGAAGAAGAAGCCGTCGCAGGTCGCGCAGTACGAAACCCCGCGCCCGGAGAACTCCTCCTCGCCGGGGACGTTCATGTGGCGGTACTCCGAGCCGGTCGCCAGGATGACCGCACGAGCGTAGAAGACCTCGTCCTCGGTGGCCACCGCCTTGACGGGGCCCTCCAGATTGACGGCGAGAACGTCCTCGTACCGAATGTCGGCCCCGAACCTCTCCGCCTGCGCACGCATGTTGTCCATGAGCTCCGGTCCCTGAATGCCCTCGGGGAAGCCCGGGAAGTTCTCGACCTCCGTGGTGTTCATCAGGGCGCCACCGGCTGCCAGCTGACCGGCCAAGACGAGAGGGGCCAGGCCCGCGCGCGCCGTGTAGACGGCCGCCGTGTAACCGGCGGGACCCGACCCGACGATGACGACCTCGTGGACGGTCGCGCCCTCGGGAACCTCGGTAGACGGGACCTCAACCGCGGCGGCCTCGGCGGTGGAATCGGCGCTCTCGGCCGTCACCAGGCCGGGAATCGTCACAAAAGACATGCGTACCCTCCTTCAGGGTTACTCAACTGTAAGCTCGGAGATCCACGCCCAGTTGCGCCCGTCCTGGCCCTTGGGCATCGAACGGAACTGCAGGGCGATCGAGTCAGTCTCGATCGGCGTGGGCAGCTTGATCGTCGTCGTTGGGGACAACGCGGACGTCGCCACTTCTGTTCCGCCGCGAGGGTTGGACGGGTCCGTGACGTTGCGCACCACGATCTCGCCGCCGGACGTGGCCGGGTCCATGGTGAGGGTCACCGACGACACGGTCGCCTTCTTCTGTAGCTTCACGACAATCGTCACCGCGGTCTCGTCACGGAACTGATTCATGTCGAACCAGCGCGAACTCCACGACGTCGACGGGTTGGCGTCGATCATGTTGATGGCCCGATCCGGGTGATCGCCGTCGTCGTTGTTCCACGACAGGACCTGAACCGAGGAGATCACCGGCGTGACGGTCGCCTCCGGCGGAGGGGTCGTCGTCAGGTTGGGAGCCGGTTCGTCGTCGGACTGCTGCGTGGAGGTGCCCGCGAGAAGCGACTGGGTGAGATCCAGGTCGGTGACCGGGCGCGTGGCCATCCACGGACCCCAGATCGCGCCGATCAGGAACAGGACGACACCGAAAATGAGTGCGGGTCGCGTCGGGTCAATGAGCTGTGACGCACCGGTCGAGGGAGCCTGGTGTGGCTCCGGAGAGGTGGCCGCCGCGGCGCTGGCAGCGGGGGCGACGGGAGCCATGACCTCGGTCGGCCCATCGCTGGGCGGGGCGGGAATGGGAGCCTCGCGCAGCGGACGCACGCGCGGGATCTGGTGGGTCGAGGGGGCGTCCTCCCGGGGAGTCGGGTGAGGATAGTCCTCGGGATTGACCTCGCCGCCGCGCTCGTATCCGCTGGCCGCGGGCTGCGTCGGAGGGGGAGCGATGGGGAAGGCCGTCGCGTGAACGAGCGCATCGTCCGACGAGGCCTCGATGGGCTCGATGCCGTACTCGGCGAGCGAGGCGGGGATCTGCGCGCCCGCGCCTTCCTCGCGCGCGTCGGAAGCGAATGGCTCGTCGGGAGCCGGGATCGGGGGAGTATGCGCAGATGCCCCACCCGTCGAGGCCTCCGACGGTGACGGCTGCGGAATGGGTTGAGCGGAGAGCACCTCGTCGAAGGAGGGCAGGTCCTTCTCCTCGCCGGTACGTTCGGGCGCGGGGGCCATTGTTTCCTCCGTCTCCTTGGGTGTGTGTGCCGCCATTATCGCAGTTGCGTCCTGGGCTGGCGCGCAAGAGGCTGTCAGGATGTTCACCACAGCGGCTGGCACGCGCAGGCGCGCCAGGAGGGGACGCATCATCGTCGCGGACTCGCGCGGGGCGGCGAAACGCAGGACGAGCAGGTACACGAGGCCGGTGACGAGCGAAACAACGGCGAGCTTGATTGCTGCGAGAATCATGCGTGCCAGTGTCGAGTCCACACCGGTGTGAACCCCGAGAAGCCACAGCGCAGCGAAGCCGACGATCCCGGCGGCCACGGCCGCACCCACATAGGAAGCGTAGGAGCGCAGAAGTCCCGCGCGGTCAACAAAGCGGTTCTCGCGCGAGACCCACACGACGGCGATGACGCCCTGGGTGAGTCGGCAGGCGGTCTCGCCGAGCGCGGCGGCAACGACCCACCAGCGCTCACCGGTCAGGGCGAAGAGCGACCAGCCGACGATGACCTGGATGATCGTTGGCCCGATGCCCATGAGGAACACGGGCTTGACGTCCTCGTAGGCGAAGAAGACGCGCTGGCTCATGAGAACCATGCCGGTCGACGCGACGCCCGGCATGAGGGAGGCGAGGACGAGGGCGTAGGCCGTGACCGCCTGGGGATTGCCGCCCTTGGCGGCCATTGCGATCTCCATCATCGGCACCGAACCGGCCATCAAAATGGCGGCCGCCACGAGCGTCAGGGAGGTGATCGTGCGCACGCCCAGGTGGTAGCTGTCGGCCACCGCGCGGTCGTCCCCGTCGGCGACGGCACCGGCCATGCGGGTGAAGATCGCCGTCGTCAGCGAGACCGTGATGAGGGACTGGGGAACCATGAAGATCATGAACGCGGTCGAGTAGGCGAGGATGCCCACGACTCCCCCCTGGGCACCGTTGCGGCCGATGAAGCCGTCCGCCATGGCGGCCAGGTTGTTCGTGGACAGGACGCCGACCTGAGAGACGCCGAGCGTGGCGAACGTCCAGCCCGCGACCTTCGGCATTGACCCGAAGGAGGTGCCGCGGAAGTGGAAGTCCGGCGTGAAAGACACGCCCGCGCGCCTCATCGGCCACAGCAGGCACAGCGCCTGACAGATGACGCCCAGCGTCGCCGAACCGGCGAGGACCCAGAACTGCGCGCCCGTCACGTCGGCGGCGGGGATGCCACCCGCCGGGGCTCCTCCCCAGATCGCGAGAAACACCCCGAGTCCGGCGATGCCCACGACGTTGTTGACGACCGGTGCCCACATGTAGGGACCAAAGATCTCCCGGGCGTTGAGAAGCTCGCCCAGCAGGTTGTACAACCCGTAGAAGAAGAGCTGAGGCAGGCACAGGAGGGCGAAGAGGATCGCCAGATGACGGATGTCGTCGGTGTATCCCGCCGCTGTGATCATGACCAGAACGGGTGCGAGCACCATCGTCACGAAGGTCACGAGGAACAGGACCGTTCCGGCCAGCGTCAGCAGGCGATTGACGTAGGTGTCGCCATCATTGCGACGCTTGATGGCCCCCACAATCTGGGGGACCAGGACCGCGTCGAAGATCCCCGAGGCGAGGAGATTGAAGACGGTGTTGGGCAGGGTGTTGGCGGTCTGGAAGGCGGCGCCCACGCCGCCGGCGGTGGCTCCCACCGCCGCGATGAGCATGGCGTTGCGCACGAAGCCGAGGATGCGTGACACCATGGTGCCCGATGCCATGAGCGCCGACGCCCTCAGGATCGATCGACGAGGCGTGTTCGAGCTCATGGTGTCTCCTTGTCCGTGGCGGTCGCTGATTCGTTGGCCGTGGCCGTTGGTGCGCTCTCGGCGCTCCGCGCCTGCGCCCTCCTAGCCGCCCTGTTGCGCAGAGAACGCGTGATTCCCGCGAGGAAGAGAAGGCCGAAGAGCGAGGCGATGACCGCTGTGATCGCATCCTCCCAGCCGGCTCGCATGCGAACGGTGACGGTTTGGGAGTCGTCAAGGACGACGTTGTCGGGTGTGGTGACCTTGTAGGTCACCTTGATGTCGCCACTGCCGATCGCTCCGACGGGAACTTCGACCGTGGTGGCGCCTCGGGCGGCGAGAACCTGGGAGAGGGCCGGCGTCGCGCGAAGCCTCGGGTCGTCGGGGATCAACGTGACGTCGACGCGGATCGGCCAGGGAAGCTTGTTACGCACGAGCACGGGGAAGTTGGCCGACTTGTTGATGAGGTTGACGGCCGAGGAGGGTTCGACGGTGACAGAAGACAGCAGATTCGTGACCTGGGAGGTCAAGGCCGTAGCCGCTTCCAGCTGCTTGGAGGCGGAGAGCTCGGCCGACAGGGACGGCAGGAGCTGCGGCGTGACGGAGTCGTAGACGGCATCGGGGTCGTCGGTTGCGCGTGCAAGGGGGGCGAGCCGCTCGAGAGAGGAGGCCATCGCGTCGATGGCGGTGGACGTGTCGGCTTCGAGGGTGCCCGCCGTGACGGTCACGCGCTCAACGTCGGTGGGTTCGCTCGATGCCATGTCGGTGAAGGACAGAGCGCTCACCCAGCGCGGGGAGAAGAGCGCGTTGACGCGGTGGGTCAGTCGCTCGTTGACGGCGGTGCCCCGGGCGGCGGCCGCGAAGACAGTGCGCGAGGAGGAGGGCCGCTCGCGTGCGATGATCGCCGTGATGGCGGTGAGGGCCTGCTCGGCGTCCAGTTCGTCGCCTCCCGTGGCGTTCCAGGACAGGATAGACGCGATGTCCCCCTGCTGGGCGAGGACCCGTGCCCCCGTGCCGTCCGTCGTTGTTTCGCCACTTGACGGATCGACATTGACGCGCGCGAAGGAGGTGAAGGGAACTTCGTCGGCCGGAGCGAGGGCCGAGGCGGGGGCGATCGTCAGCTGGTCGGGGGAGGCGAAGTTGGCCAGCAGCGCGGTGCCGAAGGTGGCGTCCGCCGGCCAGGCAACGTCGCGCAGAATCGTCGGCCCTTCGTCGGGTGTCGTCGTCGTTGCTCCGCTCTGACCGCTCCCCGCAGGGGCGGGGCTCGCACTCGGCGACGGCGAGTCGGGCGATGGGGTGGCGGAAGGGGAGGGAGCCGGCGTGGGGGCGGAAGCGGAGGGCGTGGGGGCGGAAGCGGAGGGCGTGGGGGCGGAAGCGGAGGGAGTCGGCGTGGGGGCCACCCAGCCGGCCTCGCGAGGCGTCGCGGGGAAGCTTCCGATCGAGTGAGTTGCGCGCGCCCAGAAGTCGGAGTTGCTCGACAGGGCGAGGGCGCCGAGGTCGGCATCGCCCTCGGGCAAGGCGACGACCTCCGTCGCGGCCGACATGAAGGCCGACACGAAGGCCTCCGACTGGAGGTCGCGTGAGCGTACCGCTGGATCCGTCGCGGTGGGCGCGGGCGTCGGCGTGGGGGAGGGCGTGGCGCTCGGCGAGGCCGTCGGCGAGTCGGACTGCGTGTCGTCCCCCGATTGGCCAGACTGGCCCGGCTCGGGCGCGGGAGACGGGCTCGGCGAGGCCGTGGGCTGCGGGCCGCGCGGAATCAGGAGCGGATCGACGGCAAGAGTCACGCCCGCGGTTGCGGCAAGAGTGAGCACCGCCGAGCGCTCGGCTTGGTCCTGAGAGGCGCTGGCCGACGTCCACGGGACGAGCGTGGTGATGCGTGACGCGGAGACTTGCGTCCCCGAATCCCACACGATGATGGAACGGTCCTTGCCCGAGTACTCGCCGGAGGTGGCGGTCACGGTGGCCACTCGAGGCCCCCACTCCTCGGTGTCGGTCAGCGGCAGCGCGGAGGTGGGTATGCGGATCTCGAAGGCGACGGTGGCGCCCCTGGCCACGTTGGACAGCGATGTCGAGGCCGCGTGCGTGGCGTCGGGTTCATCCTCGGTCAGCGCGGTCGTCAGCGCGGCGACGGAGATGGGCGTCTCGTTGGTCACAAAGACCTCGAGGGACACGGACGCGAGCGTCGTTGGGGACGCGTTGCGTACGGTGCCGGAGACGACTAGCTCGCTCTCGTTCGTGATGATTCTCGGAGAGAGAGAGTCGATCGAAACGGATAGTCCCGACTCCGTGGACGCCGGACCCATGACGGCCGGACGCGACTCGCCCGACCCCGACGCCGAAGCGGGCACCGGGGCGGCCCCGGCCTCGTCGATGCCGAGACCGAAGGGAAGGGCAACGACCGCGCACAGGGCGGCAAGCCATGCCGCCCGCCTAGTCACGGCCATCCCGATACAGCAGGTCCAAGGCGATGCGCACGATGCGGCGCTCGTTGGGGTAGGCCAGCTGGCGTGACACGTCCCTCAGGGGGACCCACGCGGCCTCCTCGGCCTCGTGATCCGGATCGCCGTCGACGCAGATGGTCCCCGACTCATAGCCCATGAGGTAGTGGTGAACGACCTTGTGAACGCGGCGATCGTTGCCAGAAAACCAGTAGTCGATCGAGGCAAGGTGGCGGATGATGCGACCGTGAATGCCGGTCTCTTCGGCGACCTCGCGCAGCGCCGCCTGCTGCGGGGTCTCCGAACCCTCCAGGTGGCCCTTGGGCAGGCACCACTCGACGCGGCCCGCCCGGTTGCGCCGGGCGATCAACGCGGCATAGGGAATTCCGTCACGTACGTCAACAACAATGCCACCCGCGCTGGTTTCGGCGGAAATCGGCAGGTGGGAGCGGCCTACGCGCACAGAAGCGGACCGACGCGGGGGTCTGGGCACCCCGGCTCGGCGGTCAACTGAACGTGCAGGCATGACTCCACTGTAGCCGTTGGGTGGCCCCCGGTAGTCGACCAGGGGGCTTTCCTGGCATGCTTAGGAGCGATGAGTACTCAGTCAGCCTCCCCCAGAAACGGCACCGTGAGCACGCAAAACGGCGAAACAACGGACATTCCTACCCTCATGGCGAACGCCACGAGGACCTTCGCCGCGCTCCCGCCCGCGATTATGGAACTCGGCACGATTTTTCGCGACGCCGGGGAGGAGCTGGCGCTCGTCGGGGGGCCTGTGCGCGACGCATTCCTGGGGGTGACGCCCCACGACTTCGACATGGCGACCTCCGCGCGCCCGGAGCGCACCGAGGAGCTGCTGTCCCGGTGGGGCAACGCCACCTGGGACATCGGCAAGGAGTTCGGCACGATCGGCGGGCGGCGAGGGGACGTTGTCGTCGAGGTGACGACCTACCGCACCGACGAGTATGAGATTGGCTCGCGTAAGCCCGAGGTCACCTTCGGCGACACGCTCGAGGGCGACCTGACGCGCCGAGACTTTACGGTCAACGCCATGGCGATGCGCCTGCCGCAGATGGCGCTCGTCGACCCCTGCGCCGGCCTGACCGACCTGGCCGCCGGAAACCTGCGTACCCCCGTGTCCGCCGAGCAGTCCTTCGACGACGACCCCCTGCGCATCATGCGGGCGGCCAGGTTCAGCGCACAGCTGGGCCTCGACGTCGACGAAGACGTCATGAACGCCATGGAGACCATGGCCTCGCGCCTGGAGATCGTCTCGGCGGAGCGCATCCGCGCCGAGCTCGAACGCCTCATCATCTCGCCCTACCCGCGTCGCGGCATCGAGCTAATGGTCCACACGGGCGTCGCAGACATCGTCCTGCCCGAGGTTGCCGCCCTCGTGTCCACGGTTGACGAACACAAGCGCCACAAGGACGTCTACGAGCACACGCTCACCGTCGTCGAACAGGCCATCGACTTAGAGACCGGACCCGACGGGCCTGTCCCCGCCCCGGACTTCGTTCTGCGTTTCGCGGCCCTCATGCACGACGTCGGCAAGCCCGCCACCCGTCGCTTCGAAGCCAACGGGTCGGTGTCCTTCCACCACCACGAGATCGTCGGCGCGAAGATGACCCGCAAGCGGATGAAGGCCCTGCACTTCGACAAGGCGACCATTGAGGCCGTCTCGACGTTGGTCGCCCTTCACCTGCGCTTCCACGGCTACGGGGAGGCCGCCTGGTCGGACTCCGCCGTGCGGCGCTACGTCGCGGACGCTGGAGACCTTTTGGAGAGGCTGCATCGCCTCACGCGCGCCGACTGCACGACGCGTAACCGCCGCAAGGCCGCCTACCTGTCCGCGGCCTACGACGACCTCGAGGCGCGCATCGCTGCCCTGCGCGAGCAGGAGGAGCTGGACGCGATCCGCCCCGACCTCGACGGTGACCAGATCATGGAGATCCTGGGCCTGCGGCCCTCCCGCGCCGTCAAGATCGCCCGCGACTACCTGCTGGAGCTACGCATGGAGCGCGGCCCCCTCGGCGAGGAGGCCGCGCGCGAGGCCCTGCTCCACTGGTGGGCGTCGGAGGACGTGCGCGCGCTGGCCGAGGAGTACCAGGCGCAGCAGGCTCGCTGGGAGGAGAAGGTCGCGCAGAAGAAGGCGCGCAAGGCGGCGGCGAAGGCCGCGCGCGAGGCCCAGTAGGGGCCGCTCGCGGCGCATTCGCGCGACCATCCTCACGCCTGCGCGCGGTGCACCCCTCGGTGCCCCGCCGTAGGCTGGTGACAACCGAACGAATCCTAAGGAGGCTCTCCCGATGAGCACGTTTACCCCCGAGAAGGCGTCGGCCGACATCGGCGTGTACGGACTGGGCGTGATGGGAGCGAACCTGGCGCGCAACCTGGCCCGCAACGGCTACGCGACAGCCGTCTTCAACCGCACCCCCGCCCGCACCGACAAGCTCATGGCCGAGCACGGCGAGGAGGCGACCTTCGTTCCCTCCTCGACCCTGGAGGACTTCGTCGCATCCTTGCGCGCACCCCGCGTGGCCATCATCATGGTGCAGGCGGGTCCCGCGACGGATGCCGTCACGGAACAGCTCGCCGCGCTCATGGACGAGGGCGACATCATCGTCGACTGCGGCAACTCGCTGTTCGCCGACACGATCCGCCGCGAGAAGTGGGCGGCCGAGCGCGGCCTGCACTTCGTGGGCGCAGGCGTCTCCGGCGGCGAGGAGGGCGCCCTGTGGGGGCCGTCCATCATGCCGGGAG
>ERZ772977.1636-NODE-1636-length-10966-cov-2.970947_pt1 | contig 10966 bp, 9 predicted proteins | sample MGYA00511131_ERZ772977 | MGnify/ENA primary metagenome ERZ772977 (study PRJEB29015, sample SAMEA2737935) | human oral metagenome | biome: human oral; feature: human-associated habitat; material: dental | place: China | collected 2151 ...
GAAGCAAGGAGAGCATGGGGCCTTCTTCTTGGTGGAAGGTTTGTTGAAATTCCAGCTGATAGAGCTGATTTTCCAAGTCTCTGAGGCGATTGATATGAATGTTCAAATCACTCCACTCGTCATTACTGCGCGGTTTACGAATCCGGATGGTCGACAAACTCTCTTCTTCCACCAAGTCCAGCGTATTATTAAGATACTCCAAAGGAAGTAAAAGATAACGCGCTAAACCATAGGCAAAGACAAGGGATAACAATAAAATGGCGACCAAGACCCAATTACTTAGTTGCTGTTGCTTAGCTAACCAGTCCTGATATTGAAGGGGACGATAGATATATTGCAGGGTTCCCCCGGTCGCCCCATCCCTTCCTGGCAAACTAACCGTTCCTATGACTAAAAGTTGTTTCTTATAAGGATAGATATCCACTTGAGGCGATGCTGCCACAGTCGGCACATCCAGACGACGTGTCTCATAAACTAATTGATTGGCACTATTATAGAGGCGCAAACTAGTTTCAGGATTTTCCAAAGCCGCTAAAAGTGACAAGTCATCAGCCTTTGCATTCTCTGCATTGGTCCCCAGTCGATCAATATCTAATTTGGCTGCCTTGAGCACAGACTGCGTTTGATCCAAGCGCATCTGACCATTAGCCTTAATGGCAGCAAGGGCTTGTTCTTGACTCAAGTGCCGGTATCCCATTAAACTGGCAACCCCAATAAGATTAAAGACTAAAAATAATAAGATACTCCACTTCCATTTAAGCGAAAGTGGCTGTTTAAGCTGGAAACTCGGTAATCTCATGACTAGGTTCTCATGACATAGCCTGTCCCGCGAACGGTCTGGATATAAGAATCCTTGCCAGGAACATCAATTTTGTTGCGGAGATAGCGAATGTAGACATCCACCACATTGGTTTCGACTTCTGTCTTGTAGCCCCATACCTTGTCTAGCAGGACTTCACGAGACATAACCGTATTGAGGTTTTCCATCAAGTAGAGCAAGAGTTCGTATTCGCGTTTGGTCAAATCAATGACTTGATCGTCGCGTTTAACGATTCTGCCCTTCTTCTCGATAACCAAGTTGCGGTATTTAACGGATGACTGTTGGGATTGATTCTTCTCTTCTTTATTATGGTCAATACGACGGAAGAGTGCCCGCAAGCGCGCCAATAATTCCTCAATGGCAAATGGCTTAACAATGTAGTCATCTGCCCCTTGGTCTAGACCAGATACGCGGTCAATAACGGAATCACGCGCCGTCATGATAATAATAGGGGTGTCCTTAATGGGACGAATTCGACGGCAGACTTCTAGACCGTTCAATTCAGGTAACATTAAATCTAATAGGATAACATCCCATTCCTGATTAAGGGCAGTCTCCAAACCCTTTCGTCCGTCATGACAGATGGCCGTTTCATAGCCTTCATGCTGAAGTTCTAAGTCAACAAAGCGCGCGAGGTTTTTTTCATCCTCAATAATTAATACGCGGTGTTTTTTTGTATCTTCCATTTAATCGCCTCCTAATGCAATTTAGATACTCTCTTCCCTATTTTACACAATTATGAGAAAAAATTCTAGTCTAGAAGCTGATTATTCTCATGATTTTGCCACTTTTTTAGACAAAACTGGCTATGACCCTTAATTTCCATAAAAAAAAAGGCAGAGAATTAATCTCCACCTCATAATACTCCTATGGAATCCAGTAGTAGGCCCCGTTGGTTAAAATTTCTGCGATTGTATTAACATTCATACCAGAATTCAACTCATAAGTCCCTGCAATCAGAAGGGTTGATAGATCCCATTGATCTACCACTTCTAAGAAGACATCTGGCGAGCTGATAATCCCAGCATCATACAAGTTTTGAGCAACATCTTCGGATGTGTCCCCTGGGTTAACAGTGAAGTTACCACCTTCTGTAGTCCATTGCCCATTTCTAGGCCCTGCAGTTTCGGTATTATTGGTTTCTTCCTGGCCAGCTTCTGTCGCATCTGCTTGGCTTGCTTCAATAGAGCTTGAGCTTGAACCTTCACTTGATGTGCTTGAGGATTCATTACTTGCACTTGAAGAAGAAGTTGAATGACTCTTTAAGGCTTCTAATTCACTGCTTTGACGTGAAGCTTGTTCTTTGAGTGAAGCTAAGGAAGCGTTCAAGGTGTTTTGGGTTGATTCCAAAGCAGCTTTTTCGCTTGATAAAGCATCAAGACGCGCTTGTTGATCAGCGTTGGCTGTCGTTGTCCCGCCGTTCAAGACGTTAGTCCCATTGACACCTTGGACAGGCAATTGACCTTGAGATAGGGCAAAAGCAGCCGTAACCACTGCTGAGGCCAAGACGCCGACAGCTAGTGAGCGTAAGGTGTTACGCGATAATTTCATACTATTCCTCCTTGTCGTCTGTTAACGGTTCTCAATGTAATCGTCAACGATGGATTGGATAATTTCTTGAGATAAGGCTACATGGTGAGAAATCTCATGCATGGTGTAACCTTGTGAGTAGAGACGGATTACTTCTTCGCGAGTTAAATCTGACACATCGTCAAGATTAACTTCCAAAGCTGGTTCTGCTTCAGCTTCCACATAGTGGTTGCCTGTTTGCGCAGGCGCCTCAACTTTGACAACTTCTTGCTCGCGAGCTGCTTTTTCAAGCTCAGCTAAGCGCGTCTTCATGGCATAGAATTCTTGTGATTGTTGAGCTGTAAATTCGTCCAATTGATCCTGAACGTTGTCATCCTTGACATAAATGGATAAGGCAAATAAGACGATGGCTACAACCAGTAAAATACATACTAAAATCCAGAGTTGCATACGACACCTTCCTTTCGATAGTTACTTCATTCCTATTCTATCAAAGTCACAGAAACTTACAAGGGTTGGCGGATAACAAATATGTTACAGGCATGTTGTAGGCAACCATAATTAAAAATCGGACGTATGAGCCTAACTATTTTTGTATAAAACCAACCTATTTTGCTTCCTATCTTCCCTTCTTCTTCTGTTATAGCCCAAAATCAGTCTAAAAAAGCAAACTAAAAAGCCTAAATCTAAGATTCAGGCTTTTAATTTTTACTTTCGGCTTTATTTGAGTCCATCAGAGAAGACATAGCGGGCATGATAAAAATATTCCAAACCCGAGTAAATGGTGAAGAAGAGGCAGACATAAAGCAAGAGATTAGCCAGGGAGAAGCCCCAGACAGACCGTCCCATATCTTGCAATAAGAAGCAGATAATGGCCAGCATTTGAGTTGTCGTTTTGATTTTTCCTGGCATGGCTGCTGCCATGACCTTACCATTGGATTGGGCAATCAATACTCTTAAGCCTGTCACCATCAATTCTCTAGCTAGAATGATGAAAACCACCCATCCCGGTACCGAGCCTAATTGAACTAGTAAAATCAGTGCCGCCATGACTAACAATTTATCAGCCATAGGATCGAAGAATGCCCCAAAAGAGGTTACCAAATGATATTTACGAGCTAGGTAGCCATCCAAAAAGTCCGTAAAGCTTGCTAGAGCAAAAACCAAGGCAGCCCAGACTTGATTAATAGTAATGGCGGTCCCTAACCACACAACTTGATCAGCCGAAGGATTTAAGACCAAAAGAATAAAGACCGGAATCATCAGCATGCGCAAGAGCGTTAACTTATTGGCGATATTCATGACTATCCTCCCTCTTGATTAGGGCCTTACTGCCCATTATTATCGTTGTTCTGTTGGCGATTTGGATCTAGAACGGCTGGACCTTGATAAGAGCCTTGACCTTGATAAGAGCCTTGACCTTGGGCTTGATTTTGGTTTTGGCCTTGTTGATTTTCAGCGCCTTGATTAGCTTCATTAGTGCTTGAGCCAGTTGGCTGGTCGGCATGTAGGCGGAAGACAATGGAATCTGTGATATAGTCGTTGGCGATTTTCACAGTCTTACCATTCACCTGAATCTCGGCCCCTTCAGGGTATCCCAAGCGTATGCGGACACTACGGGTTTGACCTTTGACCTTAATATCTAAGGTTTCACCTTCAGTTACCGTCGTATCCATGGTGATTTCCTCATCTTCGTAAACCCCAACCCAGACATAGTTTTTACCTTTGACTGTAAACTTGTAACTAGACATTGGGGCATAAAGTTCGTAAGTGGTCTCTTCTCCTTCACCAGAAACGCGCTTAGCTTGAACATCGCCAAAGAATTCAGCGCCGTCAATCTTAGCTTGAGAAGAAGTCTCGCTACTGCTGCTAGCTGCATGTTGAGCTGCCGAACTTGGTTCTACTGATGATACCAAGCTTGTCGCGCTAGAACTATTGGCTTGTTGTTGGCGCTCACGTTGGGATACGGAGTAGATGGTCCAAGTAATAAAGGCCATGACTAGAATGAAGACACCGGCCAACATTAATACCGGTAGGTGCTTAGCGTAACGATCTAAGAGGGATTGCTCGGATTGGGCTTGATTACGATTCAAACGACTTGGCATAGCTTCTGTCTCCTGCTCTTCATATTGAGACAAGCCATGCTCCACCGCTTCAAGCTCACTTTGATAATCTAAAAGTAAACTATCCCCATCTAGGCCTACCATATCAGCATATTGTTTTACAAAAGCTCTAGTATAGAAGTTACCAGGAATTTCTTCGAAGCGTCCTTCTTCAATGGCCACAAGGTATTTTTTTTGGATTTTTGTCATTTGTTGTAAGGTATTTAAGGTATAGCCTTTTTCAATGCGGGCATCGCGTAATTTTGTTCCTAATTCACTCATCGCCGTTCATCCTTTTCTTTCTACATTCAAGAAGTATTATATCATATTCTGACTAGGGGAGTTAATCTTTTTCTCCAAAACTTATAAAACTTCTGCTAGAAAATCAAGAGGTCAAGTCCCACTAAGGACTTGACCCCTCGGCTTATTCACTTATGGGATTAACTAGGACCTCAACTGCCTCTGAGGCTCCTGAGAGCACTTGATGACCAAATTCCTGGAGATCTAATAGTTTGATTTCCTGAAGGCAAGTCAGGATATCAGCTAATTCGTAACTATCCATCACGGCTTCAATCAGTTCATAAGCAATGAATTCCAAGGAATTTAGGTGCTGTAAGAAATCACCAATGCGCCCTGTCACCACTTGTTTCAACTGCTCCTCAGTCAAATCCGGGTTATGTTGCCAGCTAGCCAAGAGCTCCTTGATTGCAGCAATCAAGTCTGATGTATGATGACTCTGGGCATGAATAGCCAAATGGTGCATCTTGTGGTCTAAATGATAAGACTGGTAGAAATTGGTATCTACCCACTGTTGCTGGTACCAGCTAGCATAGGCTGACGACATAGGTCCCATTAGTAATTCGAAGAATACTTCCCCAATAATACGTTGGCGAATCAATTCTAAGCCCGATAGATTTTCTGGGGCAAATCGCCAGGCCAACTCGATAATTGGCTGGCTGATATCTCGCTCAAGCTGGGTTTTAGGCTGCACAGGAACTGTAACCTCTTCCACTACCCTTTGATAGCGTGGTAGCTCAAATGTTTTGCGGGCTTGATTAGCCTCAATGACAGCTAGTAAAGCTTGTGGGTCAAAGTTCCCTACTACAATCAAATTCATATTACTTGGATGGTAGAAGGTATCGTAAGCCAAGCGTAAATCTTCATAAGTGGTAGCCTTAATACTCTCTTCCGTACCTAAAATATCCACTCCTAAGGGATGGTCGGGATAGAGGGCTTGATGCAAGGCTTGATAGGAGACCCCGAGAGGATCGTCCTGATACATATAGAGCTCTTGCGTGATAATGCCCTTTTCCTTCTCGATGCCTTCTGGTGTGAAATAAGGCGTCTGCACAAAATCAAGTAAGGTTTCGACATTGCGTTCAATATAATAGGAAGCAGAGAATAGATAGGAAGTCCGAAAGTAGTGGGTGAAAGCATTGGCCATAGCCCCCTGCTTCATAAAGAGCGCAAAAGCATCTAGCCCTCCTTGGCCTTCAAACATCTTGTGTTCTAAGAAATGGGCAGCTCCCGCAGGAATGGTCTTTTCTTCTCCCGTTTGCTTGTGTCGCACCACTTGATCCACTGAACCATAGTGTGTCGTCAGAATTCCGTAACTGCGGTGGTAACCTGGTTTAGGTACCAAGCGAACGGTTAAACCATTAGCTAGCACCTTTTCAAAGAAGGTTTCATCCAAAACTTTATGATAGTGTTCTTTCATCTTTACCTCCTACTAGGGCATAGGCCCCCACCAAACGCCATTTGCCTAAGCAAGCAATGACCTCTTCCGCCTTGAGGGCTCTCACCACAGATTCAAAGTAGTCTGTCGACAAATCGAAGTCAGGATACAAATCCTGGGCAATCATCTTATCAGTCTCCAAATGTTGATAGTCTCGCGACTGTACATCGGCACTCAAGAGGGTCAGTTTCACTTCCTCTAAGTACTCCCCTTCTTCCAAGCTCAGTATTAAGTCAGCCAACTGAGCTTGGACTTCCTCATAAACATGCCCCACCTTATCGGGGCTAATGCCTGCTCGAACCAAGGCAAAAGAGCGATGAAAATCTAGGCCAGAATGAATGGCATAGGCCAAACTCTGCTTCTCCCGAATTTCTGTAAAGAGACGAGAGACTGGCAGATAGCCAAAAATCCCATTGGCCACTTGTAGTATAATACGTTCCTTAAGGCTCTTGGCCGGCGGAAAGGCAAAAGCCATAGCCAAATTAGCTTGCTGGCCCTGAACCTTTTCCTCAATCAATTGCCCTAGATTATCAGTTGACAAAGGCTTATCTAAGGCCAGATAGTTATCACCATAATCCCAGTCAGCCTGGCGGCCCTTTAGTGACCAGCTCTCTAGCCACTTAATCAAATCACTATCGGTCAAATCACCATTGCTGACAAGATAGAATTGGGCTTCCTGGCATATTTCCCTATGAGCCTTAGCCAGGTCAGCTAGGGTCAGGGCTCGGACTCTGGCCTCATCTCCTAGATTGGCCAAGGCATTGTCAGGGGTCTCACGGTAAAGCTCCTGGTAAAGTTTTTGAACCACCAAGCGCCGTTTATCATCGCTCATCCGCTTAATGCGTTGTAGCTGAAAGGCCTGCTCCCGTTCAAAACGAGCCTGAGCTTGCGGCAAGGCTAGGGCTAGCGACTCCTGTTCAAACAATAACTGCCCCATTAGGTCTAGCCAAGCCGGCATTAAGTCAGGCATTTGGACTAAGCTTGGCCGAACACTTTGGCTCGCCATAACAAATTCTAGAAAATGCCCCTTACGTTGGACCCCTACTGATAGAGAGGCACCATAGAGTTGGGCCAGAATTCCTTCTAGGGCCGCCTTACTTGGAATACGGTCACTCCCATCTTCCATCATACGAGCCAGCAAGGACCAGGCCGCCGCCCGCTCAGCTTGATAAGGTAAGATAGCCTTTATAATGACTTGGTTGGTTTTATATTTAGTGGAGGCAACCGCCTGATAGTGGATGCCAGCTTGCCATTCTTGCATGGCTTTCTCTCCTTCATTAGGAAAAAAGCCCCATGCCAGCCCCTGAATGGAGCCAACACGGGTCTTTCTCCTCTTATTTTGATTTGATGTAGGTTGTCCCAACGGCTTCTGGCGCCTTGGAGCGGCCAACGAAACCAATCAATACAATAATTGTAATCACATAAGGTGCAATTTGCAAGTAAACTGACGGGATATCCCTAATAACTGGAATAGAAGCCCCGATAACGGCCAAGGACTGAGCTAAACCGAAGAAGATAGCTGCTAACATGGCCCCAATTGGGTTCCATTTACCGAAAATCATAGCGGCCATGGCCATAAAACCTTGACCGGCAATGGTCGATACCGCGAAGTTTTCTGAAATAGTATGAGTGTAGGCTGCCCCACCAATCCCACCTAGTAAGCCAGAAAGCAAGACGCCAGAATAGCGCATGAGGTAGACATTAATCCCCAAGGTATCGGCAGCCTGAGGGTTCTCCCCGACTGACCGCAAGCGCAAACCAAAACGCGTCTTGAAGACTAGATACCAGACTACAAAGGCTAGCACAATCCCCACATAAGCCAAGATAGAAGTTTTGGCGAAGAAGATTGGCCCGATAATGGGAATGTCTGATAAGACTGGAAAGTCAAATTTACCAAACTTGGTTTTGATTGAGTCTGTTTGACCCTTACCTTGGAAAAGGACCTTGGTTAAGAAGATAGCCAAGGATGGTGCAATCAAGTTGAGCACGGTCCCTGAAATAATGTGGTCAGCCCGCAAATTAACGGTCGCTACCGCATGAATCAAGGCAAAGAGCAAGCCACAAAGCCCACCGACTAGGAGTGCTAGCCATGGAGTTAAGTCGCCAAATTGACCGGCAAAAGTCAGGTTGAAGACAACTGATGAGAAGGCCCCAATGACCATGATTCCTTCCAAACCTACGTTAACAATCCCACTTCTCTCAGAGAAGACGCCACCAAGGGCAGTAAAAATCAGCGGTGTTGCGTACAAGAGCGCATTGGATACAACTAAAGCGAGTATGTTTTGCATTATGCTCCCTCCTTGCTGCTGACTTTATTGCTGCGAACCTTCTCCATAATGAAGCGGAAGATATAGCTACATCCAACGAAGAAAATAATACAGCCAATGACAACGTTGACGATTTCACTCGGAATCTTAGCAGCCAAAGGCATCAAGTTCCCACCGGTCTTGAGACCACCAAAGAGAATACTTGAGAAGAAAATTCCGATTGGATTGTTCATCCCTAAAAGGGCGACGGCCATACCATCAAAGCCAATTTCTGGTGCCTTACCGTTCATCAGGAAGATATTACGGAACTCACCCAAACCGTTCATGACCCCACCCAGGCCTGCAAGAGCACCAGATAGCACCATAGATAGGATAATATTGCGTTTGGCATTCATCCCCGCATAGGCTGAAGCGAATTTGTTCATCCCTACTGCCTTGAGTTCAAAACCTAGGGTCGTACGTGTCATTAAAATATGAACCACGATAATCATTAAAACAGCTATGAAAATACCCGCATGCAAGGTAGAACCATTAGTTAGATCCGACAACCATTGCATTTTTAAGGTGGCATTATCCTTCAAGATAGGCGTTGCATCCAAACGATTGGTAATTACATTACGTAAGACATAGTCTGATAAGTAGATTGCTGTATAGTTGAGCATGATAGTCACGATGACTTCACTGGTGTCGAAGTAAGCCTTAAGGAAACCAGCGATGGCTGCCCAGAGGGCACCTGCTACCATCCCAGCCACAATGGCAATTGGTAAGACGATAAAGGATGGTAAGTCACCCAAAGTCAGCCCTACCCAAACGGAGACTAACCAACCACAGAGGGCTTGACCAGCCAAACCGATGTTGAAGAAGCCAGCCGTATAGGCTACTGCGAAGCCTAAACCTGTTAACATAAGCGGAGTGGCAGCCCGTAGAGTCTGACCAATATTGAATGGTTTACCAAATGCCCCATTGAAGAGGGCCTCATAACCTTTAACCGCATCATAACGGAAGAGCCACATAATCAAGGCTCCCACGATAATCCCAATCACAACAGATGCAATAGGAACAAAAACGGCACGTAGTTTATCCTTCATGATTAGCGTCACCTCCTGTTTGACGATGGCTTAATACTTCTTCATAAGAGGTCCCCGCCATCATCAAGCCGATTTCTTGTTCATTGGTTTCAGATGCCGGAATGTCTGCCATGATATGGCCGTCGTGCATGACAATAATGCGATCGGATACATTGAGAATTTCGTCTAATTCGAAACTCATCAAGAGGACAGCCTTCTGATCATCACGTTCAGCAATCAAGGCCTTATGGATAAATTCAATGGCCCCTACGTCTAAGCCCCGAGTTGGGTTAGCTGCAATCAGGAAATCAGGGTTCAAGCTTAACTCACGGGCAATAATGGCCTTTTGTTGGTTCCCGCCAGAGAGTGACTTAACTGGCACTTTTTCAGAGACAGTCCGCACATCATACTGCTCAATCAAGGCCTTGGCCTTCTTCTCAATAGCTTGGAAACGTAAGAAGCCTTTTTCAGAGTATGGCGTATGATAGTAGGATTTGAGCACTAAGTTTTCCTCAACCTTCATAGGCAAAACCAAGCCATATTTGTGGCGGTCTTCAGGAATATGACCAAAGCCTAACTCCGTAATTTCACGTGGTGATTTACCTACAATATCCTGGCCGCCCAATTCGATCTTACCTGATTCAATTGGAATGAGGCCCGCAAGTGCTAGAATTAGCTCGGACTGACCGTTCCCGTCAATCCCGGCAATCCCCACTACTTCGCCACGTCTTACTTGGAAACTCAAGTTCTTAGTAGCAACAATACCCCGTTCATCCTTAACCACTAGGTCTTCCACATTCAAGAAGACCTCGCCAGGACTAGCAGCCTTCTTCTCGGTCTTGAAGGAGACGGAACGCCCCACCATCATATCGGCTAATTCCTTAGCAGAAGTAGTGGCTACATCAACCGTATCAATGGACTCCCCACGCCGGATAATAGTACAACGGTCGGCTACCTGCTTAATTTCTGCTAACTTATGAGTAATGATAATAATGGACTTACCCTCACTCGCCAAGGACTTGAGCGTAACCATGAGTTCATCGATTTCTTGTGGTGTTAAAACTGCCGTTGGTTCGTCAAAAATCAGAATATCGGCGCCACGATAGAGGGTCTTGAGGATTTCCACCCGCTGTTGCATCCCCACCGTGATGTTGGCAACCTTAGCGTCTGGATCAATGGCTAAACCATATTGCTTGGATAAGTTCATAATATGAGCCTTGGCCTTCTTATAGTCCAAACGTAAGCCTTGAACCATTTCATTCCCTAACATGATATTCTCAACGACCGTAAAGTCATTCACCAACATAAAGTGCTGGTGAACCATCCCGATATGTAGGTTATTAGCGACCGTTGGATTGGCAATGTTAACCGCTTGGCCATTCATATAAATCTGCCCATCAGTCGGTTGTAAGAGACCGGACAAAATGTTCATCAGAGTGGATTTA
>ERZ772977.1640-NODE-1640-length-10939-cov-6.378262_pt1 | contig 10939 bp, 12 predicted proteins | sample MGYA00511131_ERZ772977 | MGnify/ENA primary metagenome ERZ772977 (study PRJEB29015, sample SAMEA2737935) | human oral metagenome | biome: human oral; feature: human-associated habitat; material: dental | place: China | collected 2151 ...
TGGTGACGGGGCAGCCCGTCGTCGCCCTGTGCGGCAAGGTGTGGATCCCCACCCGTGACGCCTCGAAGTACCCCGTGTGCCCCACGTGCAAGGAACTGCGCGACTCGATGGGCAAGAACGGGCGCAACTGGCCCTTCTCCGACGGCGGGAAACCAGGGTCCGGCGAGTGAGCCCGGCACTGACGCGGCGCGCGCCGAACGGTCGGCTGCGGGCCTGGCAGTCGCGCGCCCTCGACGCCTACACGAGCCGCTCCCCGCGCGACTTCCTGGCCGTGGCCACCCCCGGCGCCGGCAAGACCACCTTCGCCCTCACCCTGGCCACCGAGCTCATCGCCCAGGGGGCCGTCGACAAACTCACCGTCGTGTGCCCCACCGAGCACCTCAAGGGCCAGTGGGCGGACAACGCGGCGCGCTTCGGCATCCACATCGACCCCGATTTCACGAACTCGCAGGGAGTGGCGGGCTCGCACTTCGACGGCGTCGCCGTCACCTACGCCCAGGTCGGCTCGAACCCGGCCGTCCACGCGGCCCGCACGCGCGCCCACCGCACGCTCGTGGTCCTGGACGAGATCCACCACGCCGGCGACGCCCTGTCGTGGGGCGACGGCGTGCGCGAGGCGTTCACGGACGCCACGCGCCGCCTGGCCCTGACCGGCACTCCCTTCCGCTCGGACGCCTCCCCCATCCCCTTCGTCACCTACGCCGAGGACACCGAGGGGATCCGCCGCTCCCGCGCCGACTACACCTACGGGTACGGGGACGCCCTGCGCGACGGGGTCGTGCGCCCGGTCCTCTTCATGTCCTACTCCGGGCAGATGGCGTGGCGCACCAACGCGGGCGACGAGGTGAGCGCCCGCCTGGGAGAGCCCCTGACCAAGGACATGATGAAGCAGGCGTGGCGCACCGCCCTGGACCCCAAGGGCGAGTGGATCCCGGCGGTCCTGCGCGCCGCCGACCAGCGCCTCGACGAGGTGCGCCGCGCCGTCCCGGACGCCGGCGGCCTCGTCATCGCCTCAAACCAGGACCAGGCGCGCGCCTACGCGCGCCACCTGAGGCTCGTCACGGGCAGGGCCCCCGTCCTGGTCCTGTCCGACGACGCCGACGCCTCGGACCGCATCTCCGCATTCTCCGACTCCACGGACAAGTGGATGGTCGCAGTGCGCATGGTCTCCGAGGGGGTCGACGTGCCCCGGCTGGCCGTCGGCGTCTACGCGACCAACGCCTCGACCCCGCTGTTCTTCGCGCAGGCCATCGGCCGTTTCGTGCGCGCCCGCAGGAGGGGCGAGACCGCCACCGTGTTCATCCCCTCCGTGGTCCCCCTCCTGGAGCTCGCCGGCGGGATGGAGGTCGAGAGGGACCACGCGCTGGACCGCCCCGAGCGCTCCGGCCCCTCGGAGGACGACATGTGGAACCCGGAGGACGCCCTGGTCGCCAAGGCGAACCAGTCGGAGAAGGCGTCCTCGGACCTGCTCAACCAGTTCGAGGTCCTCGGCGCGGACGCCGAGTTCGACGGCGTCCTCTTCGACGGCTCCTCCTGGGGCGCGGGCGCCGAGGTCGGCTCCGAGGAGGAGCAGGAGTACCTGGGCATCCCCGGCCTGCTCGACGCCGACCAGGTGGCGACGCTGCTGCGCGCGCGCCAGGCCGACCAGATCGCCTCACAGAAGAGGAGCCGCGACGCGGCGCGCCAGCGCGCCGACAACGCCGGGGTTCCCGCCCACAAGCGGCGCGCCGCCAAGCGCAAGGAGCTCCAGCACCTGGTCTCCACATGGGCGCGCCGCTCCGGCGACACCCACGCCGTCATCCACTCCCAGCTCCGCCAGCGCTGCGGGGGCCCCGAGGTGGCGCAGGCGAGCACCGAGCAGATCGAGGCCCGCATCGCGCTGCTGCGCGAGTGGTTCGTCGGACGGCGGTGAATCCCGGGGTCCGGCACAGCCGGACCGGCCCGTCGGTACGGGAACGGGGTGGGGCCGAGCGCCCCACCCCGTTCCCGCCGTATCAGCGGCGGCTCACTTGGCGACGGCCTTCTTCAGGGCGGAGCCGACGGTCAGCTTGACGCCGTAGCCGGCGGGGATCTGGATCTCCTCGCCGGTGCGGGGGTTGCGGCCGGTGCGCGCGGCGCGCTCAACGCGCTCGACCGACAGCAGGCCGGTGACCTTGACGGGCTCGCCCTTGGACAGGGACTCGACGAGAACGTCCTGGAAGGCGCCCAGGGCGGCGTCGGCCTGGACCTTGGTCAGGTTGGCGCGTTCGGCAATCTGAGCAACGAGCTCGGTACGGTTGACGGACATGGAGGAACCTCATTCCTTTTCGTTCTTGGTTACCACTTTCGTGGTCACGAGGAAAACACTACGAAATCTGCACGGGATTTGTCGCCTATACGGCGGTATTTCGCGGAAATCACCCCGATTCCCAGCGATTTATGAGAAAAAACGCCCAATTTTGAGGCGCAGGACACTAAATCGGGCGGGTTCCGCTGGCGAGCGACACGCCGAAACAGGGCACCACTGGGATATTGGCCGGTAACCCTCGGGGCACGGACCCCGTCGACGGCCGCACGGAGCCGCTCAGCGGGCAGGCGCGGAACGCCGCGGATCGGGTGCGCGGCACGTTCCGGGAGGCGACCGCGGCCCCGCCTTCGGGTCAGTGCTGCCCGTAGACGTTCTGGTAGCGGGCGTACAGGGAATCGACCAGATCGGGATCGATCGGGACGGGTTCGCCGAGCTGGCGGGCGATGTGGACGGTCCTGGCGACCTCCTCGACCATCACCGCGGCCTTGACCGCGGCGCGCGCGTCGCACCCGATGGTGAAGGGGCCGTGGTTGCGCATGAGCACTGCGGGCGAGCGCGAATCGGAGAGCGCCTCGACGATGCCCCTCCCGATGGAGTCGTCGCCGATGAGGGCGAAGGGCCCGACGGGAACGGGGCCGCCGAACTCGTCGCCCATCATGGTGAGCACGCAGGGGATCTCCTCGCCCCTGGCCGCCCACGCCGTCGCGTAGGTGGAGTGCGTGTGGACGACGCCGCCGACGCGGGGCATGTGGGAGTAGACGTAGGCGTGCGCCGCGGTGTCCGAGGACGGCGCCCCCTCGCCGAGCACGAGGCGCCCGTCGAGGTCGCACACCACCATCGACTCCGGAGTGAGGTCGTCGTAGGACACCCCCGACGGCTTGATGACCAGCAGGTCCGCGGACCCGTCCGCAGCGGGGCCGGGGACCCTTTGGGAGACGTTGCCCGCCGTCCACACGACGAGCCCCCAGCGGGGCAGCTCCGCGTGGAGGGCGCAGACGGCGGCACGGGTCCGTTCGACCAGGGCTGAGAAAGCGACGTCCCATGTGTCTGGTTCCATGTGGTCCACGGCGTCCTCCTCGTTGAGCGGTTGCGGCCCAATGGAAGACTAACGCCAAGGCGCGCGCTTGTCCACGCCCCCAGCGCTCCCCCGCTGCCCCGCAGTGCCCTGGCCCCGGCGGTCCGCCACGCTGCGCCGCTCCACCAGGCGGGTCGGCACCACGACCGCCCCGGGAGCCCCCTCCCCCGTGATCGCGTCGCACGCCGCCCGCACCGCGCAGCGCCCCAGTTCCGCGAAGTCCTGGCGCACCGTGGTCAGCCCCGGCCCGTAGAACGCCGCGGCCGGCTCGTCGTCGAAACCCACCACCGAGACGTCGTCCGGCACCCGCGCCCCCGCCTCGTCCAACGCCCGCAGCAGGCCCAGGGCGATCGCGTCGTTCGCGGCGAACACGGCATCGGGCAGCCCCTGCGCGGCCAGGCGCCTGCCGGCCTCGTAGCCGCCCGCGCACTCCCAGGAGGACCCCAGGGGCTCGCGCGGCACCAGGTGGCGCTCCTCCATCTCCGCGCGCCACCCCGCTTCCCGGGCCCGCGCCTCGTACCAGTCCCCCGGCCCCGCGATGTGGACGATATCGCGGTGCCCCCGCTCGACCAGGTACCGCACCGCTGAGCGGGCGCCGCCCACCTGGTCGGCGCGCACGGAGCGCAACCGGGGGGAAGCGCACTGGACGGCGCTGACGGCGACGACCGGGACGGGAGCGCCCATGGCGCCCATGGCCTCCGCCAGGCCCGCCACGGGGGCGGCGACCACGACCGCTTCCGCCGCCAGCCCCAGGAAGCGGTCGATAGCGCCCGCCAGGGACGCGGCCGAGTAGTCGGACAGGGCGGTCACGCCCGTGAAGAACCCCGCTTCCCGCGCCGCGGCCTCCAGGGACACGAGGAGCGACGCGGAACCGTAGTGCGCGGACGTCGTCGTGATGACGCCGATGATGGAACTGCGGCGGGTGACCAGTGCGCGCGCCACCGAGTTGCGACGGTACCCGAGCTGCTCGATGGCGGCCAGCACCCGCGACCGCGTCTCCTCGGCGACGTGGCCGGTGTCGTTGACCACCCGCGAGACCGTCTGGTGCGACACGCCCGCCAACCTGGCGACGTCCATCATCGCGGGCTGCCGGCCGCCGCGCGCAGTCCCCATTGCCGACCTCCCTCCATCGGTTCCCCACCCACCATAGCCCCCGCGGCTCCGGTCCCGCCGCGCGCCCCGCCGGACCCGTGCCCTGAAGCGCCCTTCCCGCATGGAGCAGGAGCCACCCCGCCACAGCCGTTGAGCGGCGCGGGACGGAAGAGCCCGGCCCACTCGGACCAAGGGCCGGCGCGCCGGAGCCCAGCGCGCCGGCGGGGCGGGCGTGCGCGACAATACCTTTGTCCTCCAACCAGTCCCATCGTCCAGGAGACGCCCATGGCGCACACGCCCCGAGCGGCATCACCAACCACCACCCACCCCGTCGACCGAGTCCCGCCCACGGGGAAGCTCCTCGTCCTCGCCGTCCAGCACGTCCTCGCCTTCTACGCCGGGGCCGTCGTGGTCCCGCTGGTCATCGCCTCGGGCCTCGGCCTCGACAACCGCACACTGGTCCACCTCATCAACGCGGATCTGTTCACCTGCGGCATCGCCTCCATCATCCAGTCCGCGGGGATCGGCAAGCGCATCGGCGTGCGGCTGCCCCTCATCCAGGGCGTCACCTTCACCGCCGTGTCGCCGCTGATCGCCATCGGCGCCGCCGCGACCCCCGCGGGCGCCGACCCGAACACCGGGCTCGCCACGATGTACGGCTCCATCATCGCCGTCGGCCTCATCGTGTTCTTCGCGGCGCCGTACTTCGCCAAACTGCTGCGCTTCTTCCCTCCCGTGGTCACCGGCACCCTGCTGACCGTCATGGGAACGACCCTCATCGCAGTGTCAGCCGGGGACGTCGTCGGATGGGCCTCCACCGCCGACGACGCGTCCAAGGCCGGCGCGCTGCTGGAAGGCCTCGGCTTCGCCCTCGGCACCATCGCCATCATCGTTATTGTCCAGCGGGTCTTCACGGGGTTCGCCTCCACCCTCTCGGTGCTGATAGGGCTCGTCGTCATGACCGGCGTCGCCTTCGCCCTGGGCAGGGCCGACTTCTCCGGGGTCGGAGGGGCGTCGTGGCTGGGAGTGACCACCCCCTTCTACTTCGGGCTGCCCAAGTTCTCAGCCTCCGCCGTTTTCTCCATGCTCATCGTCATGGCCGTCACGGCCGTGGAGACCACCGGCGACGTGTTCGCCACCGGCGAGGTCGTCGGCAAGCGCATCACCCCCGCGCACATCGCGAACGCGCTGCGCGCCGACGGGCTCTCCACCTTCCTGGGCGGCGTCCTCAACTCCTTCCCCTACACGTGCTTCGCCCAGAACGTCGGGCTCGTGCGCCTCACCCGCGTCAAGTCCCGGTGGGTCGTCACGGCCGCCGGCGCCCTCATGATCGTCCTCGGGGTCCTGCCCAAGGCGGGAGCGGTCGTGGCCGCCATCCCCCAGCCCGTCATCGGCGGCGCCTCCTTGGCGATGTTCGCCTCGGTCGCCGTCGTCGGCATCCAGACCCTCTCCAAGGCCGACATGCGCGACAACCGCAACGCCGTCATCGTCTCCACCTCGGTCGGCCTCGCGATGCTGGTCACCCTGCAGCCCTCCATCGCCGAGGCGATGCCCCCGTGGCTGCGCATCCTCTTCGGCTCCGGCGTCACCATCGGCTCCCTCACCGCCGTGGTCCTCAACGTGGTGTTCTTCCACATCGGCCGCCCTACCAGCGCCGCCGTGGCCCTGGTAGGGGGGCGCTCCGTCACCCTCGACGAGGTCGGGGCGATGGGGCGCGACGAGTTCGTCTCCGTGTTCTCCCGCCTCCACGAGGCGCACACCTGGCCCGCCGAGCGCGCCTGGGAGCACCGCCCCTTCGCCTCCGTCGAGGAACTGCGCCGCGCCTTCGAGGACGAGGTGCTGGCCGCCACCCCCGACGAGCAGGAGGCCCTCATCGGCGCCTACACGGACATCGTGGACCTGCTCCTGACGGACTGCGGCGACGAGCGGGCCGGACTCGACACCGCGTCCATGGCGCTCGGCGAGTTCGACGACCACGAGGCGCAGGAGCTGCGCGCTTTGGACGCGGCGTACCGCGAGAAGTTCTCCCGGCCCCTGGTCATGTGCGTCGACAACCTGGCCGACCGCGCCCAACTGCTGGCCAGCGGGTGGCGGCGCGTCGAGTCCTCCCCCGCGCGCGAGGCCCGCTTCGCCCTCGGAGAGGTGATCGACATCGCCGACGCCCGTTTCACCTCGCTGGTGGCCGACGCCAACCCCCTGCGCGCCGCGTGGAGCGAGGGCTTCGAACAGCTCGACTGAAACCCGTTCGAGCAGCTCGACTGGAACCGGACGCGCCGCGGGGACCGGCCCATCGGTCGGCCCCCGCGGCATCCCATCAACACAATGCGCTAGCTCTCGAACAACTCCTCGTGGATCACTGGTGGGGCGTGGCCCCCGCTTCCTCCGTCGTGCCAGCGTAGGGGGCGGAGCTCGGCGGAGGACTGGAATCCCCTCGGAGTTCCCTGGGAGGCGCGCACGGGTTCAGATGATGACCGCCGTGCCCGTCGCGATGGCGGCGAGCATGCCGTTGTCCGCGCCGGCCGTGAAGTAGTCGACGTGGACGCCGACCACGGCGTTGGCGCCCATCTGACCCGCGCGCCCGCACATCTCGCCGACCGCGGTCCGCGCCGCCTCCTGCAGCTCGTTCTCGTAGGAGCTCGCCCGGCCGCCGAACATGTTTGTCAGGCCAGCACCGAAGTCCTTGAACAAGTTCACGCCCGCGATCGTCTCACCCGAGACCATTCCGAGGTACTGCTGGATCGGGTGGCCCTCCAGGGTGGGGGTGGTGATGACCAACATGCGCGTTCCTTTCTCCGATTCATGTGCGGCAGGTCCAAGACTAGCGACCGGCGCAGTACGGGGAAAGGGGAACGGGGGGCGAGGACCGCCCGACGGCCTACTACGCGTCCACTCGCGCCAGCAAATACTGTTCCGAACGGGCCAGGTACTCACGGAAACGACGGAACTCGTCCTCGGTGAAAATAGACCGAAGGCCGTCTTCGACCGGCTTGACCATCCGATCCGCGTTGGACACCAGTTCACCGCCGACTTCCGTCAGATGGCACACGAGCACTCTGACGTGCAACGCCGACGCCTCCCGTTTGACCAGTCCTTTCGCTTCCAAATTGCCGAGGATGGTGGCCATCGTCTGAGGGGACACGAGCGTCGCCCGCGCGAGCTGGGCAGCGGACCGCCCAGGGGCCTGGGCGAGTGTCGCCAGGGTGGCGTACTGGGGCACCGTCAGCCCGAAACCGCGTAAGACCCGGGCCTTCTCCCCCATCAGGAGCTGTTCGACCCGCTTGATCCCATTGCCGAGGCGCAGTGCCATGTCCTCATCACAACGACACCGCGCACGATCTGAGTGGCTTGCCACACTTTCTCCATCTTCGACCGGCCCAATACTGTCCTTTTCAGTGTATCGGAGAGCGGATCCCCCAATGGGCGACTACGCATCGGCGCGCACGAGCACCGCCACCCGCCCTAATGATCGAACTCTGGCATATGACAGAGTTCGTATGTTAGCCTGTCGCCACACTCCTCGTTGACCACTGCTCGAACCTGGGAGGCGGCATTGGCGCGATCCGCGCTCACCGCTCTAGCAGACGGGCTGATCACCAGCCGAACGGGCTCCGCCGCCACGGCACCGGCCGCCGCGCACAATGCCCACAAGAGCAGCATCGCGGCCAACGCGGGGAGCGCGCTCCGCCAACAGGAGCCCCATTCGCGCCGTCAACGGCGCGCTGCACAGCCGCAAGGCCTTCGACGGGCGCACTGGCCCGGTCTGGGCCTTCCACAACCAGAACCCACCGGATGAAGAAAGAGACCCGCCCATGCGCGCACTCATCATCAAACGCCACGACCGCTTCAACGGACTGGAGCACACCGAGGTCGAGGCGCCGACGCCAGCCAATGGCGAAGTCAGTATCGACGTCCACTTCGCAGGAGTCGGCCTCATCGACGCGCTGTGGACCACCGGGCGGATGCCGTCCCAGCTCGGCCGCATCCCCGGACTGGAGGTGTCGGGCACCGTCCGCGAGCTCGGCGCGGGAGTGGACGCCTTCGCCGTCGGTCAGAAGGTTGCCTGCCGAATACTGGAGGGTTCGCCGAGGCGGTCTGCGCGCCGGGCCAGCTGGTAGCGGCGGTCCCCGACGCGCTGGCGATGGACCTCGCGTCCGTTGTGCCGATCAACACCGTCACCGCCCACTTGGCGCTGACCACCGTGGCCCGCTTCGCAGCCGGTGAGAGCCTGCTGGTCCACGCCGGCGTCGGCGGCCTGGGCTCGCAGTTCGCCCAGGTGGCCCGCGCGCTGGGGGCCGGACGAGTCGATGCCGTGGTCGGCACGGGCGCCAAGAAGGAGATCGCCCAGGGGTTCGGCTACGACAACGGCTACCTGCGCGAAGACCTCGCCGCCATCCCCGAGGACATCTACGACATCGTCGTCGACCCCGTCGGCGGCAAAGCGACGGAAGACGCCTTCCGCGTCCTGCGCAGTGGTGGCCGTCTGCTCCGTGTCGGCAACGCGTCGCAAGCCGAAGACGTCGCCGTGAACTCCACACAGCACTGGCTGCAGAACAAGACCACCGCCGGGTTCAACGTCGGCGCTTGGCTGGCGGCCCACCCGGAGGACGGGACCGGGTCATTGCGATGGTCACTCGACGCCGTCGCCAATGGCGCCATCCGCGTCGACCTCACCGACATCGCGGACATCACCGACGCCGCACGGCTGCTCGAAGCCCTCGAAGCGGGCCGGACCACGGGCAAGGTGGCACTGCGCGTCCGCTAGCAGCGCCGCGGGGCCGCCGACTCCACGGGGCGCACAGGATCCCCGCGCATGCGCGGGGATCCGCCGTCGGGGTGGGCGACCGCACAGTCCACCCCGGCCCCGGTGGGCCCCTCCCCGACGGTGGGCCCGCGGAGCAGGATGCCGCCCAGGTGGAGACCGGTTCCCCCGAGTCCTGATCGCCGCAGGGCCGCGCCGCCGTCCAGGCACTGCGCGAACTCGCCACCGCCCCAGGGGGCCGAGGGCATCACCGCCGCAGTCCCCGCCCTCCGCCTCCGCAGTGATGGTGGTTACCGCAGAACGGGGCCGTACCAGCGGGTTTGCCGCTACACTGGGAGCCGTTCGCGTGCGAGAAGGGAAGTGTGTGATGCCGGGGCTTGAGGGAAAGGCAGTCGGTCGACTCCGCGTGATGGCGCTCGAGTGCGCCAAGAACACGTTGGACCAGTACTGGGACGGGGTTCGGGAGCCGCGCGACGGGGAGCGTCCCCCCATCGATATGGGCGACCGCTTCGGCGCCCGCCCGCAGGCCACGGCCCACCGGATGGGGGTCCTGGGAATTGACTGAGCCGAGTACCCCCGAGCACGAAGCGGATCCGTCCCCGGACGGCGGCGCTGTGCCCTCGCCCGATGTCCGCTTGCCGGACCCGGATCATGCCGACGAGCCCGCCATCGCCGCCGAGAAGCACGACGACGCTGGCCTGGATGCCCCCGTCCAGGCGGATCTGGACGTCCTCAACAGCGGCATCAGCCCCAAGTGGATCGTCGAGGTCGCCAACTGGCACCCGTTCCTCGCCCTCTTCGCCGCCTACGCCTACTCCCGCTATCCCGGGTCCAGGTCCCGCGCGGAGAAGATGGACCGCGCTGCCACCGAGTACAAGTTCTTCTACGCGGCCGTGAAGGTCTTCGACTGGATGTTCCTGCTCACCATGCTTCTCGCGCCCGCGGTACTCGTGGGCTTGGCCCTGTGGAAGCTCATCATCAAGTAGCACGAGTCACACGCAGTCCAGATTGAGGTACTGACCGGGCGGCGGACCGCACCGCCTATCGGCAGGAGCCGGGCGACGGGTCTTGAGCGGTCGGGCTCATATCCCGCCTCACTGCGAGCGAGGCCGTCGACCTCGCCCAACGGGCCGCAGATTCCTCGACGATTGACGAGCTGACCCACGCCAGCGACGTGAACAACCCGGCCAACGCGCTGTCCGATCGGTGCGCGCGCAACGGCGAACCGACGGTTCCGGTCGCCGCGATCAAACGGTTCGGCGAGGCGCTGGAAACGGCAGTGAAGCGGCCGGTCGAAGCCTCCGGATATGCTTGTGAGCCTCGGGCTCGCGTTGGCAGCGCGCCCAGGACACGAGATCGACGGATGACATGGATCAGGTCCTTCTGCATCTGGGGCGCTCCACCGACATCACACCAGACTCGCACCCACCGAATCTCGAACCTGTTCGACCCGTATCAGTACCGGTCGGCGATGCTCGAGGAGTACGGGAACCGCGCCTTGGCGCTCGAAGATGCGAGGCGCACGATGAAGATCGGCCGGGAGGCAGTTGAGGCCGCGGAGGCCAGCGACGCGCGCTTCCTGCCCGTCCTCGTCCAGGAGGCTCTGCGCGGCGTCATCGACTCGGCTGACGGGTCCCATCTCGCGCCATCGACCATGGGTACGGTCGTGGGGCGGGGCTCTGCGGGCAAGCACCTGCGGACGTCGAAAGCTGCTTCCGATTTCACC
>ERZ772977.1641-NODE-1641-length-10938-cov-12.051640_pt1 | contig 10938 bp, 10 predicted proteins | sample MGYA00511131_ERZ772977 | MGnify/ENA primary metagenome ERZ772977 (study PRJEB29015, sample SAMEA2737935) | human oral metagenome | biome: human oral; feature: human-associated habitat; material: dental | place: China | collected 2151 ...
AGACAGTACAAATAGTACGGCAAGGCGAGGCAACGCCGTACTGGTTTAAAGTTAAGCCACTATAAATCTACTAATGGTTAAATCTACTAATGGTTTCGATAATTTTGCTTCCGAACCCCATTTTTATGGGGCATGAATGCCAAACAAATTTGTGTATAATGCAAAATTTGGTTAGTTTTGTTATAAAGTAACTTGCTGGTTAAATAAAAAAGGATAAGAAAATGGCTTTACTAATACCCGATTTTGGGCCGATGGAAAAACTGCCTGAAAGTAAGGAGGCTTGGCAGGAAATTTACTGTGAGCTTGTTACGCCTATTTATGGCGGTGGTGTTCAGGCAGCTATGCCTGATGTTTCAATGCCCATTCGTGCCACAGCGATTCGTGGTCAGTTACGCTTTTGGTGGCGGCTGTTAGCTCAGCAAAAATGGAATTTGAAAGAAAAAAGTTTGCGTGAGGCAGAGTTTCGTTTGTGGGGGGGCATTGGTGAAGAGGCTGCGGCAAGTTTAGTGTTTTTGCGTGTGCTCGATGTATTAAATGTTAAACAGATTTCTTATTTTCAAGGCAGCTTGGATTCGTCTCTACCTTCAGATAAAAAAGTACGTTCGAAGAGTAAGAGTAATGATTTAAAACCTTATGCTTATGTTCTGTTTCCGATGGATAGTGAGGAAAAACGTGAAAAAACGTTATTAATTAAAGAGGGTTTGACTTGGACCTTGCAATGGCGTTTGAGTGAAAAGGCAAACGAAACAGATAGGGAACAGGTTTTGGAAACCTTACGTTGGTGGGTAAATTTTGGAGGGGTTGGTGCGCGTACTCGGCGCGGATGCGGTGCGTTTGTGGTTAAGGATAGTTCTAATCCTGTTTTCAAGCAGCCTTTGAGTATTGATGAGGTAATGCAGGCAGGTTGCAAATTGGTACTGCGCCCAAGTACTAATCATGCTTTAGTAGCTTGGAAAGAAGCAGTTCAACGATTGCGTGATTTTCGGCAAGGTGTAGGTATTGGACGCAATCATCCCTCATCTGATACGACGAAACCTGCCGGTCGCAGCCGTTGGGCGGAACCTGATGAAATTCGTCGTATAACGCGAACACATTCTGACCGGCACAGGCCGGAACATCCTGCCGGAGATTTATTTGCGCGTGGCGTATTCGGTATGCCGATTATTTTTCATTTTGTTGGCGGTGATGAGCCAACAGATACAACATTACAGCCTAAATGTAAGGAACGTATGGCCAGCCCTTTAATTATTCGCCCTGTTGTGGATGGCAAGGGAGGTTTTCAGGCTGCTGCATTGAGCCTGCCTTTGGATAAGGTTTTAAATGTTTCTGTCGAATTAAAAAAACAAACCAAGGGAACTGTACACCCAGTAACGCTGTGGGAGGAAAGTAAGGCACGGCAAGTTAAGCCGTTAAGTGAAAACGGTGGTGGTAATCCAATTGATGCATTTTTGAATTATTTTACGAAATAAAAAAGAGGAAAGCTGAAATGACTCAATACGTTTTAACCCTATCCATCGGTCCCGTACAGGGGTTTATCGCTTCGGCACGGCGGAGTCGGGATTTATGGAGCGGTTCTTGGCTGCTGTCGGAAATGTCGAAGGCTGCTGCAAAGAGTTTGTTTGAAGCCGGAGCACAGATGGTATTTCCGTTTGTGGACGAAGCGACCAAAGACCGTTTAGAGCCTTGTGACCGGATGGACGATAATTTTTCAGTCGGCAACAAAATTCAAGTGCAGGTTGATGCGGTTGATGATGTCGCAGTGCGCGATTTGGTCGAACAGGCTAAAGAGGCGGCACAGGCACGGTTTGAAACCATAGCACGACAGGCACGACAGGTGCTGCAGGATTTGAACGCGGCCTTGCGCGATGAAATCTGGCAGATGCAACTTAATGATTATTTGGAAATCCAGGCTGCATGGGCGCGGATAACTGAAAAAGGTTATTCGGATGCAAGCCAACGTGCCGCATCGGCTTTGGCGGCACGTAAGGCAACACGCGATTTTACGCCTGCACATGCGGCTGATGCTTGGGACAAGCGGTTTATGTTGCCTAAATCCTCACTGGATGGCGCACGTGAAACCGTATTGCTGGAAAAAGCCAACGGTGATACCGACTTATCCGATGTAGCAAGGCGCAAGCTGGGTTTGAGCCGCTCGGAGCAGTTGGATTGTGCAGGAATTGTGAAGCGTTTGGGCGGCAATAGCGAACAGTTTACGCCCGTTACACGTGTAGCCGCAGATGCTTGGCTACAAGGTTTGCCTGAAAATGAGTTAAGTGAACTTTGCGATGCTTACGAACCTTTAATCGCGATGAATTTAGCCACTCGTGTAAAGGGCAATCAAGGCATTTACGCAGATTTTCCGTTTGATGCGCAGTTGCTGTATCGCAACCGGTTGTATGCTGCTTTGTCAGACAATGAAAACGGTGCAGATGCATCAGAGTTGGAAAATGTCCTAAACCCGATTTGGCACAAATACGGCGAACCATGCAGCTACTGGGTGATGTTGCTAGCAGACGGCGACCGCATGGGCGAGTTGCTGGATAAGGCAAAAACGATTGAAGAGCATCAAGCGATTACCGAGGCTTTGTCAACCTTTGCCGAAAGTGTACCTGTGAAAATGCGCGATTTCCGTGCGCAATGCGTCTATGCGGGCGGCGACGATGTATTGGGCTTTGTCCCGTTGGATCAGGCGGTTGATTGCGCGGACGCGTTGCGACAAGCATTTTCAGCCTGCCTGAAAAAAGTGTCAGATGTTTTGAAAGCAGAAAAAGCGCCCACATTGTCCGTCGGTTTGGCGATTTGCCACATCAGCACGCCGCTTGGCAATGTACGCCGTTTGGCAAAACACGCGGAAAAAGTGGCGAAAGGCGACAATTATCCTGCCGATCAACAGCGCAATGGATTGGGGATTACCTTGTCCGTGCGTTCAGGTTCGGACAGCGATTGGCGTGTGCAATGGAGTGATGAAGCAGGTTTGGCAGCATTTAAAAAATGGCAAAACCTGTATCAGAAGAAAGAAATCAGCAGCCGTATTGCCTACGACAGCCGCGATATCTTTATGCGCACGGATTTTCCGAAATCCGCCGATTTATCCTTCGATCTGCACCAAAATATCCGCCAAGCCGAGTTTGCCCGAATGCTGGATAGAGCGCGAAATATGTCGGGCGGTGAATTGAAAGACGATGTAAAGCAAGAGCTGAAAGCCCGACTGGATGCCTTGCAACGTCAGCTTGGCAGCGAACATACCGGCGCACTCAATATCTTCGCCACCGAGTTAATCATTGCCCGCTGGCTTGCCGCCAAAACACAAAACGATTTAGGACAGGAGGCGCAATCATGAACAGCTATTTTTTAGACGCACTTGCGCCGTTGGTGTTCCGCAGCGGCAAGCCGTTTGGGGCGCAGTCGGATACCGATGATATTCAATTTCCGCTACCCTCCGCGGCAGCAGGTTTGGTACGCACGCAAATCATGCGGCAGAGCGGCTGTGATTGGGACGGCAAAACCCAAGGCAATCGAGCCAAGTTGTCGGACGCACAAGTTGGTGAATTACGCCAAATTGCCGTACAGGGCGCGTTTTTAGCGAAACAGGATATTTCAGACGACCTGAGAATCCTATTGCCTAAACCTGCCAACGCCCTGTATTTAAAAAACAAAGAGACAGATAAAACCGAACTCGTCCGTCTCGCGCCGCAAGCCTTTGGCAGCGATATGGCGGCGGATTTCCCTCATGCCGATTTATTGCCTGTACAAATCCAATCGCCCATCAAAGGCAAGCCTCAAAGCGGCGCAATGTATTGGGATTTGGCGGATCTGCTGGCTTGGCAAAACGGCGGGAAACCGGTGTTTGAAGACATCAATAAACGCGGCGCACAATCGCTGCCGATTGAAACGCGTACCCATGTCGGCATAGACCGAAAAACACTTGCAGCCGAAGACGGACGTTTGTTCCAAACAGCCGCTTACGATTTTGCCGAATCTGCGCGGAAGCATCATCAGGGCTGGGAAAGCCACAGCTATGGTTTCGTGATACGCACGGCAGCCGATTTGCAAGATAACAGCGTAGTGCGTTTTGGCGGAGAAGGAAGGCTGTCGCGGCTGAATAAAATTTCAGACGACGTATTCAAACAGCCCAAATACGCATATACAAACGGATTGACGCTCACCTTGCTGACGCCTGCCTTGTTTGAAAAAGGTTGGCTGCCCGGCTGGTTGGACAGCCAAACCTTAACAGGCACACTCCCGCATACCAACCTGCAAGTCAAACTCCGCGCCGCCGCCATAGACCGTTGGCTGCCCGTTTCAGGTTGGGATTTGCAGCAACATGCACCGAAAGCCATGCGAAAAGCCGTTTCGGCAGGCGCAGTGTATTGGTTTGAAATACAAAGCGGCAACCCGGCCGAACTCGCCCAAGCCCAATGGCAGGCATTCAGCGACAGCGAACAAGACCGACGCGACGGCTTCGGCATCGGATTGATCGGCCCGTGGCAGAGCATTTAATTTTCAGACGACCTGACAACCTATTTCACATTTAAAAAACAAGGAAACCAAAATGAACACCCGAATTTTTCACCTACATGCCTTATCCGCCCTCCATGTCGGCACAGGCCAAGGCATCGGCGCCGTCGACTTGCCTATCGCCCGCAGCCGCGCCACCAATCTGCCGCTCGTCCCCGGCAGCGCGCTCAAAGGCGTATTGCGTGATGAAGCCAAAGAAAAATGGCATGTCAGCGAAGACGACATTCAAGCCCTGTTTGGCAGCCAAGCCGGCAAAGAAAATATTCATGCCGGCGCCGCCGCCTTTGGCGATGCACATCTATTGCTGCTTCCGATCCGCTCGTTTGCCGGAACAGTCGCCTTTGCCACTTGCCCCTTTATCCTGCAACGTTATGCACGCGATGTACGCGGGATGCTGCTGGAAAGCCCCAAAGTACCCGCTTTAAAAGATAGCGCATCCGTACCGGAAAATACCGTGTTGCGCGTTTCAGGCAGCCAAATCGCGCTGGAAGATTTGGATATCGGCAGCGAAACCAGTACCGAAGCCAAACAATGGGCAGAACACATTGCCGCCGCCGTCTATTCCGAAGGCACGGCAAACAGCGAAACATGGCGCGAACAGCTCTGCCAACGCTTCATTATCCTGCCCGACAGCACATTCTCCTTCTTAGCCGATACCGCAACCGAAATCCGCATGCGCATCAGAATCGACCGCGAAACGCGCATCGTCAAAGAAGGCGCGCTCTGGTCGGAAGAAAACCTGCCCGCCGAAAGCGTATTGTACGGCATTTTAGCGATTGACAAATCGCGCCACAGAGGCAACGCCAAAAGCGCAGACGAACTCTCCGCATTGATTCCCGCAGGCGAGACCCAAATCCAGATTGGCGGCAAGCATACAGTCGGACGCGGCCTGTGTCGTCTCGTACTTTCAGACGACCTGACAAAAGGGGAATAACATGCCACACATCCGCTCGCAAAAATACGCACAACGCGCCTATGGACTGATTCAAAAAGTCAAAGATGACAACAAGCAAGTCAAAGAATACCGCACGCTTGCGCTGAATTTCCCCACCATGATCCTGCAATCCGGGCTTGCCCAAGCCATCGGCTTTTTACAAGCCAAAGGCAAAGAAGAGCACCTGCTCCTATTGGCGCACATTGCCGAATTGTTGGGCGAAAACAAAGACAGCCTGCACAAGAAAATCTTAGCAGCCGACTTATCGCATTATCAATTCCTCACGCGCCAAACCATAGAAGCTGCATCTAGCCTCAAACGCTACACCCAAGCCCTGCTGCCCAAACCTAAAGACAAACAAGGGGGACAATCATGATCATATCTCTGATGAGGGAGAGTCTGAGAAAACTCATTTCAGGTAACCTGAAAGATGCGCATGCCGGTTTGCTTATGCAGCGCGGCCTGCCCGAATGGAATCAAGACGACAAACAAGCGAAAGAAGACCTGATTGAAAAGATCGCCAAAATCCCCGCGCCCAAAAAAGACAACCTGTACGGGCTCGCCTTCACACGCTGGGTGAAAGCCACTTCCGATACCGGCCGCTTCGCCACACTTGCCGCCGGCATTTCAGGCAGGCTCTATACAGGCCTCAACAGCGCAGGCGCACTGGAAACAGGCATCAGCACCAGCCACACCTATGGCATGCCCCTCATCGCAGGCTCCTCCGTCAAAGGCATCGCCCGCAGCCATGCCGAAAGCCTCGGACTGGATAAAGCCCATCTGACCGTATTGTTCGGCGACGACAGCGACTCAGGCAGCCTGAAATCAGGCGCACTCGTTTGGCACGACGCATGGTTCGTCCCCGCCAACACCCCGCCCTTTGCCGCAGAAATCATCACCACCCACCACCAAGACTACTACAACGGCAAACAACCCGAAGCCGACGAAATGGAATCCCCCATCCCCAATCAGCAAATCGCCACACAAGGCAGCTTCTATTTCGTCATCGAAAGCGCACCGGGCGCGCAGGCATGGGCGGCATACGCCCAAAACCTACTGTTTCAAGCCTTGCAGACACAAGGCGCAGGCAGCAAAACCGCATCCGGTTACGGCTATTTCACAGAAGCAGCCGAAGAAGCACAACGAAGCATCCGCAACATTCAAGATGCACAAAACCAAGCCCTGGCCGCGCAACAAAAAGCCGCCGAGCTTGCCGCCATGCCCGCGCATCAACAGTTTATCCAAACATGGCAAGAACGAATGGAAGAGCAACCAAACAAGATCATAGGCAACCAAGCACACGACAAACTCTATCAAGAATGGAAGGCAGCCCTGCAAACCGCCGCAGAAAGCCCCGATTTCAACGCGGCAGAGAAAAAAGAAATTGCTGACGCGTTTGCCGTCAAAAAGATGATGGCAAAATACGCGAAATGGCTGACCGACAAGCGCGGTAAAGAGCTGAAACCCATCCTGGCGAAGCTGCGCGGCGAATAGATTTTCGGCTTTATCGAAGCTCAAGCTTTTCAGACGACCTAAAACCGCAAAACGGTTAAAAAGCGTTGTCCAATGCAAAGCACACGGCTATAATTCGTATCACAAGTTTTCCGACGGATAGCAAAAAGTCTGTCTTTCGGCTGCTCTTTTTAGTTAAGATTTTATTAAATAATGTTTTTGATGGTTAAGGAAAAATGCTAATCTTTCTTAACCATATAGAAGACTGAAAATAATGAAATTTTTTGACTGAGTGCAGTCGGAAGACTTGCCCCACTAATCGGGGATTAAGACGTAAACTCACACGGTAGGCTCAGAATGGATGTCGTCGGAAGACTTGCCCCACTCATCTGGAACTTCAAGCTTTTCAGACGACCTCAAGCCAAGGTCGTCTGAAAATGTCGGAAAACCTGCCCCACTAATCGGGGATTAAGACGTGGCCAATTTGGCCGTTTTGAAAGGGCCTCGACGTCGGAAGACTTGCCCCACTCATCGGGGATTAAGACGCAATCACAAACCCTTCGCCGTCCTTTTTCATGTCGGAAGACTCACCCCACGCATCGGTCTTTCAATCTTTTCAGACGACCTCGAGCTTGGGTCGTCTGAAAATGTCTGCCGGGTTTGTTGATGACTGATAGCAAAACAGCCTTGATATTGCATCAAGGCTGTTTTTGTTTGCGGACTGCTTTTTTATAGTGGATTAACTTTAAACCAGTACGGCGTTGCCTCGTCTTAGCTCAAAGAGAACGATTCTCTAAGGTGCTGAAGCACCAAGTGAATCGGTTCCGTACTATCTGTACTGTCTGCGGCTTCGTCGCCTTGTCCTGATTTAAATTTAATCCACTATATTGTGTTCAACGGGGCGGCTGGCGGATGCTGTTTGAGGTCGTCTGAAAACGGCGGGCTTCGGTAAGGTTGGATTCGGATATATCGGTCGGCTGCTGATGTTTCTTTGTTTTGCCGTTTGCCCATGCGCCGACACTCCGTCTGAACGCGGCTTCGCGCTTAGAGCTTGCCCACGCCGCTCAAGATGATGCCTTCGGGTAAGGCGGGTTTGCCCAGCGTGTGGATTACGCTGCTGTTGGGCAGGGGATAGCAGCGTAAATCGTCCTGCTTGGAGTTGAGCATTTTGCAAAGTGTTTCAAAGCATTGCCTTGCTTGATCACTGCTGCCGATGTGCAGGAAAACGCTGTTTTGCAGGGGGATGGCGTGCTGTATTAAATAGCGGTGTGCTTTTCGCAGGCGGCGCGGGTCGGCGATGTCGTAGGCAATAAGGTGGCGCATTTTTATTCCAAGGTGGTCAGTCCGCTTAATTGGATTTCAGGCTGCCCACTGTATTGGGAGAGGATGGCTAGATAGTCGGCGCAAAGCCGGTGGATATCGCTCCGCCATTGCTTGGCGGTTGCTTCGTAGGCGGGATAAAATTTGATGCGTGCGTTTTTGCTCATCAGGCAGCCTTGCGCGGTGGTTGAAAAATCCTCCGGTGTCAGGGTTTCTTGATAAAACAGGGAAAGTACCCAAACATCGCATAGGCTGCGCAGGTGTTCCAATAAATCGCAGGCAAGGGATTCGCGACCGTGTTCGGGCTGGTGGTAGTAGCCGATAAAGGGGTCTAATCCGCTTAGGTAGAGATGCTTGACGATGTCGAAGTGCAGCAGGGTGTAGGCGAGGGACAGGGTTGCATTGAGCGGATCGCGCGGCGGACGTTTGTTGCGTCCTGTAAAGTGCCAGTTTTCGGGCAGTACACTTGCCCATGCGCTGAAATAACGTGCGGCGGCAGCGCCTTCTATGCCCCGCAATGCGGCAATGTCGGTGCTATCCGAAATGGCATCAGAAAGGTCTGTCAGGGCTTGGCTGTGGTTGTTCAGGCAAGCCGCGTTCTGGCTGTTCGAACGTGCCATTTGCTGCAAGTGCTGCTGTTGTGCGGATAGTTTGGCGGTAACTGTGTTTAGGGCGACGGCAAGGCTTGCTGCCTTATCCTGCGACAAGGCGTATTGCGCGACACGTCTTTTTCCATCTAATTTCCAGTTGGGCAGCATGAGGGCAGGGCGGTTTTGCTGCCCATTTAATATGAGTACGCCGACGCCAGCTTCGCCCAGTTTGCTTAAAACCTTTGCCGATAGGGTTATATCCCCGCGTATGCAGACTCGCTGTAAGACTTTGAGCGGTACGGTTGCTATACGTCCATCGTTCTCGTAACACACCAAAGCATCGCCGTCTGCTCGCAGAGTAAGGTTTTTGCGGTCTAGGTAGAGCGTGGTCATGAATTTGCCTTTCGGATTGAAACTATACGGGTATAGGCATGAAGGAGGCGAATATCCTGTCGACAATCTTGCCGATGCAAAATTTAATAGCCCATTTCAAAATTGCTAGCCACATGGTTTTCTCCTTATTTTGTTGATGTTTCGTTGACGGTGACGACTGCGCTTATGGCGATGCCGAATAGGCAGACTATTGCGGCAAGTTTCGGATTTTTTTGCGCAATGTCTTTGACGGTTACAAAAATCGTGTCTAAGTTTTGCATCTTTTTTTCCTTTTCGTGTTGTTGTTTGTGTGATCTCTGAGGCGGCTTGAAATGCTAAACCACCATAAAAACATCGTAGCAAAGCGGCTTGGTTGTGCTGAACAGCCATTCATTGTCTGACTGACTTAAGGCGAGATAATGCAGCGTATCATTTGAATCCAATAATTCACTCAATTTGCCGTTAAGTTGCATTAATTCGTCTGCGGTCAGCCAGCATTCGAATAAGGATTTCTGCATACCTACCACATAGCTTTGCAGCAAGCGGCGTACTCGTGCTTGGCGGCGCGGGCAAGTGATGTCGTAAGCAAAAAGATAATGTTGGCGCATTGGGACGGATAGGGCAAAAAGAAACGTTGTTGAAAACGATGAAGTGGATTCTAGGCTTATACAGCGTGAAATGCTAAGGACACAAATTTGTTTGTTTCCCCGTATCGGCTTGTTTTGATATTCTGACGGTGTTTTCCTTGCCTGAAGGGGCGGGATGGTTGGAATCTGCTCTATTTCACATTTTCAGGTCGTCTGAAACGCCGTATCATGCCATTTTTTACTTGTCTGTCTGCCATGAATCCGCTCAATCTTCCTCAGGAATTGCCCATAGCCCGCTATCGTTTGCATTTCACGCTGACGCATGATTTGCAGCTTCCGTCTTATGCGGCTTCGACCTTGCGCGGTGTGTTCGGGCATGCACTTTTGGCTGCCGCGTGTACCTGCGACACGCCCCAAACTCCGCATCTTCCCGATTGCCCCTACGCGCAGATTTTCGAGCCGGCGCCTTGTGCCGACTTGCCCGGCAGCGTGCGCCAAAGTCCGCCGCCACCGTATTTGATCGAAACGCCGCTGGTCGCGCCCACGCATTTTCCGGCGGGCGCGGATTATGCGTTTGATTTGGTGTTGTTTGGCAGGGCGCGGCACAGCCTGCCTTTGATTGCCGCGGTATTTGCCCAAGCTTTTGCCAAAGGGTTGGGGGCAAACAATGCGGGCAAGGGCGAATTGAGTGGCATTGCGGTACAGCAGGCGGACGGCAGTTTCCTGACGATTAGCGAACGCGGCAGCCCCATCGCGCTGCACGACAACCATATCAGGCCGCCCGAACGCTATCCCACCCAAGCGCATATTCAGCTGCTGACGCCTCTGCGTATTCAGCAAAAAGGCAGGATTTTGCGGGAAACCGAACTGACGCAGGCGGTTTTCCTGCGCCAGCTCCTGCGCCGCTATCTGACGCTTGCCCATCTGCACTGGGGCAACAATGCAAACGCTGCCGAGCTGTCTGCCGAAATCGGCGGACAAGGAGTCCCGCCCCGGCTTTCATGGCACGAACACCGCCGTTTCTCCAACCGTCAAAAGCAGATTACGCCCCTTAGCGGCGCAATCGGTACATGGCAGCTGACCGACCTTCCGCCCGCCTTCTCACAAATGCTGAGACCTTTGCAAAATTCCCCAAAATCCCCTAAATTCCCACCAAGACATTTAG
>ERZ772977.1647-NODE-1647-length-10900-cov-2.866759_pt1 | contig 10900 bp, 8 predicted proteins | sample MGYA00511131_ERZ772977 | MGnify/ENA primary metagenome ERZ772977 (study PRJEB29015, sample SAMEA2737935) | human oral metagenome | biome: human oral; feature: human-associated habitat; material: dental | place: China | collected 2151 ...
AAATATACTTTATTGGAATTTTTGAAAAAGAAAATATTGATTTAATAAAAAAATTAATAAATTTAGAACTTTTAAATTATATTTTTAATTTTTCTAAAAATTCATTATCAAGTTTGATAAACAAAATCAAATTAAAAAATAATAACAGAAATAATCTTTTTAGTAATCCTATTTATAAATCCATGTTTACCTCATTTTATATTTTTGATTTAATATATGGAGATCTTACAAAATTAAATGCTTTAAATGAAATAACAGGTTTCAAGATGGATGATTTACCCAATAGTGTAATTACTCTAATGATAGATGATTTTTGGGAAATTTGTAGAAAAATGGATAATAGAGATAGATATTCTCTAAAAATGGAATATTCAAATCTAGTAAAAAATGCTATAAACCGTTATCAAATAAAAGCTTTATCTTGTTCACTTGTAGGAACAGATAAAATTATTATTTTAGTAAAATCTCCATATAATTTCTCACTAAATGATATTGCTTTAAAAATAAAAAATTATATAAATGAAAATTCAAAATACACAGTTACACTTGGACTTAGTAACTCATATATTAAAGATATTAGCTATGAATTTTTAATAAATCTTTTAAAAGATATTGAAAAGTATAAAAAAGATAATGATTTTATATTAGATAATAGTATAAATTTTTTAGAAAAATATTACTATAAAGATTTAAGCCTAGCTGAAGTTGCAAATGTTTGTAATATGAGTGATAGTTACTTTAGTAGAAAATTTAAAGAGAAATTTAATATAAACTTTTCAACTTACTTATTGAATATAAGATTAGAAAAGGCTAAGGAATTATTAAAAGAAAAAAATTTAAATATAGAAAATATTTCTGAAATGGTAGGTTTTAAAGATAGCTCTTATTTTAGTAAAAGCTTCAAACAAAAATATGGAATGGCTCCTCATTATTATAGAGATAATTTTAAATAATTTAAAAAGGAGATGATTGTAATGTCTAAAAATATTTATATTATTTTAACATTTTTAGGTTTCCTGTGGGGTATTTTTGGAGGATACATTATAGCTGATAGCCCCTATCTTTTTTTAGGATGGATCCCTATATCAGTAGTTTCAATTGTTTTAACTGGTTTTTATGCATCTATTATAAATTATTTTTATTTTAAAAATTATCAAAATGAAGAGAGTTGATGAATATGATAACAATAGTTTGTACTGTCTTATTTTCACTTTTATTAATTGGTGTTGGAATATATGCACACAAAAAGACTGATGACACTGGAGATGAATTCTTTTTAGGTGGAAGATCTATTGGAATTTTTGCAACAATTATGACATTAGTTTTTTCAATTTGGAGTACACTTGCATTTTATGGAGTGGTTGGTGAAGCATATGTAAATGGTGTTGGTTCTCTTGGGATAGCTCAAGGTATATTCTGGGGAGCTGGTTTACAAGTTTTTGTTGGATATAAACTTTGGACTTTAGGGAAAAAATATGGTTTATCTACTCCTGGTGATTTTTTTGGACAAAGATATTACTCTAACTTTTTTAGATTTATTACTTCCTTAGGATTAATTTACTTTACTATGCCTTATATTGGTATGCAATTAGGTGGTCTAGGTGCAGGACTTGAAGGAGCTGCACAAGTTCCATCAACAGTTGGAACTATTTTCTTAGCTTTGGTTCTTTTGATTTTTGTTTCTATTGGTGGAATGAAATCTGTAGCTTGGACTGATGCTATACAAGGAGTTGTTTTTACAATAGTTGTTCTTCTTGCACTTTTTGTTCTTATTAAATCTATGCCTGAAGATTTATCAGTAGTAATGAAGAAAGCTACAGAAATTAGACCTGGTTTAAATAGTATCCCCGGTCCTAATAAATTATATACTCCTATTATGAATTTACACCTTGCTATTACAATTGGTTCTTTTGCTGTTTGGCCTCATATTTTTGTAAGATTCTTTATTGCTAAAAAGAGAGAAACTTATAAAGTTTTAGCTGTTGCCTTTCCTATTTATGAAGTTGTTTGTATGGTTCCTTTACTTCTAATTGGAATTATGATTATTCCTTATTTATTTGGTGGTAATTTAAATCCATTAGATGCACAAAAGAGTATACACTGGGCTATGAATGGAATTCCTTTTGGTCACCTATTGGGAACAGGTATTTTCTTAGCTGCTTTTTCAGCTGCTATGTCAACAGCAAGTTCTCAATTATTAGCTTGTAGTTCAATGTTTGTTGGAGACATTTTCTTAAAATTGTATAAAAAAGAAGTTTCTCAAAAAACTGTTGTACTTTTAGGAAGAATTATGACTGTTCTATTTGTTATAATTTCTACTTTCTTTGGAATATATTTCCCTAATATTTTTAAAACAGCAACTCACTTTGCTACACCAGGCTATGCACAATTACTTCCTGCTTTACTCGCTGGACTTTTCTGGAAAAGAGCAAATAGAGAAGGAGCTATATTTGGAACATTAGGTGGTTTTGCAACATTGCTTTTAACTTCATTTGTTTGGAAAAATCCATTAGGTGTCACTCCTCTTTTATGGAGTTTAACTGTAAATTGTATCTTACTTGTGGGAATTTCATTAGTTACCATAAAACCTCCTAAAGAAGTTACTGAGAGATTTTTTGAAACAGTTCAATAATATATTAAAAATAATTTAGATTTATTTTATATTTGTTTTTTATTCGAAATAATAATACGATAAATATAAAATAAATCTTTTTTTATGTTGACAAATTATTTAAATAATTATAAGATTTAAATTATAATAGAATATTATTTTACAGTTTAGGAGGTATGTTATGGAAACGAATAAAAAAGTTGAAAAAGAAAAATTGAGTTTGCTAAATAAGATGCTAAATAAAGTTGAAGTAGTTGGAAATAAAATGCCAGACCCTACAACAATTTTTGTAATCTTATGTATTTTAATTTTTATTATTTCATTTATATTAAGTAAATTTGGAGTTTCAGTAGAACATCCAGGTACAAAAGAAATAATAAAAGCAGAAAATTTATTAAGTTCTGATAATTTGAAAGCTATTTTAGTTTCTACTGTAAAAGTATTCCAAACATTCCCGCCATTAGGTGCTGTATTAGTAACAATGATTGGAATAGGACTAGCTGATAAAAGTGGTTACTTAGAAGTTTTATTGACAATGTCAATCAAAAAAGTACCTAAAAAATTAATTTACTTTACAGTTGTATTTGCAGGTTTAGTTTTTACAGCTATTGGTGATGGTGGTTTTATAGTTTTACCTCCACTAGCTGCAATAATTTTTATTAATATAAAAAAGAATCCTTTAATTGGAATATTCTTATCATTTGCAGGTGCTGCTATAGGATTTTGTTCAGGATTTTTTGTTGGAATGAATGATATACTTTTGACTTCATTTACTAATCCAGCAGCTCAAATATTAGACCCAACTTTTCAAAAAAGTCCTACTATGACTATTTATTTCAATATAGCTAATGCTATATTACAAATTTTTATAATTACATGGGTGACTATAAAATTTATTGAGCCAAGATTTCCTGTAAATGAAGAACATTTTAAAGATAATGCAAGTACTGAAATTGGTGATTTAGAAAAGAAAGGTGTTAAATACGCAAGTATTTCTTTCTTATTATTTATAGCTTTAATAGTCTGCTTATCAATAGGTCCTAATGCCTTTTTAAAAGATGAAAATGGTTCTTTAGTTTCTGTAAGCTCTCCTTTAATGGGGGGATTAATTTTCTTTATGTCTGTAGCTTTTTTAATTCCAGGTTTTATTTATGGAAAAGTTACTAAAAAAATTAAAACTGATAAAGATGCTGTTAAATTAATTGGAAGTTCTCTTAGTGAAATGGGAGGATATATATTAATTGTCTTTGTAGCAGCTCAATTTTTAAATCTATTTACTAAAAGTAATTTAGGTATAATAATGGCAATTAAAGGTGCAAATCTGATACAAGCTGCTGGTTTTAAAGGTATGCCTCTTATAATAACTTATATAATTTTAATTGCTTTTATTAATTTATTTATAGGAAGTGCCTCTGCTAAATGGGCAATTTTATCACCCATATTTATTCCAATGTTTATGTTATTAGGTTATGATCCTGCTTTAACTCAAATGGCTTATAGAATAGGAGATTCATCTACAAATATGATTTCACCTTTATTCCCTTATGTTCCATTACTATTAGCAGTAGCAAATAAATATAGTAAAAACTTTGGTTTAGGTACTTTAATTGCTAATATGATTCCTTATGCTTTTATAACATTAATTGGAAGTGTCTTATTATTTACTGTTTTCTTTATCTTTAATATTCCATTTGGAATATAGTAATAGGAGGTCAATATGGAAGAAAAAATAATAAAATTATCTGAAAAATATTTAGAAAGAGTTATGGAACTTAGAAGAGAACTTCACCAATATCCAGAACTTGGTTTTGACTTATTTAAAACTGCTGAAATAGTAAAAAAAGAATTAGATAGAGTAGGTATTCCATATAAATCTGAAATTGCTAAAACAGGAATTGTTGCAACTATTAAAGGAAGTAAACCTGGTAAAACTGTACTTCTAAGAGCTGATATGGATGCTCTACCAATAACAGAAGAAAGTAGATGTACTTTTAAATCAACTCATAATGGAAAAATGCATGCCTGTGGACATGATGGACATACAGCTGGACTTCTTGGAGTTGGAATGATTTTAAATGAATTAAAAGATGAACTTTCAGGAACTGTAAAATTACTTTTTCAACCTGCTGAAGAAGGACCTGGTGGAGCAAAACCCATGATAGATGAAGGTGTATTAGAAAATCCAAAAGTGGATGCAGCTTTTGGTTGTCATGTTTGGCCTAGTATAAAGGCTGGACATATAGCAATAAAAGATGGAGATATGATGACACATACAACTTCATTTGATGTTATATTTCAAGGTAAAGGTGGACATGCTTCTCAACCAGAAAAAACAGTTGACCCTGTTATAATTGCTTGTCAAGCTGTAACTAATTTCCAAAACATAATAAGTAGAAATATTTCTACTTTAAGACCTGCTGTTTTATCTTGTTGTAGTATTCATGCTGGAGAAGCACATAATATAATACCTGATAAATTAGTTTTAAAAGGAACTATAAGAACTTTTGATGAAGGAATTACAGATCAAATTGTTGATAGAATGGATGAAATTTTAAAAGGACTTACTACTGCTTATGGAGCTTCATATGAATTTTTAGTAGATAGAATGTATCCAGCATTAAAAAATGATCATGAATTGTTTGCTTTTTCTAAAAATGCCTTAGAAAAAATTTTAGGAAAAGAAAATATTGAAGTTATGGATGATCCTGTTATGGGTTCTGAAGATTTTGCATACTTTGGAAAACATATTCCATCATTCTTCTTCTTTGTTGGTATCAATGATGAGCAATTGGAAAATGAGAATATGCTTCATCATCCAAAATTATTCTGGAATGAAAAAAATCTAATTACAAATATGAAAACTCTATCTCAATTAGCAATAGAATTTTTAAATAAATAATTCTTATATTTTATTTGAAAAAAATTCCTTAAAGTTATATAATAAAAAAATAAAATTTAAGGAGGTTTTTTAATGACTGAAAAACAAAGTAAAATTTTTGGTTATCTTGGATCAACTTTATCAATTTTAATGTATGTTTCATATATTCCACAAATAATGGAAAATTTGAATGGTAATAAAACTTCTTTTATCCAGCCTTTAGTTGCTACAATTAACTGTACAATATGGGTTGTATATGGACTTTTTAAAAAAGAAAAGGATTTACCTATAATTTTTGCAAATTTACCTGGTATTATTTTTGGTTTAACAGCTACAATAACAGCACTATAAAAATTAAAAGAGATTATTGTAAAAATCTTACAACAATCCCTTTTTTATATTGGAAATCTTACAATAAAACAAGCTCCTTCTCCAACTTCACTTTCAACTTCTATTGTTGCAGAATGAAGTTGTACTATTCTATTTACCATTGAAAGTCCCAATCCACTTCCTTTGTTTTTATCTTTATTTCTAGAATCACTTGTTTGGAAAAATCTATCCCAAATATATTTTTGGTCTTTTTTTGCTATTCCAATACCATCATCCTTAATTTGAAGTATAACTTCTTTATTTATTCTATTTAAAGAAATATTTATAGTTGACTTAGTAAATTTCATTGCATTCGTAAAAAGATTCACAAACAATCTTTCAAGCATAAGTCTATTTCCATAGATTCTTAAATCTTTTTCAATATTTGTAATTAATTCTATATTATTATTTTCCAATAAAGTTCTATAATCTTCTAATAATTGTAGAATTATATTTGAAAAATTTATTTTATCTTTTTCTATCTCATTCTGTCTTTCCATTTTTGAAAGTTCCATAATTTGATTTATTAAGTTAGTCATTTTTTTTGCTTGTCTATTAATAACCTCAAAAGATTCTTTAGCTTCATCTAATGTTTCTACATAATCTAATGCGTAATCACTTTGAGCCAAAATAACAGTTATTGGTGTTCTTAATTCATGGGATACATCTGAACTAAATTGCTTTTCATGAATAAAAACCTCTTCCACAGTATCCAACATTTCATTGAATGTAGAAGCCATCTTATGAATTTCATCTTCACCATAATCTAAATCTATTCTTCTTGAAAAATTCTTACTTTTTTTTATTTCTAATGCAGTTTCTGATATTTTTTTAACTGGTTTAAAAGCATTTTTAACTATTTTATATCCTACAAAAGCAACAAAGGCTATAAATAAAGGAGCTATATAATAAAACACTATATCCCACATTTTTGATATATCATTTTGAAATCTACTCAATGGATATATTCCTCTTATCCAATCTCCTGTATTTTTTAATCTTGTATCATAATATAAAAATTTTTTATTTTCTATTTGATATGTATTGATATCTTCTATTGAAAATGCCAAAGTCAAATCAAAATCTTTTGGAATTTTACCTGCTATAATCTCATTATTTTCATTGTACTTTATATAATAGATACCATCATCAAAATTCTCAAACTCATCAGGATCTTCATAAATTTTTTCCACTGCACTAACGAGTTCTTCTGTACTGGAATTATTTATATATCTATCTTCCAAAAGAATGGCTGATGAAAGAACTATACTAAATAAAAATATAATAACAGCAGTAAACCAAACTGTTACTCTTATACTTACAGGAATTTTTGAAAGTGGTCTACTCATCTTCTTTAAGAACATAGCCTAGACCTCTTTTTGTGTGTATTATTGGCTTTGAATCTCCTAAGTCAATTTTTTTACGAATATTTTTTATCAAAACATCTATAATATTGGACTCTCCTTCATAAGCATAATCCCACACACCATCTCTAATTTTATCCCTACTCAACACACGACCTTTATTTTGAATTAAATATTCTAATACTTCATATTCTTTTCCTGTCAATTCTATATTCTTTCCACCTCTGACAACAGTCTTTTTCGCTATGTCTATACATAGGTCATCTATTTCCATTGTATTTGATGTATTACCATATTTTCTTCTTACTAAGGCTCTAATTCTTGCTAGAAGTTCACCAAAATCAAAAGGTTTAATTAAGTAATCATCAGCACCTAAATCTAAGCCTTTAATTTTATCTTCTATACTATCTCTTGCTGTTAGCATTAAAACAGCTGTTTCATTCTTATTTTCTCTTAATTTTTTAATAACTTCATAACCATTTACTTTAGGTAACATGATATCTAGTATGATTAAATCATAAGTTCCATAGTCTAGATATTCAAGTGCTTCTTCACCATTAAAAACACTGTCCACACTAAAGTTATTTTTCTTTAGGTGTTTTGTAATAATATTGTTTAAATCTTTTTCATCTTCAACTACTAAAATTCTCATTATCTCACCTTTTATATTTATTTTTTAATTAATTTTTAATAAATTTGTCTTTGCTATTTCTTGGTATTTTCCTTGGCAAATTTTACATCTTTTGATGATCATTTTAGCGTCTTACGTATGGGTCTAGTAACTTATATAGGCATATATGGATAATAGATACATTGTACTGATGCTGCCTTTTAGACACTTGTATTAAGTTCTATTTTTGTTCTTTATTTGGAGAACTGGCTATATATAGCAAAAAGAGAATTCTAATTAACCTTCTATCTAAAATGATATCTATATAAATAGTGATGTAAGACAAAATAATCAAATCTAAAAAATAAGATTATGCTGCATTCTTTAACACTTATAAAAGTAAAAGCAGGGGAGGTTCCCCTGCTCTACTATTTTTATTTTGTAGTATTGATATTTGGACGGTTATTTACTTGGTTCGGATTATAGGTATTTGGCTTTTTACGACGTCTTTTTCGCTTTTTATTTGGCGTTTGAGATGGGCTAGCAGTTTTAATTTGGTCTAAGTTGCCACTTACTAAACCACGCTTTTGTAGCTCGTCTAATGGCCCGCAGATTGGTTTTTCGCCAGGCTTTGGTATAACGCAAAAGTCTTCCCTATGTTTTCTTAGATGTAAGATCGATCCGCCATCTTTTGTTGTTTCAGAAAAGATAGAATCAGCAAGTTGGATTACGCCATCTCTTAGTTCGTTTGAACGTTGAGGTGCTGTTTTTGTACTTGGAGTATTAGTAGTAGGATTAATGGTGCTATTGCTAATGCTATTATTAGATTCTATTTGATTATTTTTGATTGCAGAAGGAATGGAGGTAGAAGTAGTGGCAAGAGCCTTAGTCCTATCTTGATTAGGTGAGCTAGTATTAGTGTTTAAAGAAGATTCTTCTTTTATTAGATTCTTAATATTAGACAATGGTTGCCATGGACTTTTAGGAGCATTGTTTGCTAGTGGTTTTATTTGTGGCTGTGGTTGTGGTGCTTTTGTAGTTTGTTTTGAAGCTTCATTGCTGTCACTTTTTGGAGTTGGAGTTGATGGTATGTTTTCTGCAATGCGAGAATATGGTTTTTTTCTTTCTAAAGGTTTTAGTGGGTTGGCGTCGTAAGCGCCAGATATCATGCTTGCTTGTGTTTGCTTTGGTAGATTCTTCTTTTGTTCGTTCATTAGAGTTTGAGTTTCTTTATGTAGCTTATTAGATAGAGAATCAGGTATGGCAACTGTATTTCTAATCATTAGTTCAACTTCTTCACGGCCGCGACTGTAATTGCGATGGGAATTTTCTATAATCTCTTCGCTATAATCTTCGTTGGCTTTTGGAAGATCTAATGTAACACCAGAGAAGGCTGGAACTTTTTCTCCTTGAATCATCATGGAAGTTACGAAATTACGGTTATTCATTTGGACTAAGTCTTCTGCATCGAATTGTGGCTCGAATTGTTTAGCTAAGATTGGAGCGTCTTCTGGTGATACTCTAAAACTAATAGTTGTACCGACGTTACCAAAAACGGCATCTCTAACAACATCTTCCATTTGGTTAATATATTGGTTAGCAACAGTTAGGTTCAAAGCATATTTACGAGCTTCAGATAAAATTACTGAAAATGATTCAGTAGCAAAGTTTTGGAACTCATCGACATAGAGATAGAATGGGCGACGATCTTCGACACGTGGTATATCTGAGCGGCTCATAGCAGCAACCTAGTAACAATAAATGAACCAAGTGTGGCGGCGTTATCTTCACCAATTAGACCTTTAGATAGGTTGATCACAAGAATTTTTCCTTCATCCATGATCTTTCGAATGTTAAAGGATGAATGTGGTTGTCCAATAATATTCCTGATAATAGGGTTGGCGGTAAAGGCCCCTACCTTGTTTAAGATAGGACTGATTGCTTCAGTTCGCATCTTTTCGTTCATCTGGCCAAATTCTGCTTTCCAGAAATTTAGTACTGAGACGTCTGTACAATAAGCCAAGGTGTCTTTACGGAATTTGTCATCAGTTAGAATTTTTTGAATATCTAGGAAAGTTGTTTCAGGTCGGTCTAGAAGAGCTAGGATAGTAAATCTTAAAATGTGTTCCATTCTAGGACCCCATGAATAGCCAAACATTCTTTTCATAACACCTATGACTTCAGATAAAACCTGTGGCTTTTGAGATGGATCATGAAGTTCAAGAGGGTTAAATCCTAGAGGATGTTCAATGTCTGCGGGATTAAAGTAAATAACGTCTTTTACACGGTGTTTTGGAATGAATTTCATGTTGTTAATTGCATAATCACCGTGAGGGTCAATGATCGCGTAACCTTCATCGTTTATAGCATCGGAGAGGGCAAGAAGTTCAAGTAAACCAGACTTACCTGCTCCAGTTTGTCCAATAATATAAATATGGCGTCCACGATCTCTACGGTTAATTCCAAATTGTAGGTTAATACCTCGAAAATTAGTTACACCAAAAGGTGATATTCCTTGGTTATGTTTAGCGTCATTTGGAATAATAACTGGTAGATTAACAGGAGGTTCGGCAGTTTTAGCATTTGCCCAAACAATATTAGGAGTTTCAACGTTAGTATGAGGTAAGTGATAAAGACTGGCTAATTCTTCGATATTAAGAATAAAGCCCATACTTTCTAGTTTTCTAGTTTTGAATTTTTCAACAGACGCTTTATCCCAAGAAGTGTTAGTTAAATTAGTAAATCCATTTAGGTTTGTGGAGTTAAACTGCTTAAAGGTCGAAGACAAAGCTTGAAGCCTTAATCTAGCATTTTCCTCTGACACTCCAACGTAAGCTAGGCGTATCTTGATGCTATAACCTAATTTATGAGCTTTTTCTTCTACGGCAGAAATTCTTCCCTTGTCTCTTTCAGACAAAGCGACTACCTCATCTGGTTTTGCTTCAGGAGTTTCCCATAAAAGTCTAAAGAGTTTCAAAAAAGCTAATAACGGATTAGTGCCGGTTTTACCTCCAGCTTTTACTTCACTTACCCATGCTGAAGATTTTTTATGCCAATCGTCGTGGATT
>ERZ772977.1655-NODE-1655-length-10871-cov-10.475037_pt1 | contig 10871 bp, 9 predicted proteins | sample MGYA00511131_ERZ772977 | MGnify/ENA primary metagenome ERZ772977 (study PRJEB29015, sample SAMEA2737935) | human oral metagenome | biome: human oral; feature: human-associated habitat; material: dental | place: China | collected 2151 ...
AACTGCACCTTGTGAGTTGGAGGGGATGTGTCCAACTTTTGGGGTGCAGTTCAATTTTCAGACGACCTTTTATGCTTCAAATCCCGCGTTATTGCAGGCTGTGTTCCAGCGAAATGCCTGCCGCCCAGCCGGTTTTGGGGTCTTTGCTTTCTTTGACTACGCCTGAGTTGAACGAGAGGGTCGTGCGTTTGGAGAATTTGTATTCGGTGTTGAACGCAAGCTGTTTGTAGTTCTTGCCGGTATCGGAGCGGCCGTAGGCGACGCCGAGTTTGGGGGTGATGTTGCCCATGGTGTAACCGGCGGTCACTTGGAAATCGCGGGTGTTGGTATTGGTTTTGGTTTCGTCTTCCCAGTGGAATTTGTCGGCAACATTACGGGCGTACATCATGCCGGCGGCGAGGTAGAGATCGTCTTTGTCGTAGCCGACTTTCATGGAATGAACCTGTCTATCCTTAGTATCGTCAGGCGAACCGTTGCGGGCGTATTCGATGGCATAGTGGGCGTTGAAGCCGTTGGTCGGGTGTTTATAGTGCAAACCTACGCCCGCCATCCAGTCGCTGTTGCGTTTCCTGTCTTTGTATTTGTTGGCACCGGGCGCTATTTGGACGCGGTAGTTGAAGCCGTTGTCAAAGGTTTTGGATTCGTAGTTCAGTGCGATTTCACGGCCGCCGAAACGGGTCATGCGTCCCATGGTTTGGGTGTGGTTGTTGCCGTTGAATGCGTCTTGGTGGCCGGTCAGGTAGTGCATGGGGGTACTGAGCCAGCCGGCACGGACGGTGCCGAAATCGCCGCGCAGACCGATATAGGAGTCGTCCGTACTCCAGCCGTTGTAGTCGAAGGCGACGAATGAATTGACGCCGTAGATGAGCTTGAGGTCTTTGTCGAGTTTTTCACTGCCCATAATCCAGATGCGGCTGTTGTTGTCGGATATATCGGTAGCGGATTGGCCTTTGCCGTTGCGTTCGTGCTCGATGGAGGTAAATATCCGTCCGCCGATTTTGGCTTCGTTATCGGACGCCAAAGCAGGAACGGCAAGCGGGACGGCAACCACAATCATCAGTAACTTCTTCATTTTATTCTCCTTTTGCTTAATTTTTCTGGGTCTGTGTTTAAACAGGGTTTTATACTATTTGAGGCTTGCAAAAAAATCAATATTTTTGTAATCACTTGTAACTTTTATTTCAAATTATTTCAAAAAATGTTTTTTACGGCGTTTTTTTGTGTTATCTTGCAAACCAATTCCAAAAACAGGCGGATTTTTTCGAATATCCATAGAGAATAAATCTTTTTATCCGCCCAAAATCAGAATATTTCCCTATCTTGTAGTCGTATGTAATTTTTTATTTCTACAAGACGCAAATGGAGGGGAGATAAGGAAAAGAGGAGAAACAACGTGCTGCCGACCAAACTTTATTCCGTATCGGCTTTATCGCTTGCTGTGGTGTTCGCGCTGTCGGCGTGCAACCGCGAAGTCAAGCCCGCGCCTGAATTCAAACGCAGCGAATACAATAAAATCGTCATCAGCAATGCGGTCGAACCGAGTACGCTCGACCCGCAGAAAAGCTCGGATATGGCGGCAGGCGCGATTATCCGTCAGATGATGGACGGCTTGGTCGGTACGGATGACGAAGGCAAAACCATTCCTGCGCTGGCGTTGAAATGGGAGCCGTCGGATGAAGGGCGCGTTTGGACGTTCCACCTGCGCGATGCGAAATGGAGCAACGGTGACCCGATTACCGCCGAAGATTTCGTGTACAGCTTCCGCCGCCTCGCCGATCCCGAAACCGCCGCGCCTTACAGCAGCTACTTGGAGGACGCGAAAGTACAGGGCGCGGCGGAGATTTTGCAAGGCAAGGCGAAGCCCGATACTTTGGGCGTGAAGGCTTTGGACGCGAAAACGCTGCAATTCACGCTCACCGCGCCTGTGCCGTATTTCCCCGATATGCTAATTCAGCAATTCACCTATCCCGTCCACCGCGCCACCGTCGAGAAATTCGGCGAAAAATGGACGCAGCCGGGCAATTATGTCTCCAGCGGCGCATACATCCTCAAAGAATGGCACGTCAACAGCCACATCACCATGGATAAAAACCCTGCTTATTATGACAGCAAAAAAGTATCCATCCCGCAGGCAGTGTTCCTCGCCATCGGCAAAGAATACGACCGCTACCGCGCCGACGAAGTAGATGTTACCTACGGCATTCCTTCCGACCAGATTAAGATTGCCGAAAAAGAATTTCCCGGACAGGTTCGGCGCGCGACTTTGCTGTGTTCTTGGTTTTTAGAGCCGAACTTAGAATCCGCCGAATTTAAAAATCCCAAAGTCCGCCGCGCGCTCAACCTGCTGACCGACCGCGCCATCATTACCAAGGTTGCCGGACGCGGCGACCAAGAAGCGTTCCAGCTTACCCCGCCGAATATGCAGGGCGGCGGCGAATCTGCCCCCGCGTGGAAGCCGCTCAAGCGCGAAGCGCGTATTGCCGAAGCAGAAAAACTCTTGCGTGAAGCGGGTTACAGCGAAGAGAAACCGTTCGAGTTCCAAATCATCTATACCACCAGCGAGGCCGCCAAGAAACAGATTACCGCGCTGCAATCCGTTTGGAAGGCGACCGTGCCGTTTGTGCGCCCCACGCTGATGAACGAAGAATGGAAAACCTTTTTGGACACCCGTATGCAAGGTAATTTCAGCATGGCGTTTGCAGGCTGGTGTTCCGACTACAACGACCCTGCGGGCATGCTCAATATTTTCAAATCCAACAATCCGAACAACGCCGTCCGCTACAAAGCCCCCGAGTTTGACAAGCTGATGGACAGCACGCTCGAAGCGGGTATTTCCGCCGAAGAGCGCGCCCGCCGCTACGTCAGCGCCGAGGCGATGCTGCAACGCGACGATGCCTTTATCCCGCTGTATCACCAAGTCAGTATCAATCTGGTGAAACCCGACATCCAAGGCTACTCCGACCGCGACCCGCTGAAAAACTACACCGTCAAGAATTGGTCGTTTGCACCCAAGAAGTGATTTGATAACATAGACACGTTTTTCAGACGACCTCCCTGTACACTAAATTGAAGAGGTCGTCTGAAACCGCGAAACCTTATTGGAGAATCCCGTTCATGAATACCGTATCGAATTACCTGTCCGCATTGCGCGAAGCCATGAAGGCGCAAGGCTTGGACGCACTCGTCATCCCCTCCGCCGACCCCCATCTTTCCGAATACCTGCCTGCACACTGGCAGGCGCGCCGCGAATTGTCGGGCTTTACCGGCTCGGTCGGCACATTCGTCGTAACCGCCGATGAAGCGGGCGTGTGGGTGGACAGCCGCTATTGGGAGCAGGCGACCAAACAGCTTGCAGGCAGCGGCATCGAGCTGCAAAAAAGCGGGCAAGTTCCGCCGTACAACGAATGGCTCGCGGCAAACCTGCCCGAAAATGCCGCCGTGGGCATCCCTTCCGATATGGTGTCGCTCACCGGCAAACGCACTTTGGCGCAATCCCTGACCGCCAAAAACATCCGCATCGAACACCCCGACGACCTGCTTGACCGCGTATGGAGCAGCCGCCCTACCATCCCCGCCGAAACCGTGTTCATCCACGACCCCGCCTACGTCTCCGAAACCGCCGCCGAAAAACTCGCCCGCGTGCGCGCCGTCATGGCGGAAAAAGGCGCGGATTACCACTTGGTTTCCTCGCTTGACGACATCGCTTGGCTGACCAACCTGCGCGGCAGCGACGTACCATTCAACCCCGTTTTCGTGTCCTTCCTGCTTATCGGCAAAGACAACGCCGTCCTGTTTACCGACCAAGGTCGTCTGAACGCCGAAGCCGCCGCCGCGCTGCAAACCGCCGGCATCACGGTCGAACCTTATGCCCAAGTTGCCGACAAACTCGCGCAAATCGGCGGCGCGCTGCTTATCGAGCCGAACAAAACCGCCGTCAGCACGCTCGTGCGCCTGCCCGAAAGCGTGCGCCTTATCGAGAGCATCAACCCGTCCACCTTCTTCAAATCCGTCAAATCCGAAGCCGACATCGCCCACATCCGCGAAGCGATGGAACAAGACGGCGCGGCGTTGTGCGGCTTCTTCGCCGAGTTTGAAGACATCATCGACAACGGCGGCAGCCTGACCGAAATCGACGTGGACACCATGCTCCACCGCCACCGCAGCGCACGTCTGGGCTTCATCTCATTGAGTTTCGACACCATCGCGGGCTTCAACGCCAACGCCGCCCTGCCGCATTACAGCGCGACGCCCGAAAGCCACAGCACCATCAGCGGCAACGGCCTCCTGCTCATCGACTCCGGCGCGCAATACAAAGGCGGTACGACCGACATCACCCGTGTCGTCCCCGTCGGCACGCCGACCGCCGAACAAAAACGCGACAACACACTCGTCCTCAAAGCCCATATCGCGCTTGCCGAAGCCGTGTTCCCCGAAAACATCCTCTCGCCGATGATAGACGCCATCTGCCGCAAACCCTTGTGGCAGGCGCAATGCGACTACGGTCACGGCACCGGACACGGTGTAGGCTATTTCCTCAACGTCCACGAAGGCCCGCAAGTCATCGCCTGCGCCGCCGTTCCCGGCCCGCAACACGCCATGAAAAAAGGCATGGTTACCTCCATCGAACCCGGACTCTACCGTCCCGGCAAATGGGGCATCCGCATTGAGAACCTCGCCGCCAACCAAGCTGTTGCCAACCCGCAGGAAACCGAGTTCGGCAGCTTCCTCTACTTCGAAACCCTGACCCTCTGCCCCATCGACACCCGCCTGATGGATACCGCCATGATGACCGACGGCGAAATCGACTGGGTCAACCGCTACCACGCCGAAGTCCGCCGCCGCCTCGAGCCGCTGACCGAAGGCGCGGCAAAAGCATGGCTGATCAAACGCACCGAACCGCTGGCGCGTTAACCGCAAAGGTCGTCTGAAAACGGCCGTAGCTTGGGCTCTGCCCACGAAAAACACCAGCAAAAGGTCGTCTGAAACCAAAAATCCGATTTCAGACGACCTCTAAAAAAAAACCAAACGCAGGCTTCCGCCCGCAACAGCCACAATAAAAACCGTCCGAAATCCCATCCCAAGTTTTCAGACGACCATAAAACAAAAGCCCGCACACCCAAAAACCAAGGGCCTGACTACAAAGAAGAGAAAACCATCCCAAGCGTCCGAACCCCGTTCAGACCGCCTTCCCGTATTCAGGCATATTCCGACACACCAAGCCCCGAGCAGGTACGATATGCTGAAATTCATCATCCGCCGCATACTTTCCGCCATTCCCACCATGCTGGTACTGATTACCGTCTCATTCTTCCTGATGCGGCTCGCGCCCGGCAGCCCCTTCACCGGCGACAAAAACGTACCGCCCGCTGTACTGGCCAACATCGAAGCCAAATATCATCTGAACGACCCGATGTACCTGCAATACTTCAACTATCTCAAACAGCTCGCCCACGGCGACCTCGGTCCTTCGTTCAAATACAAAGACTACAACGTCAACGAATTGCTTGCCCAAGCCCTGCCCGTTTCCGTCGAGCTGGGCGTGTACGCCTTCATCATCTCCACCGTCTTGGGCGTACTCATGGGCACCATCGCCGCACTCAGGCGCAACACATGGGCGGACTACACCATCATGACCGCCGCCATGACCGGCATCGTCGTCCCCAGCTTCGTCAAAGCCCCCATCATGATTTTCATCTTCGCCATCACCCTCAAATGGCTGCCCGCCGGCGGCTGGAATGACGGCTCGTTGACCAGCCTCATCATGCCCGTCGCCGCCCTCTCCATAGGCTATGTCGCAGGTCTCGCCCGCATCACGCGCGGCGCGATGATAGAAGTGTTGAACAGCCCCTACATCCGCACCGCCCGCGCCAAAGGATTATCAATGAACAGCATTGTCCTGCGCCACGCACTGCGTCCCGCCATGCTGCCCATCCTCTCCTATCTCGTTCCCGCCTTCGTCGGCATCATCACCGGCGCCATCGTTATCGAAAGCGTCTTCGGGCTGCCCGGCATCGGACAACTCTTCGTCAACGGCGCACTCAACCGCGACTACGGCATGATCTTGGGGCTGACCATCCTCGTCGGCGTACTGACCATCGTCTTCAATGCCATACTCGACATCCTCTACGCCCTGATCGACCCCAAAATCCGCTATTAAAAGCAAAAAAGGTCGTCTGAAAACCGGTTTTGCCGTTTTCAGACGACCCCCGAACAAAAAACGGAGAACACCATGCTATTCAACAAGAAAAATTCCCGCGCCATAGCAGACGCAGCCGAACAGGCACAGGTACACGGACGCAGCCTGTGGCAGGACGCATGGCGGCGTTTCAGCAACAACAAAGCCGCCCTGTGCAGCGTCTTCATCCTTGCCGCCATTATCCTCTTCGTTATCGCCGTCCCCTGGGTCAGCGCCTACACCTACGACCACACCGACTGGGACAACATGCAAATCCCGCCTTCCTTCACCACCCGCCACTACTTCGGCACCGACCTGCTCGGACGCGACCTCTTCACCCGAGCCGCCGCCGGCGGACGCATTTCCCTGCTCATCGGCATCGCAGGCGCACTCGTCGCCGTCGTCATCGGCACGCTCTACGGCGCGCTCGCAGGCTTCTTCGGCGGCAAACTCGACTCCGTCATGATGCGCCTGCTCGAAATCCTCAACGCCTTTCCGTTTATGTTTTTCGTCATCCTGCTGACCACCTTCTTCGGGCGCAACCTCTTACTCATCTTCGTCGCTATCGGACTCGTCTCATGGCTGGACGTCGCCCGCATCGTCCGCGGTCAAACCCTCAGTCTCAAACACAAAGAATTCGTCGAAGCCGCCCGCATCACAGGCGTATCCCGTCGCCGCATCGTTACCCGCCACATCATCCCCAACGTACTCGGCGTCGTCATGGTTTACGCCTCCCTGCTCGTCCCCGGCATGATCATGTTCGAATCCTTCCTCAGCTTCCTCGGATTGGGCGTACAAGAACCCCAAACCAGTTGGGGCTCCATGCTCCAAGAAGGCGCAGCCTCCATGGAAGCCGCCCCGTGGCAGCTCCTCGTCCCCTGCTTCTTCCTCGTCGCCACCCTCTTCTGCTTCAACTTCATCGGCGACGGCCTGCGCGACGCACTCGACCCAAAAGACCGCTGATACACACAACGAGGACACACCCATGACCACCCCATTACTCACCGTCGAAAACCTCGATATCCGTTTCCAACTCCACGACAAAACCGTCCACGCCGTGCGCAACATCAGCTTCCAAGTCGCCAAAGGCGAAACCCTCGCCCTCGTCGGCGAATCCGGTTCCGGCAAATCCGTTACCGCCATGTCCCTCATGCGCCTCCTGCCCGAAAATACCACCCGCTACGGACAAGACTCGCGCATCACCTTCGACGGCACATCCATCCTCGACGCAGACGAAAAAACCCTCCGCAGCCTGCGCGGCGGACGCATCAGCTTCATCTTCCAAGAGCCCATGACCTCGCTGAACCCCTTCATGAAAATCGGCACCCAGCTCACAGAAGCCCTACGCGTCCACAATAAAACCATCACCCGCAAAGCCGCCCGCGAACGCATCCTCAACCTCCTCAACCGCGTCGGCATCCGCGAAGCAGAACGTCGTCTGAAACAATACCCCCACGAATTCTCAGGCGGCCAGCTCCAGCGCATCATGATCGCCATGGCGCTGCTCAACGACCCCGCCCTGCTCATCGCCGACGAACCCACCACCGCCCTCGACGTCACCATTCAAGCAGAAATTCTCGACCTCCTGCACGACCTCCAAAAACAAATGGGCATGGCGATTATCTTCATCACCCACGACCTCGGACTCGCCGAACACTACGCCGAAACCGTCTGCGTCATGAAAGACGGCGAAATCGTCGAGCGCGGCAAAATCAAACAAGTTTTCGCCAACCCGACCCACCCCTACACCGCCCAACTTATCCACTCCGTCCCCAAAGGCATGAAAGACCCCGTAGAAGGCAACCCGCCCGAGCTCATCCGCGCCGACGGCATCAACGTCCACTTCACCCTCAAACACAACTTCTTCGGCAAACCCCTCAAAACCTTCCACGCCGTCAAAAACATCAGCCTCGCCATCCGCCAAGGCGAAACCCTCGGCATCGTCGGAGAATCCGGTTCCGGCAAATCCACGCTCGGCAAAGCCATCATGCAAATGCTCCCCTACCAAGGCAGCATACACTTCGACGGCAGCGACCTCGCCGCCCTCACCCCCGAGCGCGCGCGCCAGCTCAAAGCCGAACGCCAAATGGTCTTCCAAGACCCCTACGGCTCACTCTCCCCCCGCCTCACCGTCGGCGAAATCATAGGCGAAGGCCTCACCGTCCACCGCCCCGAAATGACCAAAGCTCAACGCACCGAACTCGTCCTCAAAGTCCTCGACGAAGTCTCCCTGCCCGCCGACGCACTCAACCGCTACCCGCACGAATTCTCAGGCGGACAACGCCAACGCATCGCCATCGCCCGCGCCCTCATCCTGCGGCCCAAGTTCATCCTCCTCGACGAACCCACCTCCGCCCTCGATCGCTCCGTCCAAATCAAAGTCGTCGAACTGCTGCGCGGACTCCAAACCAAATACGGACTGACCTACATCTTCATCAGCCACGACCTCTCCGTCGTCCGCGCCGTCAGCGACAACGTCGCCGTCATGCAGCACGGAGAACTCGTCGAATACGGCAGCGCAGACCAAATCTTTCACCACCCGCAGAAAGACTACACCAAACGCCTCATCAACGCCGCCTTCGACCTCTGACCCAAGGTCGTCTGAAATCAAAAGTAGCGTGGGCTTTGCCCACCAATCCCACAAATACAAAAAGGTCGTCTGAAACCCAACTTTCAGACGACCTTTTTTCTAATCCCATCTACTTCATCGCAGCTTTCAACGCAAACGCTGCCAGCAGTGCACCGAAGCGGTATTTGCGAGGAATGGCGAGTCCTGCCGTTTTATACAGGAGGCGTGTGCGGTTCAGCTCGCTGCCTAAGTCCAGCAGCGTCATCAGCGTATCCGATTTGCGATCGTCTTGCTCTTTTAATTGACGCTGTTTCAAATGCGATGCCGCGATTCTCAGGCGGACGAGTTTGGCTTCCAGTTGCAGCAGTTCGCGTGCTTCATCGCGTTCCGTTTTATTCATCGTCCTCTCCTTCCTGCATATCTTGACCGCGCAGGCAGGCGATATCTGTCTTAATGTCCTGCAAGGTTGCGGCGATTTTGTTGTTTTGGCTGCGCCAGCCTTTCAACGCTTTGCCGAACAAAATCGCAATGACGATCAGGCAGACGGTGGTTATCCCGAAGAATACCCATATCGCTGCGGTATCCGACAACACGCGGTTCAGTCCGAAAAGTAGGCTGATAAATGCAACCAGCAGCAAGATGCCTGATAAGACCAGCCATATGCTGATGCGGAACACGTTTTCCGCCTGCTCCGCCAAATCCAGATTCAAAATCTGCAACCGCAGCAAAAGCAAATCAACGCCCTGATTCAGCAGCGTTTTCGTATGTTCGATATTTTGTCTGATGCCCATATTCCGATTTCCCTGATTGTTCCGAAACGGACAATCTGAAGGCTTTGGGGTCGTCTGAAACCTTTGCCGACCCACATAAGGAAACGCCGCCGGAACAAGATTTCGGAAAATCATGTCCGGACGGCATTCATGTTTGACCGATTAGCGGCGGTTCAGCAATACGCCGACGACCAAGCCCGCCAGTGCGGCAAAGCCCATCGCGTAATAAGGTTTGTCGTGTACGGCTGCATCAGCTTGGCGTGCGCCGCGTTTGATACGGTCACCTGCTTCATCGCCAAACTCTGCCAAGCGTTTTTTGCCTTCTCTGAAACGCTCTTCTGCCTCTTCTTCAAATTCGTCGTATTTTTCACGCGCGCGGTCAGCGTGGTATCTGATTCGGTCGCCGGCTTCTTCTTGAAAATCGTTTAAACGATCCTTGGCAGCTTCGAGTTTCTCCTGCAATTTGGCTTTGGCTTTTTTACCCTCTTCTGAGCCGACTTCCACGCCTTTGCTGTACAGCTCTTCAACATCGCTCATCACGTCTTGGATGTCTTTCAACAAAGCTTCTTTGCGGGATTCAAAATCATGCTTTTTCATTACCTTCTCCTTGATGTCTATATGGGTGAAATAACAGATTATTCATCTGTTAATTGATTATAACCCCTTTACACTTCTTCGCAAGTCAATTCGGCTAAAGGTGGTTTGAAAACATGTAAAGATTAACGCGGAAGATAAAAAGGTCGTCTGAAAGCCTGTTTCCAAGTTTTCAGACGACCTTTCAGCTTTTCAGTCTAAAAGACTAGGCGTTGTTATGCCAAGCCTTTTGCTTTCAACACTTCCAGCATGGTGCTGCCCAATTCGGCAGGGCTGCGGGTGTAGGCGATGCCGGCTTTTTCGAAAGCAGCGAATTTTTCTTCCGCAGTACCTTTGCCGCCGGAGATAATCGCACCGGCGTGGCCCATACGTTTGCCTTTAGGAGCGGTAACACCAGCAATGTAACCGACAACAGGTTTGGTTACGTTGGATTGGATGTATTCGGCTGCTTCTTCTTCCGCAGTACCGCCGATTTCACCGATCATGATGATGGCGTCGGTATCGGGGTCTTCTTGGAAGAGTTTCAGCGCGTCGATTTGGTTCATGCCCGGAATCGGGTCGCCGCCGATACCGATACAGGTTGATTGACCTAAGCCCAGTTTGGTGGTTTGTGCCACAGCTTCGTAAGTCAATGTACCGGAACGGGAAATGATGCCGATGCGTCCCGGAGTGTGGATGTGGCCCGGCATAATGCCGATTTTGCACTCGCCCGGAGTAATCACGCCCGGGCAGTTAGGGCCGACCAAACGGGTACCGTTGCCGT
>ERZ772977.1658-NODE-1658-length-10867-cov-2.930910_pt1 | contig 10867 bp, 9 predicted proteins | sample MGYA00511131_ERZ772977 | MGnify/ENA primary metagenome ERZ772977 (study PRJEB29015, sample SAMEA2737935) | human oral metagenome | biome: human oral; feature: human-associated habitat; material: dental | place: China | collected 2151 ...
GCCTTCAGTTGGAATTCCAAAGGCTTTGGCGGTATTGATGATTTTGTATTCGCCTATGATTGGCAGATCTAGCTTGCCTTGTGCCGCCCATTTTAGCGACAGCAGAAGCTCTCTGGCATGTGCGCCGTGTTGAGCTACGCCCGCAGCTACTTGGCGCAGTAGGTTGCGCGATACGATGAGATCGGCGTCCGCACCGCAAGTGCCGCGATCGGCCTTTTTAGTAATTTTGCAAGGTCCCATATTACAGATCTTACAGCATATTCCGGCCATACCGAAACCACACTGTGGCTGCTGTTTGTCAAATCTGTCAAATGTGGTATCAAATCCCAGCTGATTCTGACGCAAAATCATCTCTTTTACTGCCGGATCCGGAGTATTTTCCAAAACCTCATCCTTTGACGGAAAAGTCTTTCTGTACTCAGATACAGCATTCATATAATCTCTGATAAAAGCTTTATCGTCTCCGTCCTCTTCATGGTCCGACTTTAATGTAATTGTCGGTACTCCATGTTCATCAAATCCTATCAAATTTCTATGGCTGTGAATATGGTCAACTCCATGCTTATGTTCGTGACTATGATTGTGTTCGTTATTATGATTATGTTCGTGACTGTGTTCTTTCTTTCCCATGAGCATTCCTTCCTACTTTACAACAAGAAACCTATAACCTATTTACCTATTAATTTAGTATGTTTTAAGTTTTTTTGATTATAAAATATTTTTTATCCCATGTCAAGTGGGAATTTGCACTATTTTTAAAACAAAAAATCGCTATAAACCCGTTTCCCGGTTTATAGCGATTTAATTTATATATCTATATTAATCTTCTTTAGCAAGCTCTGCTTTAATCTTCTCTGTAAGTGCAGGAACTATCTTATTCAAATCACCTACTATACCATAGTCTGCAACACTGAAGATAGGCGCATTCTCATCCTTATTGATAGCGATGATAATGTCACTCTCTTCCATACCTGCCAAATGCTGTATAGCACCTGAAATACCTATTGCAAAATAAAGATGTGGACGAACTGTTTTTCCTGTCTGTCCTACCTGAATATCCTTTGACATCCAACCTGCATCAACTACAGCTCTTGAACAGCTTACAGTGCCGTGAAGTGCATCTGCCAAATCCTTAAGTATCTTAAAGTTATCAGCAGAACCTACACCTCTACCGCCTGATACCAAAATCTTTGCAGCCATGATATCTTCTGTTGTCTTGGCATTCTTTACTATCTCTAAGATCTCAACATATTTGCTGTTCTCTTCAAGCTTGGCATCAAAGTCTATTACCTGTGCTTTTGCTCCTGCCACTCTTTCCTTCTTTTGCATAACACCCGGACGAACTGTTGCCATCTGCGGTCTGTTCTCCGGACATGCAATAGTAGCTATTGTATTTCCACCAAATGCAGGTCTTGTCATAAGAAGCTGATTATGCTTCTGCTCTCTTCCTGCAATAGCCACTAAAGGATAATCACCGATCTCAAGCTGTGTACAGTCTGCTGTAAGTCCTGTTCCGACTCTTGCCGAAACTCTAGGTCCTAAATCTCTACCTATAGCTGTTGCACCGATAATAAATATTTCAGGCTTAAACTCGTTTATAACTGCTGTAAGCGCCTGTGTATACGGCTCTGTACGGTACTCTTTAAGTTTAGGATCATCTATAACTATTATCTTATCAGCACCGTGCTCGGCGAGTTCTTCAACCAGTCCCTTTATATCAGATCCAAGTAATACTGCTGTAACCTCTGTATTGAGATCAGCAGCCAAATCCTTACCTTTTCCTATAAGTTCAAGGGAAATACCGCTCAATTTGCCGTCTACCTGCTGGGCAAATGTAAACACTCCCCTGTATTCTTCTGTATTTTGTCTCATAAACGACTCCTTTTTAGATGATATGTGTTTCTTTTAATTTGCCTAAGATATAGTCAACAGACTCTGATGCACTTAAGTTTACCTGCTCTCCGGCACCTTTTCTTACCTTATCGGATGCTTTTGCAATCTGTGTCGGTGAACCCTTAAGACCGATATTTGAATCATCTACACCTACAAGGTCCGCTCTTGAGAATACAATTACTTCTTTGTCATAAGCATCAAAAATACCACCCGGAGTCATATATCTTGGCTCATTAAGCTCTGATAAAGCTGTAATAAGTACAGGCATTTTTGCTTTTAAAACATGATATCTGTCATCAAACTGACGCTCTACCACAACACTGTCTCCATCAATCTCTATCTTTTGTGCATAGCTGATAATAGGTAAATCAAGATGTTCTGAAATCTGTGGTCCTACCTGCGCCGTATCTCCGTCTATAGCCTGACGACCTGTGATAATAAGATCATATTCAAGCTTTCTGAGTGCTCCCGCTATAGTCTGTGATGTAGCCCATGTATCGGCTCCGCCAAGTACTCTGTCTGTAATAAGCACAGCCTTGTCGGCTCCCATTGCCATAGCTTCTCTAAGCACTTCATCAGCCTTTGGAAGTCCCATAGTAACCACAGTAACTTCTGCACCGTATTTATCTTTAAGTCTAAGAGCAGCCTCAAGACCCGCCTTGTCGTCCGGGTTCATAATTGTAAGCATAGCTCCTCTGTTTAATGTGCCGTCAGGGTTAAAAACAACACCGCCCTTTGTATCCGGCACTTGTTTAATACAAACAACTATCTTCATGACATCCTCCATTCGTAATAGCACAATTATTTAAGCAATGCGCCTGAAATTACCATTCTTTGTACTTCACTTGTACCTTCATATACTTCTGTAATCTTCGCATCACGCATCATTCTTTCAATTTCATATTCTCTTGTATATCCATATCCACCGTGAAGCTGTACTGCCTTTGTGGTAACTTCCATTGCCACTTCTGCAGCGTAAAGCTTAGCCATAGCCGCTTCCTCTGAATATGTCTTCTGTGTTGCCTTAGCCATAGCTGCCCTGTATACAAGCATCTGTGCCGCCTTTACTTTGGTTGCCATATTTGCAAGCTCAAACTGAGTATTTTGGAATGCTCCGATAGATCTTCCGAACTGTTTTCTTTCTTTTACATATGCAACTGTTCTCTCAAGTGCTCCCTCAGCTATACCAAGTGCCTGTGCGGCAATACCGATACGACCGCCGTCAAGAGTGTGCATTGCAATACCGAATCCCTTACCTGCAGGACCGAGCATATTTTCCTTCGGAACTCTGCAATCTGTAAAAATAAGCTCATAAGTAGATGAACCTCTGATACCCATCTTCTTTTCCTTTGTTCCGAATCCGAATCCCGGTGTATCCTTCTCAACTATAAATGCGGAGAAAATCTTCTTCTGTCTTCCCTTTGCATCCACCTTTATCTCTGTACATGCAATTACAACATAGATATCCGCCTCTTTACCGTTTGTAATAAAAATCTTTGAACCGTTAAGTACATACTCGTCACCGTCAAGCACAGCCTTTGTAACCGCACCCTGTGCATCCGTACCTGCATTAGGCTCTGTAAGTGCGAAAGCACCAAGTTTCTCTCCCTTTGCCAAAGGAACAAGATACTTTTCCTTCTGCTCCGGTGTACCGTACATAGCTATAGGATCTGCACAAAGTGATGTATGAGCTGAAACAATAACACCTGTTGTCGCACAAACCTTTGACAACTCTTCTACACACATTACATATGCAAGAGGATCGGCTCCCTGTCCTCCATACTCCTTTGCTACAGGAATACCAAGGAAACCGTACTTTGCCATCTTTGTTACAGTCTCTCTTGGAAATATTTCTGTTTCATCTACCTCTATTGCAAGAGGTTTTACTTCCTTTTCGGCAAACTCTCTGAAAAGGGATCTTGCCATCTCATGTTTCTTGTCTAAACTAAAATCCATGAATCATACCTACTTGAATAAATCCAAGTGCAAACATAAATAGTGAAAGTCTTTGTTTGCGTTATCCTTTCTTAGTTTTCTTTCACCTATATAGTAAATACAAACCCGCCTTTTGTATCTATCTCACATTAAAACCCCTTTTTACATTTTAACTGTAAAAAGGGGATAAATATTTTACTTATAAGAGAATATTCCTTCTCCGGTCTTCTTACCAAGCTTACCTGCAGCTACAAGCTCTTTTAACTTTGGAGCCGGTAAATACTTGTCATCCCCTGTCTCATTGTGAATAACTTCCATAATGGCAAGGCAAATATCAAGTCCGATAAGGTCTGCCAAATGAAGAGGTCCCATAGGATGTGCACATCCCAAAACCATAGCTGTATCAACACCCTCAGCGTCTGCCGTTCCTGCATCCCATACATTGATTGCTTCATTGATCATTGGAACAAGGATACGGTTTACTACAAATCCCGGAGCTTCCTTAACCTGTACAGGTGTCTTACCGATTTCAACGGCAATCTCTTCTATCTTCTTAACAAGCTCAACAGGTGTGTTCTTTCCACCGATTACCTCAACAAGTTTCATTCTGTCAGCAGGATTGAAGAAATGCATTCCTACTACAGGTCTGTCAAGCACCTCACCGATTTTTGTAATAGAAAGTGATGAAGTATTTGAAGCGAAAATACAATCCTTAGGAACTATATTCTGAAGCTCTTTGAAAATCTGCTGCTTAACTTCCATCTTCTCAAGGGCAACTTCAACAATCAAATCACAGTCACTGCAGATATCGTTAAGGCCTACTTTTATTTTTGAAATAATTGCATCTCCGGCCTCTTTTGATATTTTCTCTTTTCCTACAAGGAAATTGATGTTCTTTTGAATCTTTGCAAAGCCCGCCTGTGCGTATTCTTCCTTAATATCACAAAGTCTTACTTCATATCCTTCCGTCATTGCAAAAGCCTGAGCAATTCCTGAACCCATTGTACCTGCACCGATAATACCAACTTTCATTTTTTTATCCTTTCCGAATTAAAATTTATATTTTAAACTTCATTATAATTTTTTAAATTAGACCTATATTTATGAATTAGTAAAATTCTTCTCTTTTCTCTTTTCAAGGAAAGCGTTCATACCCTCTATCTGATCATGTGTTTCAAAGCAACTTCCAAACAGTTTCTCCTCAATCACAATTGCATCATCCATCTTCGCATCAAGTCCTTCATTGATAGCTTTCTTACATGCACGAACTGCTATAGGAGCGTTTTGTGCTATGGTAGCCGCCATCTTTTTTGCGGCAGGCATAAGTTCCTCCGGTGAATATACAGCGTTAACAAGCCCTATTCTAAACGCCTCATCAGCTTTTATATTTCTTGCTGTATAAATCAACTGCTTTGCCATTCCTACGCCGACTATTCTCGCAAGTCTTTGTGTTCCGCCAAATCCCGGTGTGATTCCAAGTCCTACCTCAGGCTGTCCGAACATCGCATTATCTGAGCATATACGAATATCACAGCTCATAGCAATCTCACATCCTCCGCCAAGTGCAAATCCGTTCACAGCGGCTATAACAGGAACAGGGAAAGTCTCTATCTTTCTGAATACATCATTTCCCTTCTTACCGAAAGCCTCACCCCCTGCCGGGCTCAACTTGCTCATTTCACCTATATCGGCACCTGCTACAAAAGACTTATCTCCTTCTCCTGTCAGAATGACAGCTCTGATTGTATTAGTGTCAATACTGTCAAAGCAAGCATCAAGCTCAGCCAGTACTTCAGAGTTCAAAGCATTGAGCGCCTTCGGTCTGCTTATTGTAACAATACCTACAGCACCTTCTGTATCAAACCTTACAAAACCCATAAAACACCTCCTTGTCAATATTGCATGTCAGAAACCAAGTTTGACATGTTAATCCATATGATAAAAATATAACATATATGTATCCGACAATCAATTAGTTTTTTTGACTAATTATTATATCAATTTTGCATAACTATATTCCGAAATCAAAATATTGTCATGCTCAAAATATATATTTTTTTCATTTATATTGGGCAAAATTATTTTGCTGTTCTTTTTATTATCCGCAAAAGATTAAACACGACTCATCTTTAATATTTTTTACATATCAATATTTTTATTTATTATAACACATTGTTTAAATAAGATATATATAAAAACATATTATTTTTTTTATAGCAATTTTGAATAACCAAGGGGTGGATAATTGATTTCACTTGTGATATGCTATAGGTGATACATATATCTGACAATACAAAAAAAAGTTTACTCAATCGGTATTGTCCACTTTTATAGAATAAGTGAGGTGAAAAATATGAAAGAAGTAGTTATCGTCAGTGCTGCAAGAACAGCTATCGGTAGTTTCGGCGGTTCATTGGCAGGTGTAAGTGCAGTTGATCTCGGTATAACTGCAGCAAAGGGAGCTATTGAACGTGCAGGCATTGACGCTTCTCTTATCGACGAAGCCGTTATAGGAAATGTTTTAGGCGCAGGACTTGGCCAGAATATCGCTCGTCAGGTAATACTCGGAGCGGGATTGCCAAATACAACACCCGCATTTTCAATAAATAAGGTTTGCGGTTCAGGTCTTAGAACTGTTGAACTTGCAGCACAGATTATAAAGGCCGGTGATGCGGATATCATTCTTGCAGGCGGTACGGAGAGCATGTCAAACGCTCCATATCTTGTTAAAGGCGCAAGATTCGGCGTTAAGATGGGTAATCAAACATTGATTGACGAGATGATTACAGACGGTCTTTGGGATGCTTACAACAACTACCACATGGGCGTGACAGCGGAAAATATTGCTGAACAAAAAGGAATAACAAGAGAAGATCAGGATGTATTCTCGGTTGAAAGCCAGAGAAGAGCACAGGTAGCTATAGAGACCGGAAGATTAAAAGATGAAATAGTTCCTGTACTTATTCCTCAAAGAAAAGGAGACCCTAAGGTATTTGATACAGACGAATATCCTAAGTTCAATACTACAATCGAAAATCTTGCAAAGCTTAAACCGGCATTTAAAAAAGACGGTACTGTAACTGCAGGTAATGCTTCAGGTATCAATGACGGTGCCGCAATGTTCATCATCGCATCAAAGGAAAAGGCACTTGAGCTTAAACTTCCTATCATGGCTACTATAAAGGGATATGCTTCAGGAGGTGTTGACCCAAGCGTAATGGGACTCGGAGTAATTCCGGCATCAAAAAAAGCAATGGAAAAAGCAGGTATCACAGCCGACGATCTTGAGCTTATAGAGGCAAACGAAGCTTTTGCGGCACAGGCTCTTGCAGTATGCAACGAACTTGGATTTAAGAGAGAAATCACAAATGTAAACGGCGGTGCAATCGCGCTTGGACATCCTATCGGAGCATCAGGTGCAAGAATACTTACCACTTTACTCTTTGAGATGCAAAAGAGAGATGTTAAATGTGGCCTTGCTACACTGTGTATAGGTGGTGGAATGGGCACAGCAATTGTTGTAGAAAGGGAGACAAAATGAAAATAGTTTCAATCAAAGATGCTATTGCAGGTATCAATGACGGCGCCACAATCATGGTAGGCGGATTTTTAGCATGCGGTACACCAGAGCCGATTATTGATGCATTAGTTGAAAAAGGTGTAAAGGACTTAACACTTATTTGTAATGATACCGCCACTCCTACCACAGGTATCGGTAAACTGGTTGCCAACAATCAGGTAAAAAAAGTTATTGCAACACATATAGGTACAAATCCTATAACCGGACAAAAGATGCATGACGGTACTATGGAGGTTGAACTTTCTCCTCAGGGTACACTTGCAGAGAGAATACGTTCAGGCGGCGCAGGACTTGGCGGTGTACTTACACCTACAGGTGTGGGTACCGAGGTTGCCGAAGGTAAGCAGGTTTTAAATATTGACGGTAAAGATTATCTTTTGGAAAAACCTTTAAGAGCCGACTTTGCTCTTATCGGTGCTACAATAGCCGATGAGAAGGGAAATCTTTACTTTACGGCTACCAGCAAAAACTTCAATACAGTTATGGCAACCGCTGCCGATGTTGTTATTGCGGGTGCCGAACTTATAGTTCCTGTAGGCGATATCCAGCCTGAAAATGTTGCAATACCTGCAATATTTGTAGATTATCTTGTAGGAGGTGAGTCATAATGTCAAAAGAGAGAATTGCAAGACGTGTTGCAAGAGATTTAAACGATGGTGACGTGGTAAACTTAGGTATAGGACTTCCTACTATGGTGGCTGACTATGTACCTGAGGGTATAGAGATTACACTTCAGTCAGAGAACGGAATTCTCGGTATGGGTCCTTTGGCTTCAAGTGCAACAGCAAATAAACATTTAATTAATTCCGGCGGACAAAATGTTACCGTACTTCCCGGTGCCGCATACTTTGACAGTGCATTCTCATTTATGATTATTCGAGGCGGCCATGTTGATATGACTGTTTTAGGTGCATTGCAGGTAGATGCTCACGGAAATCTCGCAAGCCATATAGTTCCGGGTAAGATGGTTCCCGGTATGGGCGGTGCTATGGACCTTGTTACAGGTTCAAAAAAGGTTGTTGTCGCTATGACACATACCGCAAAAGACGGTTCTCCGAAGATTTTGAAGTCTATCAATCTTCCGGCTATCACACTCCCTGCTACCGCTATTCATGCAGTTGACGAAATCGTCACCGAATTGGCTGTAATAAAGGTTACCGATGAAGGTCTTGTACTTACAGAAGTAGCTGAAGGCGTAAGTGTTGAAGATGTTATAGCAAAGACAGAGGCACCCCTTAAGGTTGCAGATGATTTAAAGACATTCTAATTTATTTTAGTATAATTTAAATTCCCATGACCGGGATGCCGTATTTAAAGGACTGTTCTCTTTAAAGATCGGCATTCCGGTCTTTTTAAATCTCATATCGGATGACTTCAGTATTAGAAAATACTAACTATAAAAGTATTTTTGTGTGATATATATAATATATTCATACATTTTCGTTATTTTTAAGACTGGAAAAACGAATATCGGATTGATATAATAATGTTAATAATTAAACAATTTGCAAAAAGGAGGCAGATAAATGTTTAAGAAATTTACAAACGCTTGTGTAAATATTGTTCAGAAGTATTTGCCGGATGCATTTATTTTTTGTATCATACTTACCATCCTAGTATTTATCGTAGCAATGCCTGTTACAGGCATGAATCCTATTCAGGTAGCTAATTCCTGGGGTTCAAAAATTTGGGATCTTTTAGGCTTCTCAATGCAGATGGCTTTGGTACTGGTTCTCGGTACAGCGCTTGCTACCGCACCACTGGTTAAAAGAGCTATAAATGCTGCAGCTGGAGTTCCAAAGACACCAAGTTCAGCAATCGTTTTTATTACCGTTGTTTCAATGATTGCCTGCTGGCTTAACTGGGGCTTCGGTCTTGTAGTTGGTGCCATACTCGCAAAGGAAATTGCCAGAAAAGTAAAGGGTGTTGACTACAGACTGCTTATCGCATCTGCATATTCAGGTTTCGTAGTATGGCATGCAGGATTCTCAGGTTCCATACCTCTTCAGCTTGCTTCATACAATGATAAGATAAATGAGCAGACCGCAGGAGCTATCACAGAATCTATTCCTACTTCACAGACAATATTTTCTGCTTGGAATATTATAATTGTAGTTGCAATAATTGTTGTGATTGCCTTTGTTAACGCAAAGATGCATCCTGCACCTGAAGATACAGTTACTGTAGATCCTAAGCTTTTAGCTGATCCTGAAGCAGTTGAAACAAAGGCGACAACACCGGCTGAAAAGCTTGAAAACAGCCCTGTATTATCTTTGATAACAGCAATACTTGCCATAGTATATTTGATTTACAACTTTGCAAGTACAGGAAACTTCAACCTTTCACTTAATATTGTAAATCTTATATTCCTTACACTTGGAATTATATTCCACGGAACACCTATCAGCTATGTAAGAGCTATTACAGATGCTGCAAAGAATGCCGGCGGTATTATATTACAGTTCCCGTTCTATGCAGGTATCATGGGTATTATGACCGCTGCAGGTCCAAACGGACATTCACTTGCAGGTGCTATAAGTGATTTCTTCGTAAATATTTCAAATCAGACTACATTCCCGTTATTTACATTCCTCTCAGCAGGTATTGTAAACTTCTTCGTACCTTCAGGTGGAGGACAGTGGGTTGTTCAGGCTCCTATCGTAATGCCTGCCGGAAACTCTCTTGGTGTTTCTCCTGCAGTATCAGCTATGGCTATTGCATGGGGTGATGCATGGACAAATATGCTTCAGCCGTTCTGGGCTCTTCCGGCTCTCGGTATAGCAGGTCTTGGTGCAAGAGATATTATGGGATATTGCGCTATAGTTCTTATCGTAACAGGAGTAATCATAGGATGCGGATTCCTATTCCTCGTCCCGTTCCTGGCATAAACATAAAAAGTACCGGCTCACAACCGGTACTTTTTTCTTATCTTAAAATAATATATACAGTATACGCTACATAGGCCGCTACCATTGCGAGGCCTTCTTTTTTTGATATCTCACCGTCATTCTTGGCAAGTATATATACCATCAAACTTGCACAAAGCAAGAAGAATGTATCATATACAGCCACAACATCCGCACCTATCGGATTAAGTACTGATGAGAATGCCAGAATAAATATTATATTGAATATATTTGAACCTACCACATTGCCGAGGGCAAGCGCATTCTCTCCCTTGCTTGATGCTACAATACTTGTCACAAGCTCAGGAAGTGATGTTCCTATGGCAACTATTGTAAGTCCGACCAAGGTCTCACTCATTCCGAACATCAACGCTATCTCTGAAGCTGACTCAACTACCTTGTCACCTCCAAACACTACAAGAGCAAGTCCCCCTACTATATAAACAATGGCCAAAGGTATAGGTAAATTCTTTTTCTTTTCATCCTTTGCATCATTGCTTCCCTTTAGTGCCGATCTTATAGTGTATATCATATACGCTATAAAAATCAGCAG
>ERZ772977.1662-NODE-1662-length-10853-cov-3.577329_pt1 | contig 10853 bp, 9 predicted proteins | sample MGYA00511131_ERZ772977 | MGnify/ENA primary metagenome ERZ772977 (study PRJEB29015, sample SAMEA2737935) | human oral metagenome | biome: human oral; feature: human-associated habitat; material: dental | place: China | collected 2151 ...
TTAATTTATCTAATAAATCTAAAATATCATCTTCTAAACAATCAGGTCTAGTTGCTATTGCAAGTCCTACTATATTTTTATGTGATAATGCCTCTTCATAAATTTTTCTTAGATAATTGACATCTGCATAAGTATTTGTAAAGTTTTGAAAGTAAGCTATATATTTGTCTCCTTTATATTTTTTTGCTACCAATTCTATCTGTTCATCTATTTGTTGATGAATAGATTTCAATTTTCCAGAAGTGAAATCACCACTTCCATTTTCACTACAAAATATACAGCCTCCCTTTGAAACTTTCCCATCTCTATTAGGACAAGTAAAACCTCCATCAAGAGAAACTTTATATATTTTTTCATTAAATTTTTCTTTTAGAAAATCATTTAATGTATAAATTTTTCTTATCATTACTGTTTCCTTTATAATAAAAAATGATATTAAAAATAAGTGAGTTACATTCAAATTTTTATCTGTTAAGAAATTTGGTTAGAAACAAACTATTTTTATTTTATAGATTTATCCTACACAGTAAATAAAAAAAAAGCAAGAAAAATTTAGATAAAATTATTAAAATGCTTTTAATAATTAAAAAAATTTAGTATAATAGTTTAGCAAAAACAAAATATATTGGAGGGATATTAAATGGCTGATGGACACAAAACACCATCTGAATTAGTGGATTATATGATTACAGTTGGGATTGATAAGGCAACAAAACCCTTATTCAAACTAATGTTACTTGGAATTTTTGGAGGAGCTTTTATAGCTTTAGGAGGAGCAGGAAATATTATATCAGCTTCAACTTTAGCAAAGACTGACCCAGGGCTTGCAAAATTTGTAGGAGCATGTGTATTCCCAGTTGGACTTATTATGGTTGTAATTCTTGGTTCTGAATTATTTACAAGTAATTGTTTACTTTCAGTTGCTTATACTAATAAGAAAATTAATTTTACTCAACTTATTAGAAATCTTGTAACAGTTTACCTTTTTAATTATGTAGGAAGTTTTATTGTGGCATATATAACAGTAAGAGGTGGAAGTTTGAATGCTGATTCATTAGATTATTTACAAAATATAGCAACTCATAAAGTTCATGCTGATGCTTATGCTCTTTTTATAAAAGGAATACTATGTAATGTACTTGTATGTGGAGCAGTTCTTCTTAGTTATACTTCAAAAGATACTATTGGAAAATTAGTAGGAGCTTGGCTACCAATAATGTTATTTGTTCTTATTGGATATGATCACTCCATAGCCAATATGTTCTATCTAACAGCCGCAAAATTAGCTGATTCAAGTTTAGAAGTTTCTTTGATACTTTATAATTTATTCTATGTAACACTTGGAAATATACTTGGTGGAATGGCTATTGGACTACCTTTATACTTCTGCTATTACAAAAAACAAGCTTAGTAAAAAATAAAAAACCGATAAAGAATTTATTTCTAAATCGGTTTTATTTTTTTAATATTCATTTGCCATCATTCTTGCATTTTCCAACATTAAACGAATTCTATTTTCTTGATTGACAGAGCTAGCTCCAGGATCATAATCTACTGCAACAATATTTGCTTCAGGATGATTATCTTTAATTTTTCTAATCATTCCTTTTGCAATGATATGATTTGGTAGACAACCAAATGGTTGAGCACAAACAATATTTTTTATTCCCATTTCAATAAATTCTAACATTTCTGCTGTCAATAACCATCCTTCTCCCATTTTTACACCATGTCCTAAGTATCCCTTTGTCATTTCTATTACTTTAGTAAAAGGAGATGGTGGAATAAAAGCTTTATATTGTTTTATAACATCTATCATTTCTTTTTGTTTCTTTTCTATATATCTTACTATATATTTGACAACATAATATTTAATTCCTTTTCTTCCATAAATTTTTCTGTCAAAAATAGTATCATATAAGTTAAATAATAAGAAATCAAGAAGTCCTGTATTAACTGCCTCTGCTCCTTCTTTTTCTAAATACTCTGTTAAATGATTATTTCCTAAAGGAGAGTATTTCATATAAATTTCTCCCACAATACCTACTCTGATTTTTTTCTTTTCAAAGTTTCTAGGAATTGTTAAAAATTTTTCTATTATTTTTTTATAATTTTCTTTTAATTTTTTAAAAGTTTTCTTGCCTATTTCTGAAATTAATTTATCTTTCCAATAAGTTAAAATTCCTTTACTATCCCCTGGATTTTTTTCATGTGCTACAGATTGATGATAGATAGACATCAAAAGATCTCCATATAAAATACTATAAAAAAGATTAAAATAACCAGAAAAAGAAAGAGAAAATTCATTTTTCTTATCCAGTCCTTCAAAGTTTAAAGACCATACTTTTACATTATGAAAATTATTTTTTTCCAATGCTTTACGAAGCAAATGAATATAGTTAGAAGCTCTACACCCTCCTCCTGTTTGTGTAAGTAATAAAGCTACATTATTTGTATCATATTTTCCACTTTTTAAAGCATCAATAAATTGTCCAATCACAAGAAGTGCTGGATAACACATATCATTATGAACACTTTTTAATCCTTCTTCAACAATTCCCCTATGATCTGTTTTTAATACTTCAACATCATATCCTTCATTTTTTAAGACACCTGCTATTAAGTCAAAATGAATATCCATCATCATAGGAATGAGAACCTTACAATTTTTATTCATTCTATATCTCTCTTTCTCTCATGGTAGCTTGTAAGCTACGTAATCTTATTTTTGCAGCTCCTAAATTACTTACTTCATCAATCTTTAATTGTGTATATAATTTATTGTTAGAACGCAAAATATCTTGAATTTCATCTGTGGTAATAGCATCTATTCCACAACCAAAACTAACCAAATGAACTAATTCCATATTTTTATGTTGACTTACATATTTTGCTGCATTATACATTCTTGCATGATATCCCCATTGATTTAATGTTTTTGTAGTTAATTTTCCTTCAACAGGGTATAAAGCATCCTCTGTTACAGTTACAAATTGTAAAGAATTTAACAACCTATCTAACCCATGATTAATTTCTGGATCAATATGATAAGGTCTAGAAGCTAGTATAATTACAGGATAATTATTTTCCTCAGCAAATTTTAGTACTCTACTTCCTTCTTGGCGTATATTTTCTCTATATTCATAGTATGTTGTAAAAGCATTTTCTGTTGCCTTTTCCATTTCCTTTTTAGTCAATCTAGGAATAATATTTTTAAACTCTTCATACATTCTCTCTGCAAATAATTTATGATTTTCAATTCCTAAATGTGGATATAAAAAATGAACTTTTTCTATATCAGTTATATTAGCTTGTATTAATTCAGGGTAATAAGCAACCACAGGACAGTTATAGCAATTATCTGAAATTCCTTCGTCAAAAGTATAACTCATACAAGGATAGAAAATGGCATCTATATCTTTTTCTAGTAAATCAATAATATGTCCATGTACTAACTTTGCTGGATAACACACTGTATCAGATGGAATAGTATTTTGTCCTTTCATATAAATACTACGATTTGATACTCTTGAAAGAACAACATCACAATCTAAAGAACGGAATAATTCAGCCCAAAAAGGTAACATCTCATAAATATTTAAAGCTCTAGGCAGTCCAATTTTTGCTCTTCCACCTGCTTTTAAAGGAATTGCATTAAAAAGTTGATTTTTATAGGCAACCATATTTGGTAAATCACTTTGTAATTTTTTTCCAGCACCTCTTTCACATTTATTTCCACTAATAAATTTTTGTCCATTTGTAAAAGAGTTAATTGTTAATTGACAATGGTTAGTACATAACTTACACATTCCTGGTGAAGAAGTGTGTTGAAAATTTTCTAATTCTTCTAAACTTAATAATTTTGATTTTTCTTTTTGAACTTTTTTTCCATATAAAGCAGCACCATAAGCTCCCATTAACTCTGAAATTTCTGGACGTAATACTTCTCTTCCAATTTCTTGTTCAAAAGAACGTAAGACAGCATTATTTAAAAAAGTTCCACCTTGTACCACAATATTTTTTCCTAAATCATCTGCATCACGAGCACGGATTACTTTAAAAATAGCATTCTTAATAACACTTCTAGCAAGACCAGCTGAAATATCTTCCACTTCAGCTCCTTCTTTTTGAGCTTGTTTAACAGAAGAGTTCATAAACACAGTACAACGAGAACCTAGCTCAGCAGGAGATTTTGAAAAAATAGCTTTTTTAGCAAAATCTTGTGTACTGTATCCTAAAGATTTAGCAAATGTTTCTAAGAAAGATCCACAACCAGATGAACAAGCTTCATTCAAAACAATAGAATCAATAGCACCATCTTTAATGTGGAAACATTTAATATCTTGTCCTCCAATGTCAATAATAAAATCTACATCGGGATTAAAATGTTTAGCTGCTGTATAGTGAGCTATTGTTTCTACAATTCCAATATCAACTCCAAAAGCTACTTGCATTAATTCTTCACCATACCCTGTTACAGCACTGGATACAATCTCAATTCTTTCACCACAAAGTTCACGAATTTTTTTAAACTGCTCTAAGAATAAAGATACAGGATTTCCCTTAGAAGATGAGTAATAACGATATAAAATATTTTCATCATCATCTAAAAGAACTACTTTTATAGTTGTAGAACCAGAGTCCAATCCTAAATAAGCTTTTCCTGAATATGAAGTAATATCTTTAGTAGGGACAGTCATCTTTTGATGTCTTTTTAAAAAAAACTCATATTCTTCTTCAGAAGTAAATAAAGGTTTTTCTAAGTGTTCAACTTTCTTTTCTTTCTTTTGAGATAATAATTGAACTACTTCATCATATTCAAATTCTTTTTCCACAGTATCTGCAAAATATGCACTTCCTAGTGCTACAAAATAAGGAGCTAATTCTGGGAAAATTGCATCTTCTTTTGAAAGTTTCAATACTTCAACAAATCTTTCTTGTAAACCCTTCAAAAAGTAAAGAGGTCCACCTAAAAAGAGAACAGTTCCTTTTATAGGTCTTCCTTGAGCAAGTCCTGTTATTGTTTGTTCTACAACAGCTTGATAGATACTGGCTGCAATATCTGCTTTTTTAGCCCCTTGATTTAGAAGAGGTTGCACATCTGTTTTTGCAAAAACTCCACAACGAGATGCAATAGGATAAATTCTTTCATGAGCAAAACTGATTTTATCTAATTCAGAGACTTCCATGTCTAAAAGACTTGCCATCTGGTCAATAAATGCTCCAGTTCCTCCTGCACAAGTTCCATTCATCCTTTCTTCTATAGTACCTTTTAAGAATAAAATTTTTGCATCTTCCCCTCCTAACTCAATAACAATATCAGTTTGAGGGTAACATTTTTTTACTGCTCCAGCTGTTGAAAATACTTCCTGTACAAATGGAATTCCATAATCTTTTGAAATTCCAAGTCCTGCTGATCCTGTAATAGCTAATTTAAATTTTTTTCCTTTTAAAATTTCTTTTAAACTTTTAAAATGATCTAAGGTAATTTCTCTTACTTTTGAAAAATGTCTTTGATAACTTTTTTCAATAATTTCATTTTTTTCATTTAAAATAACTGTCTTTAATGTTGTTGATCCAACATCAATTCCAATTTTATAATACAATGTTATCCCCCATTTCTCATTAATATTAAAACACAATATAACTTTTTTGTTCTCTGTCAGTTTTTTAAAATATTGAGTCTATATAAAAATTATTAATTTAGTATAGTATTAATTTTTTTTCCTATTATACACTTTTTTTTTATTATAGAAAAGAAAAATTAAAATTTGGTAAAGATTTAGTAAAATTTAATATATGGAGGAATTTTTTTAATTACCAATGAACACAAAAAAATTTATAAAATAAATAAAAAAACCGATAAAGAAATTTAGTTTCTAAATCGGTTTTATTTATTATTAGTCTATTCTTGTTCCAGCAGTTGGTCCTGATTTTAAAGTATAAACTTCTTCAATGTGGAATACTATTGCAGCTTTAGGAACTCCCATTTTCCCTTTTGCCCATTCAACAACTTCATCATAGTATTTTCCTTCTTTATGAACTTCAGCTGTTCCTACAAAACGGTATCCATCTAATTTATCCCAGTTAGCAAAAGCTACTGCAACTTTTGATCCTCTTTCAATATCTTTCATGATTTCTCCAGCTGTATTTTCATTCCATATTAAAGTTGCATCATCATATATACGGCAAGATCTTTTTGGTCCAATGTTTGGTGCTCCATCTTCTCTTACTGTTGCAATCCAACCTAATTGTGCTGTCCAAGCTCCTTCTTTAACTGGATTTAATATTAAATCTTTTATAGCATCTGTTAATTTTGCCATCATTATCACTCCTTATTCTTGATTAATTTGGTATACCTTATTTTACTACTAAATTCATATAATTTCAAGTCAAAAATATAATTTTTTTGTATTAATATCAATTTTACTACTGATATATTTAAAAAAATAAATGAATTTTTTTAGTTGTTCACTTTATTTCTAATATATTCAGAAAGATTTTCAATTAAAATTATAGTGATTATTAAAAATATCAAAAGTACCCAAACCTTTTCCCAATTTCTAAAAGCTATATGATTCATAAGTAGTTGTCCTATACCACCAGCTCCAACCATACCTAATACACTTGCACCTCTTATACTTGATTCTAAAGTTAAGAAAAAAAGTGAAATTATATAGGGCTTTGAAAATGGGTAGATACAAGACTTTAAAAAAGTAAATTTTGAAAAACCAAAAGTTCTAAAAGATTGTATCTTAGCTTGATTAATTTCTTCTAAATATTCTTTTAAAAGTTTAGTAGCAGAAAAAAATGTAATAATAAGCAAGCTAATAAAACCTGTAAAGCTTCCTATTCCAATTAAGCTAACAAGTATCGCTGCCATTACTAAAGCAGGAACAGTCCTAAATACAGAGAAACATATAGTCAAAAATCTAGCTAAATACTTATTTGATATATTAGTTGCTAAAAATGGAGAACATAAAACTGCTAATATTACTCCAATAAATGATGAGGCAAAGGCAGTAACAATAGTTTCAAACATTTTAAATAAAACTATTTTTTTATCTTCTGTATCTATTCTCATCATAGAAACGACTAAACCTTTTAACCTAGTAAAGCCATCAATATAATCTTGAAAATCTAAATTTAAAGTAAAAAAGAATAATAATAAAACAATTATAATAGTTAAAAATTTAAAAAAAGTTTTTAGCTTATGAAGTTTGATAAACTTTTCTAATGTCATCTTCATTTACCTCTGTACTCTTTTTATAAAAGAAAATTTCTCCATTTTTTAAAGCTAAAATCTTATCTGAAAACTTTTTAGCAATTTCAACATTGTGTAAATTTAATATAATTGTTTTATTCTTTTTTATATTTATTCTTTTAAATATTTCCATAATTTGAGTAGAATTTTTTTCATCTAAACTACTTATAGGCTCATCAGCCAAAATTAAATCAACATTAGGTGCAAGGGAACGGGCTATTGCAACTCTCTGTTTTTCTCCACCAGATAGATATTTAGCCTTTGTATAAGCCAACTTAGATATTCCAACCTTTTCTAAACAATATAGAGCCCTTTCATATTCTTGTTTACTAAATTGATTAAATAGAACTTGTATAAAATTTTTTCTATTTAAAAATGGAATTAAAACATTTTCTATAACATATATATTATCTATTATATTAAGATCTTGAAATACATAAGCCATATGTTTTTTTATAGAGTTTTTTTCTTTTTCTTTTAATTTTGTTATATCTGTATTATAGAATTTTATACTCCCTGAGTTAATACCTTCAAGTCCATTTAGACATCTCATCAATGTTGATTTTCCAGCACCACTTTCACCTATTATAGATATAATTTCTCCTTTATTTATATTAAAAGAGATATTTTTTAAAATTTGCTTATCTCCATAATTTTTAACTAGATTTTTTACTTCTATAATTGTTTCCAAGTTGACACCTCCCTTAAAATTTTTACAAAAAAGGACTGTTATATATAACAGTCCTTGATTTCACTGTATTAAATTATTTTATTTTTTCAATATCTATTCCCATTTTATTAAGTTTATCTTCTATAAGTTTATAATTATCCACATTAGCTTCTTGAAAACCTTTTATACCAAATAATTTAAGAGTTAATTCTTGTCCTTCTTTTGTAGAAGTAACTTTTAAGAAAGCATCTTTAATTTTTTGTTTTGTTGCATCATCAACCTTAGATGAAACAACTAAAGTTATTCCAGGAATTAAATCACTTTTTTCTAAAACTTTTACTTTTTCAGTTACTTCTGGAAATTCTTTAGCAAATTTTGTAACAGCACTTTCATAAGTTCCAATGGCATCTACATCACCATTTATTAGTAATTGTAATGCCTTATCATGTCCACCAGCAAATTGATAAGTAACATCTTGTTCAATATTTATTCCATGATCCATTAATATTACTGCTGGAAAAATATATCCAGAAGTTGATGAAGGATCTACAAAGGCAACTTTCTTACCTTTTAAATCTTCAACTTTTTCTATACCACTGTCAGTTCTTACAAGTAAAACAGAATAGTAACCAGGTTCATCATGTTTATTGATACTTGTAAGTAATGCTTCTGTTCCATTCTTTTTATTTGCTAAAATATATGCAAAAGGAGGAATTAATGCAAAATCAATAGTTCCTGTTCCAAGAGCTTCAACAACTCCTATATAATTTGTTGCAATAAAACCTTCAACTGGTCTACCAATTTCATCACCTAACATTTTATGTAATGGTGCAGTATCTTCAATCAGTTTTTCTGAATTAGCTATTGGTGATAAACCCATTACTAAAGGTTTTTCTTCCTTTTTCTTTCCACAACTAATTAAAAGAAATATAAGTGATACAAGCACAAGTAATTTCCAAACTCTTTTCATTTTTTGACCTCCAATATTTTTACTTTTAGAATATCCAAATATATATTATCCTATCTATACTAAAATGTCAAATATTTTTGTATCTAAAATGTACAGTTTTATAAAATTTATATCTTTTAATTTTATAATAGTATCTTATACTTACATCTTTATTTTAAAAACCACTTTTTTAATTTTTTTAATTTTTTTTACACTTAAAAGTGGTAAATGAGGTTCATTAGGAAATACAATTAAAAAATTTGTACCATTTAACATAAATTCAGCTTGATTTTTTCCTTTCATAAAGGCAATATCTTTTTCAATATTGTATTTTTGAGTTTCAATGCAATCTTCAAATGGAGCATATCCAATAATTTCTTCCTCTTCAAGAACTATATGAATATCTATATATTTTTTATGATATTCTAGTTCTAAATCTATATTTTCTCTTGTTGAAACAGTTTCAGGATAATCAAAATATATTTTATCATCATCTACAATATTTTTTCCAAAATCTGCATTTAAATATTTCTTTTCAACAATAAAGTCTATTGCTTTATCTAAATTTTTATTGATACCTTTATAAGTTTTTATATTTTTTAATTCATCATATATCATTTGATCCTCCATAAATTTATTGTAATTTCTACTACTTCTATATTTTATATATCTTATCTTTAATTTGTCAATAATAATTATTGTTGATTTATTTTTTTATTTGCTATAAAATGCTAAAGGGTGATGAAAAATGAAAAAAATTTTATTAAAAAATGTAAACTTAGTTTTAGAAAATAAATTAATGAGTGGCTCTATTTCAATTTTTGAAAATAAGATAGAAAAAATTTTTGCAGATAATGATAATCTATCTGAAATTACTTTTGATGAAATTATAGATTTAGAAGGTAAATACTTAGGACCTGCTTTTATAGATGTTCATACACATGGTGCTGATGGTTCTGATGCAATGGATGGTAGTGAAGAGGCTTTAAGAAAAATTTCAGCTTACTTAGTTAAAGAAGGAACGGCAAATTTTTTAGCTACTACTTTAACAAGTTCAAAAGAAACTTTAATAAATGTTTTGAAAGTTGTTGCAAATTTACAAGATAAAGATATTGAAGGGGCTAATATTTTTGGAGTTCATATGGAAGGACCTTATTTTGCTATTGAATATAAGGGAGCTCAAAATGATAAATATATGAAACCTGCTGGAATCAAAGAACTTGAAGAATACTTAAAAGTAAAAGATGGACTTGTAAAATTATTTTCAATTTCCCCTCATAATCAAGAAAATTTAGAAGCTATAAAGTTTTTAGCTGATAGAGGAGTTATTGTATCTGTTGGGCATTCAGGGGCAAGTTATGAAGCTGTTATGAAAGCAGTAGATTATGGACTTTCTCATGCCACTCATACTTATAATGGAATGAAAGGTTTTACTCATAGAGAACCAGGAGTTGTTGGAGCAGTATTTAATTCTGATAATATTATGGCAGAAATCATCTTTGATAAGATTCATGTACATCCTGAAGCAGTAAGAACCCTTATTAGAGTAAAAGGCGTAGATAAAATAGTTTGTGTTACAGATTCTATGTCTGCAACAGGTTTAGCAGAAGGACAATATAAACTAGGAGAGCTTGATGTTAATGTAAAAGATGGACAGGCAAGACTTGTTTCAAATAATGCATTAGCAGGTAGTGTTCTTAGAATGGATATGGCTTTTAAAAATTTAATAGAATTAGGCTATAGCATAACTGATGCTTTTAAAATGACTTCAACTAATACTGCAAAAGAGTTCAAATTAAATACTGGTATTTTAAAAGAAGGAAAAGATGCTGATTTAGTTGTCTTAGATAAAGACTATAAGGTTTGTATGACTGTGGTTAAGGGTAAAATTAAATTTACAAATTTATAAAGTAAATGAGAGTTATTGTAAATTTTATAATGACTCTCATTTTTTAATTGGCAATAAATCA
>ERZ772977.1666-NODE-1666-length-10824-cov-4.705544_pt1 | contig 10824 bp, 23 predicted proteins | sample MGYA00511131_ERZ772977 | MGnify/ENA primary metagenome ERZ772977 (study PRJEB29015, sample SAMEA2737935) | human oral metagenome | biome: human oral; feature: human-associated habitat; material: dental | place: China | collected 2151 ...
ATCGCCCGCCCCGGTAAGGGGGCGGGCGCCCCCGGAAAGGAACTCCCCATGGCCCGCTACAACTGGAACCCCGCCAAGTACTACGACGCCCCCGGCGCTGTCCTCGCCGCCGACGCCCCGGACGGTGCTCACATCACCTTCTTCCTCGACTCCATCGACGACGACGTGCAGGCGTCGTTCATGGTGCGTCACCCTGGCGGCTCCTACTCGACGACGGAGGATCCTGCTTGCTGGCCTGACCTGGAGGTCTACGTGCCGCGCGAGGAGTGGCCCGAAGAGATCTACGCCGGCGAGCACGGCCCGTCGGAGCGCACCCCTGACTCGGCGGTGACGAAGGCTATCGACGCCTACCGCCGGATGATCTTGGACGCCCTGGATGACTGACCACCCACCTGCCCGGCCCTCACCTCGGGGGCCGGGCCTGACCTGGAAGGAGTAGAGATGAGCGTGAGTGAGGCCCCGAGCTTGATGGAGTTGGACCGCCTGCGTTGTGAGGTTGAGGCGGTGCGTGAGGCGCTGGGCGAGGTTGAGGATCGGCGTCGTGCTGCGGCGGTGGCTGCGGTGCGTGCCGGGAAGGGCAAGCGTCCGGTGGCGCTGGCTGCGGGGGTGACTCGGCAGACGTTGGACAAGTGGCTGGGAGACTGGAAGCGCAAGCGCTAGGAGAACACGGAAGGCGCCCCACCTGGATGGTGGGGCGCCTTCGTCATGTTCGGATGCTGCTCACTTCATGGCTCCGATGGCGTCGCGGGCTTCGGTGAGCATGCCGATCACCTGCACTATGGCCTCGGTGGCGTCGGCGGTCGGTAGTCCGGCTGCGAGGCCACCGATGGCAGCGGCGTGCCCCATCATGGCGGCGGTGAGGCTTCTCTTCACGGCTGCCTTGGCGGCTTCCTCAGTGACAATGGCGAACGCCTGATTGAGCACCTCGGCTGTCATGCTGCCTTGTCCTTTCGTCTTGCTGCGGCTGCGAGTAGGTCGCCGACGTGGTATCTGCCTTCGGTGTCGGTGAGGTGGCCTCGGTGTTTCCAGAGTCGGATAGTGCCGGGGCGTGTGGGGTATCCGGCTTGGGTGAGGAGCCGGGCGCCTTCGTCGGGGGTGACTAGCCAGTCGGCGGCCGCCTCCAGGTGGGACTGGAGGAGCGGCTGGAGTTCCCATTGGGTGTCGCAGGCCGGGCACCTGGCCCACGAGGATCCCGGTGGGGCGTAGATCGGCTGGTCGCAGGTGCCAGCGTCGCCCAGGTCGGTGAGGCACCGCCCGTAGAAGCGAGCGTCCTCGGGGACGTCCACGAGCGCCGTGATGGCCCGGATGGCGGCTAGGACCTCGGGGATGAGGGTGGCTAGCTCGGGGCGACCGGGGTGCGCGGACGCGCCCCTGAGTGCGAAGGCGACGCCGCCCCACGTCTGCGGGGTGCCGAACCCGAGGAGGTCATGCGCCCCCCACTTCGCCCACTTCAGTAGCGTGCGCTCGTGGGCGCTCGCGGCCTGGATGATGCCGAGCCGCACCGGGGGCCGGCTGCATGGGGTGCTACTGCCCCCGCCGCCTTGGCCGCGCTTCAGCCCGGCCTTAGCGGCGTCCAGGGCGTCCATGAGCGCCGTGATGCCCTGTGCGGCTTCGTCGAGGCGCTGGCAGGCCGTCACGCTCACGTACCGGTCACCCCGCAGCGGCTCCCCCGTCACCGGACAGGAACGGGCCTCGGTGCTCACGCTAGGAACCCCGCGGCGACGGGGACGCGGATCTCCCCACGCCACTCATCCAAGGGGGCGACCATGCCGTCATCCTGCCCGTCGGCGACCTCACGGCGAACGAGGTCCGGGTTGAGGACGTCAGCGAGGTCCGCGAGCTTCTCCCCGCCGATGGTGACCTGCCCGTCACGGATCGTGAGGACGACGGCCGCCGGGTGCTGGTCACTCATGGGTGTCCTCCTTCGAGTTGGCGGCCCGATCTGCGGCGTAGCGGATGGCGTCGGCGATCTGCTGGACGGCCCGCTCCGCCGTCTCGGCGCGCTCGCGGAGGCCCCTGATCTGGATGAGCGCGCACCACATGGCGATGCTCATGCACAGGGGCGCGAGGGATATCAGGATCCAGTGAATCCAGGCGCTCACTTGTCCTCCTCTTCGATGATCTGGGCGGCCCAGGCGAGGGCGTAGGCGGCGACGTCGATGAGGTCATGACGCGGCGAGAAGTTATCGCACAGGGCGGTAGTCACGTCCCCTACGAGGGCGGAGAGGACGATGAAGCTTCCTGGGTCGGAAAGCACCTTGGTCCTCTCTCGTGCGGTCTCCAGGGAGTCGCGGCGCGGGTTCTCGAGGTTCGCCCAGTCGGCGCAGATGCGGGCGACCATGGTGAGTGGGGCGGTCTTGCGGGTTGCGCTCTGGACGCTGGCGAGGGCGTCTAGGAGGAGCGAGAGGCGTTCCTCCTGAGTGGTCTCGGCGTCGATCATCCTGCCGCCCGCGTCCTTGACCCTGGTGACGGCCCGGTCTAGGGCGCTGGGCTTGTCGGCGGGCAGGTAGGAGAGAACTTCCAGGAGGGGCGGCTCTAGGGACTCGATCACGTCGATACCACGGAACGCGTCCTGTAGGCGCTTGAGCGCGGCGGTGGGGACGGGGGTCACCTCCTCCCACTCGTCGATTTCGTTGTACGTGCCCGTTTTGTAGAGGGCGTGCTTTTGGGTCACGTAGTTGCCGTTCGTGTTTCGGATTGCGAGTTCATCCATTATCTCCTCCCGAATCTTGCGGCCGCGCTTGATGCGAATGAGTGGCACTGTGGGCCAGTTGGTCATTTCAATTCTCCTGGGGTTACTGGGTTCGGATTGTGAAGTCTTCTGTGGTGGTTTCGTGGCCGCATTTCTTGCAGCGTATGATGGCTACTTGCCCCCAGTGGACTCGGGTGACGTGGCGCGGTCGCTCGCTGTTTCCGACTGCGTGGAGTTCGGCCGTCACTTCCGGTTGTAGGTAGTGGTCGCCGCACCGGATTCGGTGCTGGCCTGGGTCGTATACGGCCATGGGTCAGCCTCCGATGATTGCGCGCCAGGTGGCGACGATGATCCACAGGATGGCGCTGATGACGGCGAAGGCTGCGGTGAGGGCGAGGATGAGGCCGACGGCCTGTCCGAGGCGCTGACCGAAGGTGGGTGCGGGTTTCATGGTCAGCCCTCCTTACCGCTGGTCTTGACGTCAATGTCCGGGACCACCGTCTCAGGCCGGTAGACGACCTTGTAGTGGTAGGCGTCGGTCTTGACGGGCTCGGTCTGCTCAACCACGTAGGTCACGTTGTCTGACAGGCCCAGGAAGTGTTTCTTGAACTGATTGTCGCCGACCTTGCAGGTGACCTCGAGCTGGCCCTTGGAGTTGTCCTCCTTGGAGTCCTTGATGGAGCACAGGCCCTCGATGGTGAGGAGGTACTTGTCGGTGATGCCGTTGACGAAGGTGATGCGGCGGGTCACCTTGAAGTTGTCACTGTCCTGGCTGATGTTCCAGGAGGCGGTGTCAGCGGCCGAGCAGCCGGCCAGGGTGAGGGCCGCCGTGGCAATGACGGCGGCGGCGAGATGGCGAAGTTTCATGGGTTCTCCTAGGGTTGGGCGGGATTCTGGTGGGTTGGGGTGGTGGCTGGCCCCGACACCACGCCGGGGCCAGCCGTTGGGTTTAGAAGGGCGGCTCACCAGGCTGGGCGCCCCCGGTCCCCCACGGGTCCTGCGCTGCGGCGGGGACGTTGCCTGAGCCGAACGCCGCCGGCTGCGCTGGCTGACCATGCTGGGTGGGCTTCGGGTGCAGCCCCCAGGTGTCCACGTTCAGGTTCAGGGCCGCGGCCGGCTGGCCGTCATTCCCGGCCCAGGCGCGCACACCAGGGCGACCGGTGAGGGTGAGGAGCTGGCCTTTCTGGACGTGCTCACAGAACGTCTCGGCCTGGTCTCCCCATACGCTGGCTCGCACCCACACGGTGTCTCCGGCGTCGACCCACTGCTGTGTCTGCTGGTCGTATCGGCGGGGCGTGTATGGGATGCTGACGTTTGCGACGGGTTTCCCGGATTGGGTGAATCGCATTTCGGGGTCGGCGGCCGCGTATCCGGTGACCGTCATTTCAAGTTGTGGCCTTGCAGCCATTTCCTGTTCCTTTCTGGGGTGGTCATATTGTCGCGTTTTCACGCAGCATTGTCGAATTGGGACACGCCGGGGCGAGGTATTCTGCGATCAAATCCGCGTCGAAATCAATCAGACGAATCGGGATTATCTCGTCGTTACCGGACATGAATTTCTCCCATATGGTCACGACTCCTCCTTAGGGGCGTAGACGACGACAAACGGCCCATTCAGGAGGGGTAGGTCCTCTCTCGGGAACGGGTTGATGCGGTCCCCTGCCCACCACCAGCCATCTTCCCGTCGTGACCATGCATCCCCGTCACTGTCGATGGCGACCGTTCCTACCGGGAAATCGGCTGTCTTGGAGCCGCCCCAGTAGGCGGGCATTCCGCGCATGATTGGGCCGGAGTGCTCCTCGGGATTGTCGTAGGCGGTCATGATGTTCATCGGTTTTCTCCGTCCTGGTAGCGGGTGAGCCAGGCGAGGGCGAGTGCCCCGACCTGGGTGACTTCGGCGATGGTGTCGGCCCCGTGGCCGGTGCCGGCCTGGTTGTCGTAGGTGAGGCTGGCGGCGACCTCACCCACCTCCTCCGCCAACGCGTAGAAGCGCGACTCGTCCGTGTGGCCGTCCGCGTCCAGGGTCATGCCCGGGTGCTTGGCGGCGGCACGCTCCCACTCGGCGACGAACTCCGCCGCCGGGTCCTCGACGTCGAGACCAATGAGGATCGACGCTGCGTCAGCCGCGATGAAGCGGAGCGACCCAGCGATAGCGTCGCGCCGCCTGCTCTCGGGCATGGCTTCGCGGCCGTCGTTCTCGCCGATGATCGCCGCCCCGACGAGGGCAAGACGCAGGTTCCATCGAGAGACCGAATAGAGAATCGGCTGCCTGATGAGCCCCGCAGCATCCACGATCTCCTCGGCGGCCTCAATGAATGGGCATGTGGTCATTGGTGTTCCTTCCGGTAGGTGTGGGTGAAGAGGAGGACGGTCACGCCGCCTCCGTGGGGTGATTGGGGCAGACGACCTCCCCGTCCATGTCGTCGGTGACCTCCCAGCCGAGACAGCGGGCGAGGGCGTGGGCGGCGTTGAGGAGAGTGATGTTCCGAACCTCGTCGTCGGGGCCTTCGGGGAAGTCGATCCGCTCCTCACAGCCGGGCCAGTCACAGGCAATCGACAAGTAGGTGCGCCGAATCGGAATGACCTGGATCATCGCGACCTCGCCTCCACCAAGACGCGCCCCAAGCCGAGGAGGGAGACAGTGCAGAGGTAGGAGAGTCCGAGGCCAGCTACCCACTTCACCCACATCGCGACCGCTAGGGTGCGCACCAGCATGGCGAGGGCAATGAACGCGCCGAGCACGCACACTGCGACGAAGACAAACAGGCAGAGCGCCAGGAAGTCGCGTGCACCCATCTCACTGCCCCCCGTCCTGGAAGAGGTCGGTGGGGTCGGGGTACTGCTGGGGCTGCTCGACGGCCGGCGTCAGGCGGCGCCCGCCGCCGTCCACGCCCAGGTCACGCATGAGCCCATCCACCGTGAACCCCTGAATCGGGAGATGCTGGCCCTGAGCCGCCTTCACCTTCAGCGACCGCAGCCCCGTCAGGTACGTCTCCCCGGGCGCCCGCATCTCCACGGTCCCCGTCACCTCGAACGGCAAGGATTTCTCGGCGCGCACCTTCCACGTCTTGTCCGTCGTCGGCCGGCCGTTCGCCATGACCGTCACCTGCTCCAGACGGGCGGTCACGAGCACGGGGCCGGGGTGCGAGTTGAGCGCGGTCACGAGCTTGCGCCACTGGCGTTTCGCCGTGTTCCACTGGTCGATCGTCATGGAAGACTTGCCGCGGCGGATGGTGACAGCCTCCTGCTCGCCGATGAGCATGTCCCAGACGTTGGTGATGGAATCGACGACGATGCAGTTCGGCTTCCCGCCGCGGGCGGGTTCGGCGCTGGCGTCTCGGACGGCCTGGAGGATGGACGCCATGGTGCCGTCGTGCTCGACGATCTCGTAGCGGGCGCCCGGCAGGGATCCGTACATGTCGGCGTCGGACTCGCCGACCTCGATCCAGAACGTGCGGCCGATCAGGTCGGAGGCGCTGAACAACGCGGCTGCGTAGGACTTGCCGGACTTCTCCGCCCCGGCGAGGAGGAGGAACGGCCAGGAGACCTGCCCGGTCGGCTTGCGTGTTTTGAGAGCCATGTGGTCAGTCCTTGTCTGAGTCGAGGTAGTAGGCGGGGGCGGTGATTTGGTGGACTTCGGCGGGGATGCCAGGCCAGTCCCCCGATTCGAGGCAGTCCCGGTACAGGCGCAGCGCCTTGTCCACCTTCGTCTTTCCGAGGTCGTCGAAGCTCCAATCCATCTCGCAGACGCTCACGAGGTATGGGGGGCGCTTGGAGACGACGACGTGGAGGAAGCGCGCGTCCTCGCCGGTGAGGTCACGCCAGATGCGCCGATACCAGGCTCGCTGCACGTCGTAGCCGTAGCGGGCGGCCGCCCTCGTGAAGGCGTCGGGCTGGGCGTCGTCCGTGGTTTTCAGGTCCACCAAGACGTGCGCGCCATCCCCGCTGGCGGGGGGCATGATCCAGTCGAGGCGTCCACGCATCCACACCCCGGTTCCGGCGTCCTCGTTGAAGACGCTGACCTCCGGGTCGCCGTCGGCGAAGATGCGACGGCACAGGGGGTGCTCGGCGACGGCGGCGGCGCAGTCGTGGATGGCGTCGTAGACGTCCGCCTTTAACGGGATCCCACCCTCGGCGCGGACGTCAGCGGCCCATTCTCGGGCTGCCTTCGTCCCCGTTGACCCGGATGCGGACAGCACATCCTCCGGGTAGCACTCCAGGTGCGCGCCCACACCAAGCACGAGCGAGTGGACAGCGCTCCCGAAGTCGAACTCCGGGCGGGGTGCTCGCGGGCTGTTCCGGTAGTGGTGGAGGGCCGCGGGCGCGTCCAGGATCATCTTGGCTTCAGTGGAAGACAGGGAACGGTGCGGGGTCGGGTCGGAGTGGTACCACTGCTCGTCGAGGCCGTGATAGATGCCGGGCTTGTCGATGATGAGGCTCATAGCGGGTAGGTCCTTACTCGGCTGGGCATGGGGGCTGGGGAGACGCAGGGGTGCCCCTGGGCGGCGAGTTCGGCGACGGTGGGGTACTTCCTGACCCGGGGGGCAGGCTTGGCGATGACTCCGCGGGTGGAGCACGCCTTGCACAGGCCGCGCCTGTGGACAGGGACGGTGCCGGGCATTTCTGCGAGCTTGATCCGGGTTGGGCGAATGCGGCGATGGCAGCCTTCGCAGTAGTGGGGGACGCTCCAGTCGATTGCGCCGGGACGGAGGCGGGGTGTGGCGCTCACTGGAGGTACCTCCCGTCCTTGACCATGTTCGCGGACGTGAGGACGTCGCTGATAGCGCCGTCGAGTGCAGCGAGGGGTCCGTTGACGGCGATCTCTGCGAGGTCCCGGAGTGCCAGGTCCTCGACGGCGGCGAGGTTGACCCACTTCCTGATCTGGTCGCCGCGGGACTGCTTGACGAGCCGGGACCGGACACCCCGGTAGTGGCCCTCGGGGGTGCGGAGGAGGATCTGCCCGGCGATGGGCTTGGCGGTCATGTCGCCGGGCTGGCCGGTGGCGTGACGTTCTCCGTCGACGACGAGGATCATGGGGGCAGTGGGCCACGGCGCGGGCGGCTCGGGGGCGGACTCAAGGAGGGTCACGCGGGGGTTGTAGGCGATGGCCTCTGCCGTGTCCTCAGTGGCCCGCTGAGCGTGCCAGACACCATGCGGGTCCTTGTAGGCGACGACATCGCCGGGCTTCGGCTGGTAGTGGTCGCTCACTGCTCGCCCCTCTCGGTGATGCGGAGGAGGCAGTGCTCGCGGCGGATGAGGCCGGTGGGGAGGGAGCCGACGTGCTCCCAGCCGGCACGCTCGAGCTTGCGGATCTTGCGGCGGCCGAACGGCCCCCAGGTGGGGACCCAGCGGGACTCGTAGAGGACGAGGGTCGCGGCGATGGTGCTCATGGGGTGTTCCTTTCGGGGAGGTGGGAGGTTAGATGCCGTTGGTGAGGGCGTCTGCGTCGACGCGGAGGAGGGTGGCGAGCGAGTCGAGGAGGCGGGCCCGGTGTGCGGCGTGCTGGCCGAGGACGCCCCAGGGGAGGTTCGCGTCGATCCGGCCGGCCCCGCGCCGCTGCCGGTCGCGTTCATCGAGGGCCGCGGCCTCCGAGTCCTGGTAGTCGGCGCAGGCGCACAGGAACTCGGCTGCGTCGGCGACGTCTACGCCGTCGCCACCAACGTGGTCGAGGCGGGTCACTTGTCCGCCACCCACGCCAGCCAGGCCGTGGTCTCCTCGCCGAGCTCGGCGGAGGAGAGGGTGTCGTCCCTGCTGGGGGTGGCCCAGACTCCGCCGTCTTCGTTGTCGATGCGGGTCCAGGCTCGGCCGGCTTCGTCGTGGACGACGGTGCCGATGGGGAGGACCTGGAGGTCCTCGATGTACATGCGGGCTCGTCCGCAGTTGGCAGCGGTTGCGGCGCAGAGGATGGATTCGAGGCGGGTGATCCGGTCGGCGTTCTCCTCGCGCTGGCAGAGTTCGGCGAGGATGCGGGCGCCGCTGTCGGCGGCCGCCTTCCACCATGTCTTGAGCTCGTCCCGCTCTGCTTTGAGTTGGTCGATGGTGTCGCGTTGTTCGCGGACGGTGGCGGCGAGGGCCTGCTCGCTGAGGGTGGGATCCGCGGCCTGTGTGGTGGCCTTGCGCTGGTCGGCGGCGAGCATGAGGAGGCTGATGGCCCCGATGGCGTCTCCGCCGGCACGGTCGAGGAGGTCGCGGGCCTTGCTGGCGTAGGTGGCGGCCGCGTCGTCGCGGACCTGGGCGCAGGCGGCGAAGTCGCTGCGCACCGGCTTGGGGTAGAGGTTTTCGATCCTCATTTTTCATGGTCCTTTGTTCTGGGGATTGGGTGGGTCGGGTTGGGGCGCCCGCGTTACCCACATGGATAACTTAGTGCTCCATATGGAGAACGTTCAAGCCAGAAGCGTCCCGGTTACCGAATCGTGATGACGGGGGCGTGGAATCGCCTAAGGCCCCTCAGGCACCCCAAAAACGGGCAACCCTAGCCCGGGGCACAGACGCGGGGGCGTTAGGCTGCTCTAGGGGCCTTACGCGCACGATTTGGGGCACTCCCGGGGCGACCGCCACCCCCGGGGTGCGACGAACGTGCCAGGGCGGCCAGCACGTCACGAGCCCGAGCCGCCCCATCACCCGACGACTCAGGCGACGGCGCAGCCGTCAACTCAGCCACCGGGCGGGCCGGCGGAAGCGCGTCAGCCCACGGCACACGCCCAGCGCCCAGGGCGTGATCCATCCGGGCCAGCACCTCCGGCAGCGGCGTTGATGGCTCCAGCTCGGCCACCTGTGCCGCCTGAGCCAGCGCAGCGCGCCCATGCCGGTCCGCGTCCACATCGGCCGCGCCGTTGCCGATGGCCCGCAGGAAGCCCCGCAGGTACGCCGACTGCTCGAAGCCACTGCGGCCCTCCGTCGGCAGGCTGTGGCGCTCACGCCAGGCCCGGATCCGCTCGCCCCGGACGGCCTTCGCGGCCCGGTTCACGTGCTGCGGCTTCGCCGCCCCGTAGGTCTCGACGTCGCCGGACGCGACGCGGCGCACCGCCTCCGCGAGCACCTCGTCGGTCATGTCCTGGTCCAGGAGCGTCATCCAGGCGCGGATGCGCCGCTTGCCGCCCTCGGCATCGACGATGCCGGGCAGCATGCCGGCGTCCACGAGGATCCCGATTGCCAGGCTCACGCCCGTTGCGGTTGCCATCAGAGCCCCTCCTTCGCGAACTGCTTGGCCAGGTCGTAGAACACCTGGCCGCCCTGGGACTGCCCGCCACGGGGCCGCTGGGACTGGAGCCGTAGCGTGTCGAACTTCTGGCGGAGCTTGGGGACGCTGAGGACGTTGGCGCGCCAGAAGTCGTTGCCCTCAGCCCAGTCGATGACGCGGGTGATCTCATCGACGGTGCGGCCGTCACGGTCGATCATGAGGCGGGCCTGTGTGCGCCAGGCCGTGGTGACGCGGGGGGTGCGTCCGGTGCGGCGCTGGACGCTCGCGGCCATGGCGTCGCAGACGGCCTCGACGTCGGGGCGGGGGTCTTCGACGGCGCGAAGATCGGCGACGCCGATCACCTCACTGTTCCCCTGTTCCCCTGTTCCCCTGTTCCCCTGTTCCCCTGTTCCAGGGGCGAGGATTTCGGGAGGTGTCGCGACAGTTTCGCGAACGTTCGCGACAGTTTCGCGATTGGCGTCGTTCTGCGGGAAAGTGTCATCCTCCTCTTCGGTGGGTTCGGGGAGGCGGGATGGGCGCGCTTTATCGACCTTCTGGTGCTTACTCCACCCCGTTACTAGGAAATAGGTCCTAGACGCGACCGTGTAGCGATAGATCAAATTCGCTGCGTGAAGTCTCGCGAGACCGTCGCGAACCTTCGCGACAGTTTCGAGAGGATTCGCGACCATATCGTGCGGGTACAGCGCGGCCACGATCAGGGCCACGTCATCTCGCCCCCGCCCCTGGTCATCAACAAACGACCAGAGCCCGATGAACAGCAGTCGGTCACTATCCGACAGGGCCGCGATGTCCGGGCTCGACCAGAACTCCGGCTTGATGCTCCGAATCCGCATCATTTCCTCCTAGCGTTTATTACGGAACTGGTTTGCATACGCCAGGTGAAGGCGGCCCATGCCTCGTCGTCCCACGCCCGCGCAGGGTCGGCGTCGTC
>ERZ772977.1669-NODE-1669-length-10818-cov-3.196321_pt1 | contig 10818 bp, 8 predicted proteins | sample MGYA00511131_ERZ772977 | MGnify/ENA primary metagenome ERZ772977 (study PRJEB29015, sample SAMEA2737935) | human oral metagenome | biome: human oral; feature: human-associated habitat; material: dental | place: China | collected 2151 ...
CACCGTCTATAGTCAACATGTATCCAGATGATGAGTCGGCGCATCCATCAAATAAAAGTATATCCGATTCCGACATGTTCGCTGTTTTTCCAAAATTAATAGCGGCTTCTCTATCTGTACCAAAATTAATCCAATCAGCCATATGTGTTCTCCTATCACAAAACTTAATCTAAAATATTAATTTCCAGTTCTATTAAAAAATGCTGTGCTCGTGAATTAAGTTTTATAATCTCCTCAATTAAACTATCATCACAACATCTCAAGTTCACAGTTTTCGTTTTTCGACCAAATATTTCATCCAAACAACTTGCTTCCAATCGTCTCTCATGTGGTTTAATATTTGAATTGTCCTTTACAATAAGAGAACACCCCTCGAAAGTAACACTTTCTAAATCGCTATTCAACGTAAATCCAACCAATGATGATAGTTCACAGTTTTTAAACGTCACCTCAGACAAACCCTTACTTCCCCCAAACATACAAGCTACTTCAATTGAACTATCCTTGATAGTGAGTCCATTTTCAAAACCAGTAAAATTCGATTTGTGGAAGAATCCTTCCATGTCAAGTTGCGTACCTTTAATTGTAAACTCGTCGTCTAAAAATTGATTGACGATATTACACTCAGCCAAAGTTCTCTTGAACTTAATGGACTTACCACTCTGCGTTGTATCATCACACAAGTAATTAATCCGTCCCGGTAAAATGATACTTTGTCTTAGTCCAAGTGCTGCAACCCTACGAACTTTACCATCATAATCATCCGCTGGTAATTCCATGTACAACATTTCATCCTCATCGTCAATACCTAACATGTAAGTACCATTTGCTCTACCGCCCATGAATTTAACATACTCATAATCAAACTCATTCATCATATCAATAAAATCAAATCCACTATTATATTCCAACAGTTCCTTAATTTCTTAATAAAATTAAAGTTTCCAACATACTTGTTGTTTCTCACCTTTCTCGTGAATAAAATCAAAGATTTTACTTACAAGTCGGAGTTGGAGCGACTGCGACTACTCTCTATACAATCCTAGCTATAGATAGCTAATCATGTTTTACTTTCATTTAATCGTTACTACTTTTGGATTTACCATAAATTTGATTAAATCCGCATGTAGTTGTTTTGTATACATATTTACTTTTGTTAAATATTTACGACCAATATTTAATGAACCATTCACATCAGCGTTGATTAATTTTCTACTTGATGTCTGAAATAGTCCTCTCTTGGTACGATTTCCTTGATACACAGAATGTTTACAAATACTTTCTTCATCAAGAAAACTACACTTACTTGTGTACGATTATTCTGTCTCAATAAATCTCATACCTCTTAATTCACATTTGTATTTCAGTAAATACATCAGTTGAGTAAACGGAATCTGTACGAAACTTTGATTTGTTACTTTACCTAAGTTAATGTCTTGTTTCTGCCCAACATTGTGTCCAACAATGACAGTGTCAATATTGTGCGAATCTAATTGATTCACCAACTCCGTGGTAATTTTATGTAACAAATCGGTCAATCGTCTTGACCTCTTGCTATATACAGATTGTAATAGTGATGAATTTCTTAGACCACGAGCACTTAATTTGCTTTTTAATTCTGCAATATTTTTATTTGACAATTGATTTATGGATTTCAATGGTTTGCCATTATAAATCAGCGGATTAAAACAATTACTTGTTACTGTCATTAAGTTATTCAATCCGGGGTCAACAAACGCCATTCTCCTCGGTTTGTCCGATTTTAATGGTTTCATCATCGCTTTATAAAGAATCTCAATTACAAAATGATTACCTTTTGGTACAATACGTGCTGCTTTAATATCCTTACGTGATAGTTTTGTTTTAATGATAATATTAGTCTTTGAAAATTTTACAAAACCTTCATTTTTCAAACTTAATGCATCTTTCGGATAAGGTACAACACATCTACCACCAGTCTTACCTAAGTATTTTGGAATCCTTACGCCATTTGAGTAATCACCATTTGCTTTCTTTTTCACTAGTGCGAAGTAAGATTTGAACGATTTATCCACTAACATTTGTACTTGTTTTGATACTTTTGATGGTAATGCTCGATAATCTTTCTGATTACTGTGAGTGAAAACTCTATTCACATCATAGTAGTTCTTGAAGTCTTGGTTAAAGAAACTATCTCGCTGAAAATATAGTGTTGAGTTATACAAATTCTTTGCTAGAAATGTTAAATTATCACATTCGTCATAGAATGGATGACTTTTCTTAATAATATGTCGTTCACACAAAATCATAGTATTACTCATCCTTTATCTCCTTCTTAATCTTACTCTTTAATCCGTATAGTTTACCAGAGAAAGAATGAATTAGAGCAATAATGTCGTCAGCTAATTCATCTGATTGACTCTTGCTTTCTGTTTCACCAGAAACAACAACAATGGACACTCCATGAAACTCACAGATTTTCTCCAAATAATGATATCCAAATCGAGTAAGTCTATCTTTGTGTAAAACAAACACTCTGTTGACTTTACCTTGTTGAATCATGTCGATAAGTGTTAGTAAACCTTTTCGACTATCGTCTAATCCAGAACCAATATCTGTTTTAACTACCAAGTTCTTAACATTTTCATTAATAGCAAATAGTTTCACTTTCTCCACTTGTCTGTCTAAATCACCACGATTTGCTTGTTCATGAGTTGATATACGAGCATAAATCACATCTGATTTTGTAGATTCTTCATCATCAAACAACATGTTTTGTTTTTCTAAATAATCACAAACATCTTTTGCTAAAATTCTACGATGTCCAGTTTCCGTTGTATGATATGGAATGTATCCAGTTTCACAATAACGAATTACCGTTGGAATTGTAATTCCTAGTAATTTAGCTACCTCACCGGTCTTATACGTAGACTTTTTCAAAATGTCAGACTTTCTATACATAATGAATTCACCTCTCATTTAATAATTTATAATACTATATTATCACAAAATGATTTAGGAGTCAACACATATTTTAATATTTTTAAATATTTTATTTTAATGTTAAATTATATGGAATCATTTAAAAACACATTCATAACTAACGTCACCCCTATTCAACAATCTCAATTTCGAAATCAAACGAGCTATGGTCAGCACTTCTATAGAGATACATGATTGAAGATACCAACTTATCATCACATGATTTTAACTCAATCCGTTTAATCTTGCTACCGAAAACTCCAACCAATGACGATAATTGAGTGTACATGTTGAAATTCTCATCTAGTGAACACTTGTCAAATGTTACAATTTCAACATCACTATTTAACAAGAACTCATCAATCTCATTGAACTTACATCTATCGAAGTAAACATGACGCAATTGCTTACTACCACGAAACAAACCTTTAGCATTCAACCAACTTCTCGTAATCATTAAACTAACGTGAAAATCCTTAAATGTCGAGTCACGAAACATTTCCGTCATATCCACAAACTCCTCGTTTGTGTTAATAATGTCACCCCTATGCCCATATCCATCACTGAATGCAATAACACAATCACTAAATGTAAGATTATAAGTAATTGGTTTAACCATACCAGAAAATGCATTCATGTAAGTTCCTGTTTCTAATGTATACGGTAATAAAATTGGTCTATCAATACCTAAATTTTTCATAGAAACAATACGTCCATCTAATGCAATTGGTGATGTAAATTCACCTGTCTCAGTATTCAATTTCCACTCTTTTTCATCACCATGCGTTATAAATCTCAATGGATGAACATTTACAAACTGCAATGCTTTTGAAAATTCTTTAGTTCTAGTAAACGTTTCCCAACTCATCATAATCTCTCCTAATCTAAAATCTCAATTTCTAAATCCTTGAAATACTCATTATCATCGACTCCGTTAAACATTTTAACGATAGTGTTTACTAAGCTATTGTCACAGTTTTTCAATGTCAACTTGGACATGCCACTATAGAATACTTCTTTTGCTTTCCCCACATAATTGCTAAAATCCACTGAGTTCGAACAGTTCTCATATGTCACGTGTTGTATGCCAGAGTACGTGAATAAATTTCGAAGTCCAAGTAGTTCACAATTTTTAAAAGTGACATGTTGTAATCCAGAGCTACCATAAAACATATTCGAAACATCTAACATACTGTCACGAATTATTAACTCACTATTAAGTTCTAGAAAATTAGCACCCATGAACATTCCCTCCACACTAACATGCTCGCCCCCAAAATACAGTTCATTACAACTTGGACATCCAATAATTCGTGCTTTAGCAAAAGTACTGAGATATGACTTACCAAATGAACTCATATCTTCTGTTAACATAACACCCATGTCCTGCAAATCTCCCCAGTTAGCACCAATAATAAAATCATGACGGTGTGGTAGTAGAAATCCACAAAAATCATCATGTATCTTATAGATACCTTCGTCAGTAGTTCCAGCATACACCAACGCTTTCACGCCATTCTCTACACAATAATCTCTATAACCATTAATAAACTCTCCCGGTAACTTGTATTCCTTAAACATGTAATCGCTCCTAATCTAAAATCTCGATTTCTAAATTCTCAAACCCGTCAACTCCGTCGAACATTCCTAAAATCGTTGTTATGAATATGGGGTAACATCTTTTCATCGTTAACTTAGTCATTTGATAAGCAAAGACGTCGCTCATCTCTCCTTATCCTAATATCTCACTTACAATCATACCACATCCTTAAATAGAGTACAGACCTAAAATAAAAAGACGATGATTTCTCATCGTCCTACAATGGTATGATTTCAACCACAATCCCAGCAGTAGCTTTTTCCCAGCACTCATCGTCTACATCCAATCCACATTCGTCAACGATAGCAGTCAATCGAACTTGCTCTAATGACATTGACCAATTCTTACGTGCAAATTCTTGAAATTCATCGAATGTCATAACTTTGTCGACACCACGTATATGATAGCAAACATCGTTTCCGTAAGTACGATGACGTTCTTCTTTTGCAACTGTTTCTAATAATAACATAAATTCACCTCAATCACATGTTGACCGCACTTACAAGTTTATGATTCCATTCCACGTCAAATGGACTACAATGATAAACTATAAAGTGTGGTTGATAAATTTAGTATACCAAAAAAGAGTGCTCATGTACAGCACTCTTTTAGTTTTAGTTTTAGTTTTTATTTTTTACGTTTACGTGAAGTGAAGTAAGAACCTACACCTGTAAGTCCAAGTAAACTTGCAACACCACCGATAATACCAACACCTGTGTTTGGTAGTTTCTTAGTAGTTGGAGCTTTCCTCTCAACTGTAACACCAGTTGTTGGAGTTTCTGTTGTTGGTGTTTCAGTTGTTGGGGTTTCTGTCGTTGGAGTTTCTGTCGTTGGAGTTTCTGTCGTTGGAGTTTCTGTCGTTGGAGTTTCTAGCGTTGATGTTTCCACTTGTTTATAAATGTGAGTCACGTTTCCATACTCATCCGTTTCCGTTTTAATAAATGAATAACCCTCAAACGAACCCTTACCCTTCACACCCACCTCAACACTTCGCAACTCCTTACCGTTTACAGTAATCCATCTTGTAGTGTTGTCGTAAATGTGTTTTATAGTCGCGTCTTCTTCAATTTCTCTTTTGATGTAAGTATATCCGTTGAATTCTTCCTTATTCTCAATTCCGTCAACTTTTTCTTTTAATACTTTACCATTAACAGTCACCCAAATAGTGTGTGGATTCACCAAATATCTAGCAACTCGAATCGTTCCAATAGCATTCACTTTTTTCTTCAATTCTTCCAACTTAGTTTTAGCATCTTCTTTTTGTGCATCATAATCGTTCAATACTTTTTCAAGCTTATCCAATTGTGAGTCTAAATCAGCTTGAGCATCATCCTGTGACGCCTTCCCATCTTTAACTGTCGGTATATCCGTTGTAATATCACCTACAATTAATTCTACTCCAAGTTCTTTAGCTTTAGCTGATAACTTTTCGAATCGAGTCCTGTCAACATCAAATACCCTTTTGTCATTTTCATCCGCAAATGCGACAGTTGATGCTTGACCCACGAGCACAATCCCAGCTACTCCAAGACTTCCTAACTTAAATGATGATTTTCTCATCTAATCATTCCTTCCATGATTTAATAATATTTTACCTCATAATTATAACAAAAATGGAAAACAGAATGCAATCCTTTTCTTCAAAATAAAAAAGAGTGACCGAAATCACTCTCCTTAAGTTATTATTTTTTACGTTTACTTGAACCGAAGTAAGCACCTACACCTGTAAGTCCTAACAATCCAGCAATTCCCCCAAAAATACCAACACTTGTGTTTGGTAATTTCTTCTCAGTTACTTTCTTGTAAACATGTTCTACATTGCCATTATCTTTAGTGATAGTTTTAACGTATTCATATCCATTGATAACTTCTTTTTCATGAGTTCCTTCTCTTGGTGAAAGTAACTCTTTTCCACTCTCGTCTACATAAGTAGTGATTTTTGAAACTTGTTTGTAAACATGTTCTACGTCACCATTTTCTTTAGTAACAGTTTTGACGAACTCATATCCGTTGATTTTTTCTCTATCATGAGTTCCTTCTTTTGGTTTAAGTAACTCTTTGCCGCTTTCGTCTACATAAGTAGTGATTTTTGAAACTTTCTTATAAACATGTTCAACGTCACCGTTTTCTTTCTTCTTAGTTTCAACGAATTTGTATCCCGGAATATCTTTCTTCTCTTTCTCACCTTTTTCTGGTGGAAGTAACTTGTTTCCATTTTCGTCCACATAAGTTGTCGTTACAGATTTACGATATACGTGCTCAACGTCTCCGTTGTCTTTCTTATCTGTACGAATGTAGTCATATTCTGGAATATCCTTCTTCTCTAAGATTCCCTCGTCTTTAGTTAATAATTCTTTACCACCCTCGTCAACATAAGTTGTGTGATTTGGAATTTTCTTATAAACGTGCTCTAAGTCACCATTTGGTTTATTGTCAGTACGAACAAATTCATATCCAGTGATGGTTTCTTTTTCATGAATACCTTCTTTTGGTGGTAATAAGACGTTTCCTTCGACATCTACGTATGTTGTAGCATGTTTAATCTGTCTATAAACGTGCTCCACGTCGCCATTTTCTTTTTTATCAGTACGAACATACTCATAAGATGGGATATCTTTCTTGTCCAAGATACCTTCATCCTTAGGTAATAATTCTTTACCACCCTCATCTACATATGTTGTATGATTTGGATTTTTCTTGTAGACATGTTCGATGTCTCCATTTTCTTTCCTCTTAGTTTCAACAAACGAATAACCCGGAATTTCTTTTTTGTCCTTTTCACCTTTTTCTGGTGGCAACAATTCTTCACCTTTCTCTGTAATCCATTTTGTTGTATTGTCATAAATATGTGTTACATTTCCATGTTCGTCTATTTCTGTTCTCACATATGAATATCCTTCAAATGTTTCTTTCTCTTTTGTTCCTACCTCAACACCTCGTAATTCTTTACCTCCTACAGTAACCCATTTCGTTGTGTTGTCATAGATATGTTTAGTGTTACCATCATCGTCTACTTCGGTTCTAACATAAACATAACCATTGAATGTCTCCTTATCTTTAGTTCCCTCAACTTGGTTTTTTAACACTTTTCCCCCTACAGTAACCCAAATTGTATGAAGTTTTACTTCATAAGTAACTGTATTGATTTCTCTCGCTAAGTCAACATCAAATGCTGGCTCAGTCGGTGGTTTGATTGCTATGTCAGTTGGAACTTTACTATTAAATGTACTCCAAAACTGTGTGCGTGTCTCCACAGTAGACGCTAGTGTGAGTTCTACTTGAGAACCAGCCTTTAGTTCTCCAGCTCCACCTAAATACCAAAATAGCGGACTTGATTCGAAGTCTGTTTCGGAATGGTCAAATCTAGCACCTGCCCATTTGAATTTGTTATCCTTCACTGAATAAATCCCATCCGATTGCTCCGTCACAGATGAACCTGTGATTGGAATGAATTTGAAGTTATAATCCTTAATTACCTCTCTATAAAATTTAGTTCCATCATCTCCAATTTGATTCGTGGTAATACTTGATAAGCCAATTAATGCTGGATTTTCTTCACTAAATTCAATTGGTTCTTCATTTTCATTATAAAATGTAGCAGTCATCTTAATGTCCTGATATGGTAGTGACGAATTAAAGTTTACACCTAACGTCGGGTCTAATAATACATCTAATTCTACTTCGTTTTCTGGATGTACTTTCTCAAATGTATAAACGACCTTGGAAATTTTCTTACCATTATAGCTAGAGTTCTCCAATCCCGAATATGTAGCTACAATCTTACCACCACTTACAAATCTAATACTCTTACTGTTTACAGATAGCTCATCTGATAGTCCGACTTCTTTATCGACCACATCATTCCCATTAGTTTCAAGCTCTAAAATTGCATTTGGTTCGGATGCGAATGTCAAATTTTGTAACAACGTTTGCGATAAATGACCTTCCTCACCTTCATGTTGCTTCAATGATTCTAACTTTTCATGAGCAGCTCTCAATTGACTATCATACGTATCTTTTGCTGTAGCATAATTATTTAATGCCTTCTCTAATTTATCTAACTCAGTGTTCAAGTTAGATTGTGAATTAGCTACTAACTCCTTCGCTTCCGCAACTGTACTTGCTTCTTTAATAGTATCCTTTTTAGTCAATTCTACTCCCAATTCTTTTGCTCTAGCTACGATTTGGTTTAGTCTACTAGCATCAACTGAAAAAACTTTCTTGTTGACCTCATCAGAAAATGCTACTGATGGCATTTGAGATACAAGAACCATTCCAGCTACACCAAGACTTCCTAGTTTAAATGATGATTTTTTCATCTTATCAATCTCCTCATGTTAAATATAATAATATGTTATTATTGTAACAAAAATAGTAACAAAAATCAATAGTTTCAACAATAAAAAGAGTAACATTTGTTACTCTTTTTATTACTTTTTATTTTTACGTTTACGTGAATTAAAGTAAGCTCCAATTCCTGCAAGTCCTAAAATCCCAGCGATACCACCAGTAATTCCTAAGCTAGTTGCTGGTAATTTTTTCTCAGTCAACTTCTTATAGACGTGTTCTATATGACCATTTTTCTTAGTCACAGTTCTCACGAACTCATATCCATTGATTGATTCCTTTTTGTGAATTCCTTCTTTTTTAGGAAGTAATTCCTTTCCACTTTCATCTACACATGTAGTAATTTTTGAAACTTTTCTATAGACATGTTCTATGTCTCGATTTTCTTTAATGTTTGTTTTTACAAACTCATATCCATCAATAACTTTTTTATCATGAGTTCCTTCTCGTTTACTCATCAACTCGTGACCATCTTCTGTTACAAAGAATGTGTAAATTTGAATTAATTTATAAACATGTTCCACATCACCATTAGATTTAGTGTTTGTCTTCAAATAGTTAAATCCAACAATGTCAATCTTATCATGGATACCTTCACGTTTTGTTGCAATCTCAACACCTCTCTCATTGACGTACGTCGTGAATTTCGGAATTTCAACATAAATGTGCTTCACGTTACCATTTGGTTCAACTGTTGTTTTTACAAATTCATAGTTTGGAATTTGTTTAACATTAGCAACACCCTTTTCACTTGGTGCAATTTCTCGACCCTTCATGTCAACATATGTAGTGTTAACAATTCGTTTATAGACATGCGTATAATCACCAGTCGAACTCACATCTGTTCGCAAGTAAGTGTAATCAACAATAGATTCCTTCTCATGTAGTCCTAATTTTTTATCGAGTAATTCCTTACCGTCAATATCTACATAAGAAGTGTACTTTGGAATTTCTTTGTAAACATGTTCGATGTTACCATTTTCAAGCTTTCTAGTCTTAACAAACGTGTAATTGTCAATATCACGTTTTTCAAGAATACCTTTCTCTGATGGTAGTAATTGCTTGCCGTTTTCATCCACAAAAGATGTAATTAAAATTTTACTATAAAGATGTTCAACATCTCCATTATCTTTTGTATTTGTGCGAATAAAATCATATCCATCTATAGATTCCTTGTTATGAATACCTTCTTTTTTAGGTAGTAATGTTTTTCCATCAACATCAACGAATGTAGTGTATTTCGGAATTTCTCGATATACATGTTCAACGTTACCATCTAATTTAGTGTTAGTTCGAATAAATGTATAACCATCAATTGATTTTGATTCATGTATTCCTTTATCTTTTGGTGATAACTCATTACCAGATTCAGTGACATAAGTCGTCCATTTAATCTTAGAGTACACATGTTCAATACCATTCTCAATATTATCACTTCGTACAAAATCGTATTGGTCGATTGACTCTTTCTCTTGGATTCCTTCCTTCATCGGTATCAATTCAATTCCAGATTCATCAACATACTTAGTCCATTTTTTCTTTGTATAAACATGTTTAACATTTCCCTCAGCGTCAGTAGATGTTCGTAAGAAATTATAATTATCAATTTCCACCTTGTCGTGGATTCCTTCTTTCTTAGTTATTAAATCAACATCATTCTCATCCACATAGGTCGTCCATTTAATCTTAGAGTAAACATGTTTCACATTACCATCGACATCCAATACTGTCCGAACAAAATTATACTTGTCGATAGATTCTCTATCGTGAATACCTTTCTTTTTAGCTAGTAATTCTGACTCATTTTCATCTACATATGAAGTCCACTGAATTTTAGAGTACACATGTTCAATGTCACCATCATCCTTGATGTCAGTTCGTACAAATTCATAATCATTGATTTCTTCTTT
>ERZ772977.1670-NODE-1670-length-10816-cov-3.163832_pt1 | contig 10816 bp, 10 predicted proteins | sample MGYA00511131_ERZ772977 | MGnify/ENA primary metagenome ERZ772977 (study PRJEB29015, sample SAMEA2737935) | human oral metagenome | biome: human oral; feature: human-associated habitat; material: dental | place: China | collected 2151 ...
ACCTGCTTGAGGCGGGGGTGAACCTGATCTACATCCGCGACATACTGGGGCACGCGTCGGTCACGACGACCGAGATATATGCCAAGACCAACCCCGAGCTGAAGCGCAAGTACCTCACGGAGCACAGCGCCACCTACTCGACGGGCGAGAAGTACACACCCGAGGAGAGGAACGACCTCGTGAAGTGGCTGAAGGACAACTTCTAGGCCACTGAGTTATGCGAAGCCGTCGGGCATCAAAAAAGCCCGCGACCTGCGGGCTTGCCTGGCGGCTTCTCATAACGCGGGGCTTCCGATAACACCGCAACTACGCTCACAGTGGCGACCACGTTCGCGTGATGATGTACGACGACCGCATGGAGATCACAAGTCCGGGCAAGCTGCCGAACGTGGTGACGCTGGAGAACATGCGGCACACCCGGTGGGCGCGAAACCCCATCATCGCCAGGACGCTGACGGAGTTCGGCTGGGTAAGGGAGCTCAACGAGGGTGTGCAGCGCATCTACGACGAGATGGCGAGCTTCTTCCTGAACGAACCCATCTTCGAGGAGCCGAACGACGCCTCGGTGCGGCTGACGCTCGAGAACAGCATCACGTCGCGCGTTCTGAGGCGGCGGGACGCGCTTGCGGACGGTGTCGGTGAGGCAGTGCTGGAGTCGCTCAACGAGTACGAGCTCTCGGCCATGCAGTACGTGTATGCCAGGGGGAGGCCACCGTGCGCGATCTCGCTGGCCACCTGGGGCGGAGCGTGAAGGTCTCCAGGCAGACGCTCAGGGGGCTTGCCGAGAGGAACCTTCTCGTATGGCACGGATCGAACACGCGGGACCCCTCCCAGTACTATGAACTGCCAAGGTAAGAGTAGGTAAGAGTAGGTAAGAGTTGGGCTGCGGTATTCCGTCTTACCCATCGCGCCAACGAGGCCCTTTTGCTCGGGCCCCTCGGTAAGAGCAGGTAAGAGTTCGCTCGCGCGCGGCAATGCCTTTCGAGAGAGTGCCGCCCCGCATCCCGGCGGCTCTTGCCCGACGCCTCCATAGCTTTTCTTGGGGTCGTGTGGGTGGGCCTGTCCGAACCCGCGTCCCGCGCGGACAAGAGTCCCGACGCCGCGCCCGTGGCGAACCCCCCATAAGCCATGCGGCGGCGGTGCTTGATGGCCTCGTCGCTGGCCCGGTGCCTGCGCAGCTCGCGCACGTCCAGCTGCTCGCACAGGCAGTCCGTCCAGACTGGCAGGTTGTAGGAGCGTTCGTGGCGGGTCATGGAGGGGAGCACCAAGAGGCCGAGCGCGTATTCGCAAGCGCGGCGCGGCTCCACGGAGACGTTGTGGTACGCGAGGGTGCGCAGCGTCATCGAGAGGCGGGGCAGGAAGTCGGCCATGGTGGCGTTGGGGTGGCCCATCGCCCTGTCGATGTATCCGCGTAGCAGGTCGCGCCTGCACATCTGCAGGAAGTCGTCGCAGCCCATCAGTGTGACCACGGCGGCGCGATCGCTGCCGTCGTACTTATGGAGTGGGCGCACACTCCACGGCGGGGTGAGGGCGTCCCCCACTACGCTTCTCGTATGTCCTGCCGTTCGCCTCGGTCACCACGTTGCGCACGTGGATGGCACCCTCCGTCAGGTCGACGTCGCGCCACCTGAACCCGCAGATTTCCTTGCGGCGTAGCCCCGCAGAGAGGCCGAGCCTCACGCCCAGCGTGAGCTTGCTGTCGACCATGTTCGGCATGTCGCTGCCCGCCCTCTCGCCCACCTGGATGAGGGAGAGCATCTTGAGGACCGTCTTGTTGCGGGCGTCCGACGTGCCGCCGACGTACGCTCGCTCGACCCCTACGCAAAAGCTGCCTTGGTTGGTGAACTCCAGTCCTTTGGCCGTCCACCGGGACACGACGCCCCTGCTCGAGTTGTAGTCCGCGTTCGACAGCGCGTTGACGATGGCCTCGCGGACCGTCTCGTGCGCGGGCGTCTCGTCCACGAGGGGGTCCTCCTCGAGCCTGGAAGGCACGTCGAGCGTCTGGACCAGCGTCCCGTAGGAGCGCTCGTAGAAGTCGAAGAAGTTGTCCGACCACTCGAGCTCCTGCAAGGTGAAGCGGTCCTCCCACCGGCGGTTGTCGCCGACCTGCCTGCGGTAGTCGAGGAAGCAGCCGGAGAAGTCCTGGACGATGTACCACTTCTGTCCGAACATGAGCAGCCCGGCGCGCGATGGCCCCGCAGAGCCGTCCCCGTCCATGACGGCGGCGCCCATATGGCACAGGAAGTCGGTGTCGGGCATCTTGCGGATGCCGCCGGTCGCGTGGCTCCCGTCACAGAGAGACCGGTACGCTCGGATGGCGCCCCAATCGAGATCGTTCAGGCCGGAGTGCTCGGCCGGGAGCATGTCGAGCGGGTCATCCGCAGAGTCGCGCAGCATCGCTGCGCGTGCAGCGGTAGTCGCCGATGCGCTTGCGGCGGTAGGTCCCCTTGAAGGGGTCGTGCCCTCGTAGACGGGGCGGAGGGGCTTTCCCGCTTGGGGGACCTCGATGGCCACGATCTCACGGCCGTAGATGGTCTGTATGCCGAGGTCACCGTCGGAGAGCGTGCGGCTGAGACGGAGAGGATAGTGCCATCAAGCTAATTAACCACAGCTTCTCGGCACTTCCTTAGCCCACTGGACACAGGCCCGGACCGTCGCCTGCCCCGAGGGCCCGCGCCCGGCTGCGGGGACCCATGGGCCGCCGCCCGCGAGGGACGGCGCCGGGGCTGCAGAGGAGGGCTGCGCGTGCAATCTCACGGAGAGACGCAATCTACGGCTCCCGCGTCGCGCAGAATGCGCTTTTCGGTCACGTCGCCGCCCGGGGGGCGCGGGGCGCAACCCCCCCCGCCAGCCTGCGGGGCACTATGGAAAGTGGCCCAACTGGGCAAACGCGCTCGAGCAACCCCCCGCCAGGCTGCGGGGCGGTTTGCGCCAGGGTCCGCAGGCCCCGGCCTGGGGGCTGACCGCACGGAAAGACGCAGTCTGGGTAGAGGGCCTCGCTGAGGGCGCGCCCTGGGCCAGGCCGGGACACCATCAGGCTGCCAGGTGTGGGTTAATGAGGTGCGGGGAACTCAGGATTTTAGTCCCTGTCGTGACGGGCCCCTATGGGGCGTCACTAAAGCTTCCGGCTACGCCGGGGGACGGGGCGGCCCCATTCATCACCTAAGCGCGCGGGTGGCGTTGAGCACGCAGAGCACCATGACGCCCACGTCGCCGAAGACGGCGAGCCACATCGGGGCGAGGCCGACCCCCGCGAGGAGCAGGATGGCGACCTTCACCGCGATCGCGAACGCGATGTTCTGCCTCGCTATCCCCAGGGTGCGGCGGGCGATGCGGACGGACGCGGCGACCTTCGAGGGCATGTCGTCCATGAGGACCACGTCCGCCGCCTCGATGGCCGCGTCCGAGCCCATGGCGCCCATGGCGATCCCCACGTCCGCGCGCGCCAGCACGGGGGCGTCGTTGATGCCGTCGCCCTCGCAGCTGTGCCAGGCGGCGCCCAGCTCATCCATGAGCGCGGTGTTGCCCACGGCGACCCTCCTGCCGTTGACGGTCGCGATGATGCCCTTGCCGGCGACCTCGGTCGTCTCCAGGACGGAGCAGTCGTCTCCCTCGCAGGGGAAGGCGTCTCGCAGCGCCTCCGCGATGGGGTGCGTGGAGTGGCGCTCGACGTGCGGCAAGGTGCAGGAGCCGGTCTTTGTCTTCCATGCTGGGGTGCACCGCCATCACCTGGAAGACGCCCTTGGCATAGCGTCCAGCAACCAACCTGCCCTGCCCGCCTCATCCGGGAGGGGGGTGTCCACGACGAGCTCCCCGGTTGTCGGGTTGACGTCCGACAGGTCCCGCCTCGCTCGCAGGCGATCGGCTCGGCGTCCGTCTCCCCGAGGTGGCGTGGGATCCTCTCCTCGGGTTCGTCCTGCTCGATTGAGTTAAGATATTTTAGGACTTTCGACACCCAGGGTAAATGGTAAGGAGAACATGACGTGCCCGACCTCGTGACGGCAAGAAACCTGACAGTGACCTACCCCAAGCGCAGCGAGCCTGCCCTGCGTGACGCGAGCATACGCCTGGAGGCGGGACGCGTCCACGTCCTTCTGGGCCGCAACGGCGCCGGAAAGTCCACCCTCATGCACGCGCTGTTGGGGCTGCTGTCCCCGACGTCGGGCACGGTCGAGCCGGCGTCGGGGATACGTCTCGGCTGGTGCGCCCAGAGGCTGGTCATCGACTGGTTCCTGGGCGTGTGGGACAACGTCCTCCTTGGCGCACGCCTGCGCGGACTGGCTGGGCCCGCCGCGCGGGAGGCGGCACAAGACGCCCTTGACGCGGTGGGATTGGGCGAGAAGGCCAAGCTGGAGCCGGAGGAGCTGTCCGGCGGGGAGCAGCAGCGCCTGATGGTGGCGCGCACCCTGGCCTACGCCCCCGACGTCTATGTGCTCGACGAGCCCTTCGTGGGGCTCGACGTCGTCGTGAGGGAGGGCCTCATGGGCCTGCTGCGCGAGCGGGCCAGCGCGGGCGCGGCGATCCTCGTCAGCTCCCACGAGCTGAGCGTCTTGGAGCGCGACGTGCATGACGTCACCCTCATAGACGCGGGGAGGGTGGTGTTCGACGGCGGGTGCGAGGGCTTCCTCGAGCGCTTCGTCCCCCTCGACACCGTCACCGTCACCCTGCGACGTCCCTGCGACAAGGGGGAGCTCCGCCTGCTCGGCGTGCCCGCCCGCCGTGTGGGTGAGAGCTCGTTCGAGCTGCGCGTGAGGCGCGGGGCGCCCATCGGCGAGCTGCTGTCGCGCGCCGCGGCCCTGGGGGAGCTGCTCGACGTCGCCAGGGACAGCCCCACCCTCGATGATGCCGTCCGGGCCGCCTACGGGGACGGGGCCGCGCTGCGGCGGCCGGGGAGTGATCGGCCATGAACGTCTTGGAGGGGGCCGTCCTCACGGCGGAGTTCGAGGTCAAGGCCGCGAGGCTGCTCGGCGTCGCGGGGCTGCCGCGCCTCGTCGCCGAGCCCGCGTTCTACGGCGCCTTCGTGGTGGGCGCTCTGTCCTCGACCGGGGGCGGCATCGACCCGGAGCGGGCGCTGTTCCTCGCCATCGGGGTGGTCGGCATACAGTGCGTGGGCATGATGTCGCAGGTCATATACCGCTGGACGTTGGAGCGCAAGTGGGCCCTGGGGAGCCTCAAGCTCAGCTCCGGGGTGCCCCAGCTCGGCTACTATCTCGGCATGCTCCTCGTGCCCCTGCTCTCGCTCCTGGTGCGGGCATCGGTCGCCCTGCTCGTCGTCGCGACGATCTGCTCGTTCACGCTGCGGGTCGACCCCGTGGCGCTCGCTGCGGGCGTGGCGCTGTGCGGGCTGTTCTGGTCTGCGCTGGGGTGCGTGCTCACGGCCCTCATCACATCCTACCAGACGCGCGACTTCGTCGTGTCCCTCGCGCTCACGCCCCTGATGTTCAGCGCGCCGACGCTCTACTCGCTGGACCAGGCTCCCGCCTTCCTACGTGTCATCTCGGCTGCCAATCCGCTGACCTATCAGCTTGCCCTTTTGCGCTCGGTAGCTGCGGGGTCATGGCCTTTCGACCAGCTGCTCGTCGTCCTCGCCATGACCCTGGCGCTGTGCGCGATCGGTTACGTCAGTACCGGTCGCATGCGCACGGTCTCGAACGAGGGATAGCCTGGCGGGAGATTCGGATGTCAAGTCGAGGCCGCCAAAGAAGTTGCGTGCGGCAAAGAAGTTGATCCTAAGCTGTAGCACCCGTTCCGTGGGGTCGGAGCTCTGCACTTCTGGCTTCGGGAGCGCATGATGGTACCTGACTGAGTAGTAACCTCCTGCGGCACCAGCGATCAGCTCGGTTGGTACCGCAGGTCAGCTAAACGTGGCACTGCGAAGGGGGAGATGTATGATTGAGATAGGCTTCCACAGTGAAAGCGTTTGCATGGGTGACGATGTCGGCAACTTCGCGCAACACATCGAGATGCCAAACGATGCCCTCTTAGAGGGCCTCGCCTAGTACAATATCCACAAAATAATTGAACTTTGGGTGTGGCATGCTACCACTGACGGAGGGCGAGGACGGGAGGCACAACTTGGCGGGGTCGAAGACGGCGGTGGCGCTGGGGGAGAGGGACAGGGAGATGCTCGAGCGGCTGGCCCGCATGCGCACGGCCCAGGCCCAGACCGTCACCAGGGCCCGGATCCTGCTGCTGCGCGACTCCGGCGAGACGCTGGTCTCCATCGCCGAGAGGGTGGGGCTTGCGGTCAACAGCGTGCGCCTGTGCGTGACGAAGTACCTCGAGGGCGGCGTCGAGCGCGCCCTGTCGGACGGCGCCCGCAGCGGCAGGCCGCGCGAGATCGACGACGCCGACCGCGCGTTCGTGGTCGACCTCGCGTGCCAGCGGCCCGCCGACCTGGGCTACGCCGCCGAGCTCTGGACGAACGACCTGCTCACTGCCCACGTCAGGAAGGTGGCGGAGGCCGCCGGGCACCCGAGGCTCGCGACGGTCGCGACCGGCAGCGTGCACAACATCCTGGCGGACGCCCAGATCAAGCCCCACAAGATGGCCTACTACTGCGAGCGCCGCGACCCCAACTTCAAGGCAAAGATGCACAACGTGCTGCTGCTCTACAAGCAGCTGTCCTTCCGCTTCGACGAGGACGGCAACCTCATCCCCTGGGAGGAGGGCCAGGAGGTCCACGTGCTGTCCTACGACGAGAAGCCGGGCATCCAGGCCGTCGCGAACACCGCCCCCGACCTGCGGCCCGAGGCAGGCGGCGCGGGTGATGCCGGAGGCGCGGGCGGCAGGGGCACGGTCAGGCGCGACTACGAGTACAGGCGGCTCGGGACGCTCTCCCTCCTCGCCTCGATCGACCTGCTGACCGGAGAGGCGACCCCCCTCGTGAGCGAGACGCACAAGAGCTCCGACTACGTCGAGTTCCTCAAGATCCTGGACGGCAAGTACCCTAAGGGCGACCTGATACGGATCGTGCTCGACAACGTCTCGGTGCACACCTCCGCCGAGACGAGGCGCTACCTGGCCACCGTCCCGGGCCGCTTCGAGTTCGTGTCCGCGCCCAGGCACGGCTCCTGGCCGGACCTGGTCGAGGGCTTCTTCTCGAAGATGACCCGCCAGATGCTGCGCGGAATCCGGGTCTCGAGCAAGGACGAGCTCAAGGAGAGGATCCTGCGCTACTTCAAGGAGGTGAACGCCGAGCCGGTCGTCTACAGGTGGAAGTGGAACCTGTCGGACGTAGACCCGACGACCGAGGAGCTCGTCGTGGACACCCTCCTCCCGGATGGGGCAGGCAAGGCAAGTTAGTTGCTGGACGCTATACTAGGCCTGCCGAGCACGACTGAGGTGGGACGGCGCCTGCCCAAGGAGGCCTTCTATCGACACCTCACGCTGGACGCCAAGACCAGGCGGTCGTTCGTGGACGACATCGGGGCGATCACGGTGGCCAATTCCATCAAGACCGCGACCCTGGGCCTCGCGGACGGGGAGGCCATCCACGAGATCATGGTGGTGTGGCTGGACCTGAAGGGGGGACGCAGAGCCCACGGGGGGCGATCGGGGCCATAGCGGCAGCCAACCCCCACAGGCTCGTGTTCCGCTGCGAGCCCAACAAGAGGACCTACGTGGTCCGGCGGGGCCTGCAAGCCTCCGACAGCATCGACGCGCTCACCCTCACGGGTGAGTCCCTCGACGAGGCATGGGACTCCATCTGCGCCCAGGTGGCCTTCGGGGACACGGACGGGCGTGACATCGACGGCAGGCTCGTCCGCGCCAAGTGCCGGGCGGCCCTGGAGGCGGAGATCTCCGACCTGGACGCCAGGTGCCGCAAGGCCAGGCAGATCAACCGCAGGAACGAGCTCTTCGCGGAACTGAAGCGGAAGCAACAGGAGCTTGAGAAGCTCAGGGAGGAGCGTGACCAACCGTGGGCGACTACATCGAATACAACGACGATGTGCAGGCCATCAAGCAGGCCATACTTCAAAGCCAGTACCAGGCGGCCAAACGCGCAAATGCCCTGCAACTGGGTCTCTACTACAGCGTCGGCGGGTTTGTTTCCGAACGGGTGGAGAGCGGCAGGTGGGGCGAGGGAGCACTCAAGGCCGTAAGCGGGCAGCTCCAGCGGGAGCTTCCGGGTCTACGCGGATTCTCCGAGCGCAACCTCTACTACATGAAGACTTTCTACGAGGTTTGGGCGCCCGTCATAGGCGGGGCGTCGGATTCTGCACTCGCGAGTACAGAATTGCCGAGTGATGACTTTCTGCACTTGCAAGTGCAGAAAGTGCCGGATTTCCCTGCGAAGGACTTCCTAGGCATTGGCTTCACCCAGCACCGCACGATACTCGAGAAAGTCAAGGACCGCGACGAGCGGTTCTTCTACATACGATGCTGCGCCCGCGAGCACTACCGCGTGGAGGACCTGCGCCGCGCCATCAAGCGCGACGACTACCACCACCAGGGGCAGATGCCCAACAACTTCCTGGCCACCATGCCTAGCTCCCAGCAAGCTTTGCGTGTCATCGAGGCCTCAAAGATTCGAATTCATCGTGGCCCAATTTGAACCTGAAATCTTCGGGGAAACGCGCCAAGTTGCGCGAGGCGGCACGATTGAGCGCCTTGGTCTCCACTCCGTAGAGCTCTGCGAGGTCGCTGTCGAGCATGACCTGCCTGCCGCGCACGGTGTGGATCATGCTGCGGATCCGGGCGTCGACCACGGGGACGATGGCGTCTTACCCCTCGCCCGACCCGGTCTTCTCGTCTGCCATGTCCTCCCTTTCCTCCGCTTGAGGTCACATCCTGTGCCTTCAAGGTTCTACCAAGTTCCAAATGGTTCGGACTTGTCGGTTGCCTATGCTCGCATCAACCTGAGCGCCGCCTTGGCGATGAGCCTGATAGCTTTGACCAGCACCCTAAGCACCCGCACGGCCGTCCTCCTTGAGACTGCTCCACCTGAGCGTACACCTTGCTGCAGCGCATGTCGGTGGCGAGTTCGAGCGGGTTTTATCCCTCGGCGGCAACTGAGGCCTCAAACATACGTTTTTGCATGTCCGAATCACGTCGCTTCTCGCCAGCCTTCCGTGCGGGATGCTTACTATCATCTGTGAAGATTCCCAGAGTGGGGCCTTTGGCGGCCATGAAGCCGTCGTTGTTCCCCTCGTCTCTAGCGGCTTGCAATGCCTGAGTCCAATTTTTATCGGAAACAGTGTTCCCTATGGTGTATTATCAACGGAAACGTTGTTACCGATATGAGGAGTGGACATGGACAAGAAGGGCACGGTGCGGCGATTGTTCGTGCTCATGGGCGGCTATCGCTGGCTCGAGATTGTCAGCATGGCAATCGTGGCGGCCTCTGCGGCCATGAACCTGCTCGCTTACGTGCGCGTATACTACGTGGGAGAAGCTGTGCTCACGACAGCCGGCGACCTTTCCTCAATCGACCGGCAAGCGATAGCGGCCCTCGGCTGGGACGCGGTACTGTTTATCATGGCGGCATTCGGGATATACGGCGTCGGCCTGCTCTTCTCGCATCTGACGGCGTTCAACACGGTTGCCCGTCTGCGCGACCGCATCGTGTGCCACTTGGGGCGGGTCCCCCTGGGCTACCACGTGGCAAATCCCTCGGGCAAGCTGCGCAAGATAATAGAGAAGAACACCGATAACATCGAAAACACCATCGCGCACACCATGCCCGACTTCGTCAATGCCATCGCACTGCCGGTCGCGTATATCGCGTGCATGTTCGCCTTCGACTGGCGTCTTTCGCTCGCCTGCCTAGCGCCCCTGGTTGCAGGGTTCTTCGTGCTGGCGTGGATGCTGAACGACTCGAGCAAGTCCTTCTACGCCAAGCAGCAGAAGTCGGCAGAGGACATGGCGAGCGCCACCACCGAGTACGTACGCGGCATCGCCGTGGTGAAGGTGTTCGGCCAAACGGCGGAGTCGTTCAAGCGCTATCACGACTCGGTGGAAGAGCACCGATCATGGATGCTCAAATACGCACTCTCCATGCGCCTGCCGGACAGCCTCTACACCGTCATCATCAATGCGGGGTTCCTGTTTCTCATCCCAACCGCCATCGTCCTGCACGACAGCGCGAAAGGCGGTGCGGCGGCAACCACAGCAGCGGCGACCTTCATCTTCTTCTGCGTGCTCATTCCCATGACCGTGACCATGCTTACGCGCATCATGAACGCGGCGTCGAACCTCATGGTTTCCAGTGCGTCGCTCGACGCCGTGGACGGCATTCTTGCCCAGTCCGTGCTGGAACGCCCTCTTACCCCGAAGGAGCCTGAGTGCTTCGACATAGCCTTGGATCACGTCTCGTTCCGCTACAAGCCTGACTCTCCTCTCGCGCTCGACGACGTGACGCTGCGCATTCCCGCCGGCACCGTGTGCGCCCTCGTGGGGCAATCGGGAGGGGGCAAGACCACCGTGGCCAATCTGATCGCGCGCTTCTGGGATGTTCAGGAAGGAACCGTGCGCATCGGGGGAGATGATGTGCGCGAGATGGACTACGCCTGGCTGGCTGCGCACACGAGCATCGTCTTCCAGGACACGCGGCTGTTCAAGATCTCCATCGCGGACAACGTGGCGTATGCGAAGCCTACCGCTTCGCGGGAAGAGGTGCTGCGGGCCCTCCATCTGGCGCAATGCGACGATATCCTCCAAAAATTCCCCAACGGGGCCGACGCTGTCGTGGGCGCGCGAGGCGTGTACCTGTCCGGTGGGGAGATGCAGCGCATCGCTCTGGCACGCGCCATGCTCAAAGATGCCCCTATCGTGCTGCTCGACGAGGCGACCGCCTATTCCGACGCCGAAAACG
>ERZ772977.1672-NODE-1672-length-10789-cov-9.453419_pt1 | contig 10789 bp, 10 predicted proteins | sample MGYA00511131_ERZ772977 | MGnify/ENA primary metagenome ERZ772977 (study PRJEB29015, sample SAMEA2737935) | human oral metagenome | biome: human oral; feature: human-associated habitat; material: dental | place: China | collected 2151 ...
ACTCCAGAACAACAACGTGACGTATTAAGCCGTACAATGCACCAATTCATGTAATTAAGTGAATAAAAAGTAAGAAGGTGGAGGCTACGGCCTCCACTTTTTTAGATTAATAAATAAAACTATAAAAGTGTTTACAAAATAGTAATGAATACGTTATAATTGAACTATAAATAGCAGAAGGAGGAGATCGCATATGGAAATGGAAAAAGTAAAAGTGAATTCTGCAGAAGAGAAAAAAGAATTAACAGCAAATGTTCACTCAGTTGAATCTTTCGGTAATGTAGATGGTCCTGGAATAAGATATGTAGTATTCTTCCAAGGATGTATGTTAAGATGTAAATACTGCCATAATCCAGATACTTGGAAAATGCACAATCCTGATGCTAAAGTTATGACAGTAGATCAACTTACAAAAGAGATTGTAAAATATCGTGATTTCTTTGAAGCTAGTGAAGGTGGAGGAGTAACAGTAAGTGGTGGAGAATCTTTACTGCAAATTGATTTCATTTTAGAGCTTTTTAGAGAATTGAAAAAAATTGGTATAAACACTTGTGTTGATACTTGTGGTGGTTTCTATGTAAATGCTCCAAGTATGAATGAAAAAGTATTAGAATTAATATCTTTAACTGATTTATTCTTAGTTGATATTAAACATATTGATGATGAACACCATATGCGTTTAACTAAACGTACAAATAAAAATATTATTCAATTTACTAATTTTTTAAGTGAACATGGTGCTAAAATGTGGATAAGACACGTACTTGTCCCAAAATGGACAGATGATGATTATTACTTAAAAAAATTACGTGAATATATTGATACATTACATGGAGTTGAGCGTGTAGAAGTATTACCTTACCACGATATGGCAAAATTCAAATATAAAGAATTAGGAATAGATTACGAATTAAATGATATTAATCCACCTACGAAAGATCGAATAAAAAATGCTATCGAGATTCTAGGTGCACGTGATGATGTTAGTTAATTAAGATAAGAGGTTGGAAAATTATTTTTTCCCAACCTCTTATATATTTATATAAAGACGACTAAAAGCTAAGTTGCTATTAGTCGTCTTTACGAATTTTATTATTGAGCTGAAGTATTTCCTTCTAACATTGATTTAATGTATGCTTCAACATCACTGTTACTTGATTTAACATTGTACTCTTCAAATAATTTTTTAAGAGCTTTACTTACGATAGTGCTATCTTTCTTAACAGCTTCTTCAGCTGCTTTTTCAGCTAATGCTGGTTTTAATTCATCAAATGATGAGTCTTTTTCATCTAATACTTTAATAATGTGATATCCGAATGAAGTTTTTACAACATCTGATGTTTTATCTTTACTTAATGCGTATGCAGCATCTTTGAATTCTTTAACGAATGAGTTATCTTCTTTAGAAGACCATCCTAAATCTCCTCCGTTAGAAGCGTTAGCTGTATCGTTAGAATTTTCTTTTGCTAATGTAGCAAAATCTCCACCATCTTTAAGTTTTTTAAGTACTTCTTCTGCTTTTTTCTTAGCTTCTTCATCACTTAATCCATTTGGATTTGATTCACTTTTAACACTTATAAGAATGTGAGCTAAGTGATATTGGTGTTTATTTTTTTCATAGCTTTCTTTAAGTTTGTCATCGTTAGTTCCAGCGTAGTCGTTAATTAATAATGTTTGAGCAGCTTTAACTTTTAGACCGTCTTTATATTTATCAAGAGTGAATCCTTGTTGTTTTAAAAGTTGTTCAAATTTATCTTTACCACCGTATTGTTCTTGAGCTTTTTGAAGTTGCTCATCGATAGTTTTTTGATCGATTTTATTTTTATATTTGTCTAAAAGTACTTTTTGAATCATCATACTAGTAGCTGTTTTTGAAAGTTGACTAGCCCCAATACTTTCTACGATATCTTTTTCTGTTACATCTCCTGCTTTACTAGAAATATATTTTGTTCCTCCAGTAGAGCATCCTGCTAAACCTATAACTGATATACTAAGAGCTATAGGTAAAATAGCTTTTTTAAATTTCTTCATTAAATTTTGTCCTCCTATGTGTACATATGTATTAATATATCATATTTTTTAATATAAAACAACTAAAGAATCGGTGAAATCAACCTTGCAAAGGCTTCTTTAATTCTTATTAGTAAACTTCTTTGTTGATATTTTTCAAAAGAAACTAGTGAAGACTTTTCTATATCTTTTAAGAAAAGATGTCTAAATTCTTTTGTAGTTTTATAGTCATACATAAATGCATTAAGTTCAAAGTTTAGTTTGAAACTTCTATAATCGAAGTTTGCACTTCCTAAACTTGAGACTTCATCATCGATGATAATCATCTTTGTATGAATAAATCCATTTTCGTAAATATATGTTTTCGCACCTAATTCAGCTAATTCTCCAATAAATGAGTATGTTGCCCAATAAACAAACATATGATCAGGTTTATTAGGTACCATAATTCTAACATCAATTCCGGATAATATTGCCATTTTTAATGCATCCATAACACTTTCATCAGGAATGAAGTAGGGTGACTGAATATAGATGTATTTTTTTGCTCTCGAAATCATATATAGATAGCTATATTTGATTTTTTGAAGTTTATTATCAGGGCCACTAGAAACTAATTGAATTGGTAAATAATTATCAACAGGTGTTGAAATATGATCAGAAGTTAATTCTAGTTGTTCTGTTTTTTTAGTTGACTGTGAATTCCAGTCATCTATAAAACGATACTCCAAAGATCCTACAGCTTCTCCTTCAATTCGAAGATGTGTATCTCGCCAGTATCCAAATTTTTTATCTAATCCTAGATATTCATCCCCAACGTTAAATCCACCAGTATAACCAATATTACCATCTATTGTAACTATTTTTCTATGATTTCTGTAATTCATACGAAAATTAATCAGTGGAAGTTTTGATTTAAAGAATTGTTTTATTTTTGCATTGTTTTTAGTAAGTTTTCTTAATGAAGAAATACTTAATTTTCTTGAACCAATATCATCATAAAGAATATATACATCTACACCTTCTAGAAGTTTTTGTTCTAGTAGGTGAAAGAGTTGTTTACCGATTCCATCTTTTTTTAAGATATAATATTGAATATGAATATAGCTTTTAGCATTTTTAATATCTTCAAATAATAATCTAAATTTTTCTTTTCCATCTGTAATAATTTGTATTTTATTATTTTTTGACAAGAATGATTTATCTGTTTCAAAATTTAATTCTATTAGATTTCTATGTTTGTGTATTACTTGTTCATTTTTTGAGATTTCATAAGGAGTTTCCCTTTTCAATAGATTTTGTTGATATTTTATCTTCTCATCATCTGAAAAAGGAAAGATTTTTTCCCTATATATAGGTCTTCCAAATATTAAATAAAGAACAAAACCTAGGTATGGAAATAGAAATAGAACTAATATCCATGCCCAAGAAGACGTAGTAGTCTGATATTCTATAAAAACAATAGAAAATGCTAATAAAGTATTTATTATTAAAAATATAGTTAATACAATATCAAAGTTTATATCGTTAAAAATAGAAGTTATATAGTAAAAAACACTTGAAATATCAATGTTTAATAATTGTAAATTAATATAATTCATAATATACCACTCCTAATTTAATAGTACCTTAAAATATATTAAAAGTCTATTAATAATATTTACGTAAATAGTGATTTTTCTTTCTACTAATAATATATAATTAACGCTAATATAAGATGGACTATTTATTTCTGAATGTATGCGGATTAGTAATAGTTAAAATTATTGATTATTTTTGTGATATGAGTTGAATTTTTGTGAATTTATATTATAATGGAATAGAGAACAAAAAAGGAGAATGTTATGCCTAATAATATTTTAGAAGAATTAAAAACGAAATTTGAAGATTTTGCAAGCGAGTTAGAAAATATTGAACCTGAAAAAGTTGATTTAACTCAAATTGATAGATTAATTGCATTAGTAGAAGAATTAGATAACGAAATTAAAACTATAAAATAATAGTAGAATTGGATAAGCTGAAGTGGGAGTGTTTTGCTTTTACTCAGCTTATCTTTATGAATGAGGATACGATGAAAAATAAAAACGGTAAAAAACTAAACGTCTTACTTACAATTAAGAAAATAGGAATTAATGGTGAGGGGATAGGATATTATAAAAAGAAAATTACTTTCGTAAAAGGTGCACTACCTGACGAAGTTATAGTTTGTGAAATAGTAGAAGAGACACCAAAATATATTATCGGTAAACTTGTTAAAGTAAAAGAGCCAAGTCCGCATAGAGTGGAAATCAAAAGAGAATACGCTGAAAGTGGAGCTTATGGTTTAGCTCATGTTAGTTATGAGAAACAACTTGAGTATAAACGTACAATTTTATTAGATGCTTTTGATAAATACTATAGACTACCTAAACCTGATAAATTAGTATTAAAAACATTAGCTAGTCCAAAGGTAGAAGGATATCGTAATAAGAACCAATTTCCATTAGCTGTTAGAAATGGACGTGTTATTGCAGGGCTATATAAAGAAGGTTCTAATGATTTAGTTGAAATCAATGAAGATTTAGCATTACATGAGAATGGTAATAAAATAACAAACCTAGCTAAGAAATTATTAGGAAAATATAAAGTAGAAATTTCAACAAATAAAAAGAATTACGGTGTGAAATATATTGCGACAAGAACTTCATTCTATAATGGAGATGTTCAAGTAACATTCGTAGCGAATACTAATAAGATTAAGAACATGGATAAGGTCGTTAATGAACTTAAGCGTGAAAGAATCGTTAAAAGTATTATATTAAATATTACTAATGATAAAGATCATTTAGTGATGGGAACAGAAAGTGTAACTTTATATGGTTCAGATTATATCGTTGAGAAAATCGGCGAAATTAAGTATGAACTTTCGGCTAAATCGTTCTTCCAATTAAATCCACCGGCAACTAAAAAACTTTATGATAAAGTAGTTGAGTTTGCTGCACTAAAAGAAACAGATGTTGTATTAGATGCTTTCTGTGGGGTTGGAACAATTGGACAATATGTCAGCCGTAATTGTAAAGAGGTTTATGGTGTTGATATTATTCCTGCCGCAATTAAAGACGCGAATGATAATGTTAAATTAAATAATTTAACAAACTGTACTTATGTTGCAGGAGATGCTAATAAAATAGTTCCACGTTGGAAGAAAAAAGGAATCAACTTTGATGTAGCAATAGTAGATCCACCTCGTGTAGGGCTTGGACCATTAGCTAAAAACTTATTAGCAGTTGATGCTAAGAAAATTGTTTATGTGAGTTGTAATCCATCTACATTAGCACGTGACTTAAAAGTTTTAACAAGAAAATATAGAATTAGACGTATTCAACCAGTAGACATGTTCCCGGGAACAGCAGCAGTTGAAGCGGTAGTTGAATTAATTAGAAAATAAATTCTAGAGGAAAAATATGGATAGTTTTGAACAATTGAAAAAAGAAATAATGGCAGATAGTGATAATAAAAAATACACGGATAAAGGAATAGAACCTTTATTTTCTACCCCTAGCACAGCAAAAATATTAATCGTAGGTCAAGCGCCTGGTATCAAAGCTCAAGAAAGTAAAATCTTCTTCAATGATAAAAGTGGAGTTAAACTTCGTGAGTGGATGGGAATAGATGATGAGATATTTTATAAATCTGGTTTAATAGGTGTAGTACCGATGGACTTCTATTATCCTGGTAAAGGTAAAAGTGGTGATTTACCACCAAGAAAAAACTTTGCAATTAAATGGCATTCTAAAGTGTTAGAACTTATGCCTAATCTTGAACTTATTATTCTTGTAGGAAAATATGCACAAGATTATTACTTGGGAAATGATAAAAAACAGAATCTAACGGAAACTGTATTTAATTATAAACAGTATTTGCCCCGTTATTTTCCAATTGTCCATCCATCACCATTGAATTTTCGTTGGCATAATAAAAATCCATGGTTTATTAAAGAAGTAGTACCGGAATTACAAAAAAGGGTGAAGGAAATACTAGGGAAATAAATCATAAAAAAATAAAGGCTGAGATAACTTGAAGATTTCTATGAAATCGTGATTTCGAGTTACCTCAGTCTTTTTAATTTTCTATTATTTCAAAGCTAGTCTGCTCACCATAATATATAAGTAGTGAAGATAGTATTGATTTCAATTGTTCTAAATTATCAGTTTTTAAAATGATTTCTGCCTTACCTGAGATTACATTAAAAGCATCACCACTTTTTACAGAGATTATCTCTATATTTTTGTATTTTGTAGTTTTTCTAACAAATTCACCAGTAATAACAGTTGTATCGATAGCTTCATGAGGTTCAGCACCGTGTCCGCCTTTACCGTAGATAGTAACTAAATATGTATTCATAATTACTGTTCCCCCTTTAGATTTTTTATTACATTAGCGGAATCAAATGCTAGTGTCAAGAATATTGAAGCTGTTTGTTTCATTACTTCTTCTTCAAAATCAAAATTTGGGTGATGATGTGGGTATTTAGCGAAGGTAGAATTACCGGCACCAATTAAAAAGAATGCTCCTGGGACTTCTTCAACGTAATAAGCAAAATCTTCACCGATCATTAACGGTTCAATTTCTAACTGTTTAATATCTGGAAGAATCTTAGAAGTTGCTTTTTGTATTTCTACCGTTCCTTTTTTGTGGTTTACAAGAGGTGGATAACCACCATAATATATAAACTCTACATTAGTTCCGAAATATTCATTTTCTAGAGCTTTGCATAAGTTCTGAAGTTTAGTCAGCACCATTTTATGAAGTTCTTTATTGAAATGTCTAATAGTCCCAGTTATACTAGCTTTTTCAATAGAACTTTCTAATTTTCCTAAGGTGATGACAAGTGTTTCCCTTGGTTTAGAAAATCGTGAAACTATTTGTTGAGTCATACTAATAAATTCTGCAGCAATAATGTTTGCATTTTCCTTGGTGTTGATTTTTACTTCGAATCTATCAGCAGCGGCACATAGTTCTTTATAACTATATCCTAAAGTTCCAAGTGGAAGAGGTGTCCAAAGATGTGCACCGAATATCGCATCAACTCCTTGTAAACAACCAGCGTCTATCATAGGTTTTGCTCCACCTGGAGCTTGTTCTTCTCCATATTGGAAAACTGCGACAACATCATGTGGAAGATCTTCTTGATGATCCATTAGAACTTTACACGTTGCAAGTAATGCTGTAGTGTGTCCATCATGACCACAAGCGTGCATTGCATTAGGAATTGTAGACTTGTATGGGGTATCTTTTGCATCATTTATAGGTAGGGCATCGAAGTCTGCTCGAAAAGCGATTGTTTTTGAAGAATCATGTCCTTTAATTCTTGCGACTACACCATTTAACCCGACCTGTGTTTTAATATCAGTAACACCAATTTTTTCTATATATTCTTTAATGAATCTCGCTGTATTTTTTTCATTAAATGAAACTTCAGGACGCATATGCATATAGCGGCGAAGTTCAATCATTTCTGGATAAAATTTATCAAGTTCATCTTGTATAATTTGTTCAATCATAAAAACCTCCAGATTACTATTTTAAATTATAAATACAATTATAACACAAATATTCTAATAAATAGAAAATTGATAAGGAAATTGCTTTCAATTATTTTTATTTTTGATATAATATGAGTAAATAGACACTAGTAAAACTCAATTTGGGGGTGGGAGCATGGATACATTAGATTAATAGAGAAATTTTATTAACAAAGGAGTTAATGTATGCAAATATTAAATATTAAAAACATAGAGTTTGAAAAACAAGGGAAGATATTATTTAAAATCGAAAAATTGAGTATAAATACTGGTGACATTATTGGTTTAATAGGGAAAAATGGTTCAGGGAAGACAACTCTGTTAAAACATATAGATGACTTGCTTAAAGATGAAAATAACATTTCTTTGGAGCTTTTAGAATTTGGAGAAAATTCTCTTCTTAAAAAAAGTGGTGGAGAAGTTGTTGTAAACAAGATTAGAAGTGGTTTATTATCGAATGTTGATCTATATTTACTTGACGAGCCTTCAACATACTTAGATTATAATAATGCTAACAAAATAGCTAATCTTATAAAAAGAACTCCAGCAACTTTTTGTATAGCAAGTCATGATAGGAATTTCTTAAATAATGTTTGTACAAAGTTATGGATAATCGAAAATAATACTGTAAGGGAATTTAATGGAAATTATCATGAGTACAAGTTTCAAGAAGAAATTGAAACTGCTGAGTATGAAACTGAACTGCAAAAGTACAATAAAGAAGCTAAGAAAATAAAGAAAAGCATCCAAGAGATGAAAGAGGAACAGGAGAAAAAATCTGGAAAGCCAAAGAATATGAGTGGATCAGATTATAGAATTATAAGTGTAAAAAATAAAATTTCAAAAAACCAAAAGAGATTGCAGAAAAAAATATTAAGGCAAGAAGATAAGTTACAGGCTAATATTAAACCTAAGCCGTTAAAAGATAAATATGATATTGAATTTTTAGAGATGTTTAAGGAAACCCATAAGAAGAGTTTTTGTATTAGCGAGAAAAGTTGTGAAATAGATGGGAAATTTCTTTGGCAATCACCTGGTTTTACTTTTGCTAGTGGTGAGAAGATTTTAATTAAAGGAAAAAATGGCTCAGGAAAAACTACTTTTCTAAATTATGTGAAGGAGTCCATTCCGAATTCCTTGCAAGTAGCATATTTTGAACAAAATGGATTTGATACTTTTAAGGAAGAAAAAACATTGTTTGAATTCGTGAAAGAATCGACATCACTAAATGATATAGAACTTAGAAATATACTAGCCTTACTAAATTTTAGAGGAGATGATATAAATAAAAAGATAGAAGTCTTAAGCAAAGGGGAGAAAGTTAAACTTTATTTCGTAAGCTTACTTTTTAGAAATACAGATGTACTGTTATTAGATGAGATAACTAATTTTTTAGATGTTGTTGCGATAGAAGCGGTAGAGAAGATATTAAAGAAATATCCTGGTATTCTGATTATGGTTAGTCACGATATGGAATTTATTGATAATGTTGCAACGAAGGTTATAAACATCTCGAACAAAGAAGTTTTAAAATTTGAGTAAATTAGGTTCGAAAAAATAAATTCAGGAGGAAAATGAGGATGCCCAAAAAGTACTAGATTTTAAAATAGTTTACATGAAAACTCATAGACACAGTGGTTTATTGATATCTAAATTCGCTTTATGAAAGCTTTTTAGATATCTAATAAACTGTGTGGGGGTGACTCGACAAAATCTTGTTTCTTAAGAAATCACGATTTTTGAGTCACTCCCGCAGCATTCTTGATATTAGGTTTTGTCTCGGCTGCGGTTTCTAGTGCGAAATGGAAAGAAAAAGATGAGGATGAATAAAAAGAAAAGTGGATTATTGGAGACATTTAATTACTCCAATAATCCATTATATATTTGACAAATCTCTTATTATGGTATATAATATTGATAATTTGAATAACACATCTTTAATGTGATCCAGAGAGGTCAGCAAAGATTTATTTATTGGAAAACCAAGTTTATTTATGCTGTCCTGCTCAATAGAGTAGGCTATTTTTTTGAGGTGAAGTATGAAAAAACGAATTCTTTTCGACGAAACAATGATTTCTAGAATGATTACTAGAATTGCGAATGAAATTATCGAACAAAATAAATTAGATGATATTGTTTTAGTAGGTATTCAAACAAGAGGGATTCATATCGCCAAAAGATTGAAACAAAAAATCAAAGAAATTGAAAATACTAATATTCCAGTAGAAACACTTGATATAAAATTTTATCGTGATGATTTAGAAAAAATAAGTGACGAACCTGAAATAAAAGTTCCACGTTTTAAACTTGATTTGACAAACAAAGTTGTAATTATTGTAGATGATGTTCTGTATACAGGAAGAACGGTTAGAGCAGCGATAGATGCCATAATGGATGCGAGTCGTCCAAAAGCAATTCGTCTTGCGATTCTTGTAGACAGAGGACATAGAGAACTGCCAATTAGAGCAGATCATATTGGAAAAAATATTCCTACTTCAAGAAAAGAAAATGTAAAAGTTCATTTAAATGAAGTAGATGATGTTGAAGAAATATTATTAATTTAAATATAAAATCTTTTTAAGGTAGTCCAGAGAGGCTAACAAGGGATTGAATTTAAAGTTTATACTTTATTTGAGTATAGCTATGTTTAAGTATAACTATACCCAGATAATAACTTGAATTTAATAGTTGATGAATAGTCATACCTTGTAGCCGAACGGATACAAGGTATTTTTTTATACAAAATGGAGGAACTACTATGAGAAATATAGTAAAAATGTCAGACTTAACAAATGAAGAAGTTTATCAACTGATAGAAAGAGCTTTAGAGTTGAAAAATGGTAAACAAGTAGAGCCAAGAGAAGACTTATATGTAGCAAACTTATTCTTTGAAAACTCAACTAGAACGAAACATAGTTTTGAGGTAGCTGAGCACAAACACAGATTAAATGTTATAAACTTCGAGGTTTCAACTTCATCAGTAAATAAAGGTGAAACTTTATATGATACTTGTAAAACATTAGAGATGTTAGGTTGTAACATGTTGGTTATTAGGCATGGTCAAGACGCTTACTACAATGAGCTGACAAACTTAAATATTCCGATTTTAAGCGGAGGAGATGGTAGTGGAGAACATTCAAGTCAATGTTTACTTGATCTTATGACAATGTATGAGAAGTTCGGAACGTTTGAAAATCTTAATGTAATCATTGCAG
>ERZ772977.1677-NODE-1677-length-10772-cov-7.717552_pt1 | contig 10772 bp, 5 predicted proteins | sample MGYA00511131_ERZ772977 | MGnify/ENA primary metagenome ERZ772977 (study PRJEB29015, sample SAMEA2737935) | human oral metagenome | biome: human oral; feature: human-associated habitat; material: dental | place: China | collected 2151 ...
TTTTTATTTCTCCTTTTTTTTCTTTTTTTGTGATATATGGTGTAATTATACAACATAATTTGGAGGGTAGAAAGTGGTTTTTTATGAAAATTTCAAAAGCTTTTTTAATGTATCGTGTTAACGTACTCATTCCGCGTGGATTTGCACAATCTACTTTGGATAATTACGAATATACTTGTCGCTCTTTGGTTCGTTTTTTTGGTGACATTTCTCTGCGTCGTGTTCGTGTTGATGATATTTCTGAATGGCGTGCTTACATTGCTACTAATGTTTGTAGTGATACTGTTGGCATGCGTGCTTCTCATTTGCGGCAAGTCTTGAAGTATTTACATAAGCATAAATATCGTGTCATGGATTATTCAGATATTATTTTGCCAAAGCGTTTGAAAACAAAAACAAAGTTTTTAACTGAGAGTGAACTTTATGAGTTTATTAATGTTGTTGGTCGTCAGTGTCGTGGTTACTCTTCCGTCAATCGTCTTCGTAATATAGCTATTATTCGTTTATTGGCTACGTCTGGTATTCGTGTTGGTGAATTGTGTGCATTAAATAGAGGCGATATTCGTGATGGATCTTTTGAGGTTATAGGTAAGTCTAAAGATCCGCGCCTTTGTTTTATTAATGCAGATACTCAAGCCGCTATTGATGATTATTTATCTACTCGTTCTGACGATTCGCCTGCTCTGTTTTTAACAAATCAAGGTCCTCGTAGTAGGATAACACCATATTCTGTTCGTCATATATTTTTCTTTGCCTGTTTGAATTCCAAATTTGAAAATGTAACTCCTCATACAATACGTCATAGTTTCGCTACAAAGGCTTTAAATCGTGGCGTTGATATAAGATATGTTAATGAAATGCTTGGTCATCAAAGTCTAAATACAACAAAAAGGTATACTCATTGTGTTAATACAAAATTACAACAACTTCATGCAAAAGCTATGTTATAATGGTAGTAGAGTTGATCTATCGAAGTGATAGAGCGTCGGTTTCCGGTACCGAAGGTTGCAGGTTCGACTCCTGTGCGGGGTACCACGAACGATATTTATACCTCTGCAAACAGACTGCAGAGGTTTTTTGATACCGCAGCATCTAGCTAATCTGACGGTCGCTCGGGGCCTCACCTACTGCCGCGCGAATCTGCTCAGCAGTGATGATGGTTGTACTGCCTGGCGCAACTGTGCCTGCCAACAGCTGCTTGGCAACAGTATTTTCGACAGCGCGCTGCACAACGCGTCGCATAGGTCGCGCACCAAGACGTGGATCGTATCCAGCATCAACGAGTAGCTGCTTACCCTCGGGTTCGACGGCAACTTGAATTTTCTGAGGCTCCAGCGTACGGTTAACTCCCGCCAAAATCAAGTCGATAACTTGCAATAGTTCAGCTTTGCCTAGCGGGCGGAACAACACAATTTCATCAAATCGGTTCAGGAACTCGGGGCGGAACAAATTGGCGTTGATCAGTTCATTGATAAAGGTTTGTTCAAATTGCTCCAGCTGATAGCCACGCTCAATGTATTCACGGATGCGGTCAGCGCCAGCATTTGACGTAGCGATGACGATGCAGTCGCGAAAACTAACTTCTCGGTTTTTCTCATCACGCAGAATACCTTCATCCAGCAGCTGCAACAACGTCGTCAGTACTTGCGGATGCGCCTTTTCTATCTCATCAAGCAACACTACTGAAAACGGCGCTTTTTGCACCTGAGCTGTCAAGCTCAGCGGATCATTTGCGCCGTCCGCAATCAAACGAGCCACGTCTTCAGCACGAACAAATTCGTTTAGGTCCAGTCGCACCAAATTACCCTCGCCCCCAAAGTACACTTCTGCCAAGGCCTTTGACAATTCAGTTTTACCAACACCAGTTGGTCCCAAAAACAAGAAAGTACCGATGGGGCGGTCAAGATTTCTCACGCCAGCTCGCGCTCGACGGATGGCGTCAGACACCACCGACACAGCGCGTGACTGATTGATCATGCGCTGGTGAATCAGCGATTCAAGGTTCAACAATTTCTCACGCTCATCACCACCAGAAGCCGCAGCAATCTTGATACCCATGGTTTTTTCCGCTGCATCGTCAACTGACTGCGCAGTGATGAGACCGCCTTTGGAAATACTGGCGGTTGATTCCAACACCTTCAGTGCTCGTCCAGGCATAGCCAAATCTTGGACGTAGCGATCACCAACTCGATACGCTTCATTGAGCGCCTGCAACATGTACGTCACGCTAAATTGATGTTCAAAGGAAATCAATTGGTCGCGCATAATTTTCATGGTTTCAGCACGATCCGTCGGCTGGACTGCTAGCGTATTTAACGCATGAGCCAGCTGGGTGTTACGTTGAGAAATTTGCAAAAATCGCTGCTGATCCAGAGACAGAATAATACGCAGGCGACCAGCTTCCAAAACGGGCAATAGCAAATTGCTCATATCCACCGAACCAACGCCCTCTTCAAAAAACAGCTGAGCATTCTCCAAGCACAAAATAACATTTTTTGAGGCAAACGCTTCATTGAGCAGCCTCGTTACTAGCTGCTCCAATTCACCACGACCGCCTGCCACAGAAATCAACGCCGACGCGTCAAGCAAGAACACTTGCTGATACAGCAAATTAGACGGCACTTCCTTGTGCCCATCGATCAGCATTTCTGCAAATGCCGCGATGAGCGTACTTTTGCCGACGCCATCTGGACCAACCAAGGCAACATTTTGACGACCGCCCGTATTGAAAATCTGTAGCATTTGATCCAACACGTCAGTATGCGCATCCAAACGCGTCATGATCGTACCGCCCGACACTTGTTGACTCAGGTTTTGGGCAAATCGGCTGAGTAACGGCGTGTAACCAAACGACCAATCCCGCGCTATACCACCAGTGCGCAGCGGTTTTTCTTTGAAATCTTCAACCAGCGCCTTTAGCCGCTCATACCAGCGAATTCCCTCCAATACGTCCTGAAAATCCAGCTTCAAGCTTGCCAAAATAGCGTCGTGGCTCGGGAAGACTTTAACGATGGCTGCCGCTACGACTGCACCCGTCACCTTGGGACTATCAGTCTCCTGCCAGATGTCAATCGCCGCTTGCCAGATAGCGTCGGTCATCCGTGGATCATCGGACGCAATGTTACTCAGGAAGTTCGGCGTCAGCCCAAGGCGCACCGCCAAAAATTGACCAGCCCGAGTTTTTGAGATAGCCATCACTAGCTCTTGTGGCGTTGGATTTTTGCTCAATTGACCCAGCAAATCTGCAGCCATGACATCATCAAGTGTCGTCGGATGCTTGCTCACTTCAGCGGTTTTGAGGTCACCTTGCCACCAAATAGTCAGCATCACAAAAGGACCGCTCATACCCACCAAGAGCCAACCAACTGGTCCGTGATGAACCACCGACCAACAGCCTAACAAGATCATCGCCAGACTACACAGACCCAGCAGTAAATGCCAAACATCACCAAAACGAACCGAAAATCGCGCCTTCTGCGACCGCTGGCTGTCATAGCGAATTATCGGCTCGATATTCATGATGCTACTCCCATTTGCCAAAATATGATGCCTATCAGTGGCGCCAGTGGCAGCAGCAGCCAGGCTAGAATGATCAACACACTCCAGAGTAATCGAACTAGCAAGCAAACAAGTCCGACCATGATCAAGATCGTTCGTAAAAATGCGCCAAACACTCTGGAAAATGATCTGTCGAGGAACGCTCGAAATTGCTCTGGCAATCCACCTTGGACCACACCAGCAGATATTTGCCGAAATGGATTGAATAAGGTTTTGAGCAGTAAGCCAATTGAGAAAAAATCAGCTGTTTTTAATAGACCAACATAGACTTGCCTGACGTGCTTATATAGTCCAGTTCCATACCACCACTGAAAGATTCCCACCAAAAACATATTATCAGTATATCACGACTCGCGCGGTTGGTGCTATAATATCTCTATATGATTCGACACATAGTGACAACCGCCATCGGCAAAGCTGTCCGTGGCGGCATGAGATTACGCGGCGGCGGCTCGGCCCTGCCAGGCCTAGTGGTAGAAAAAATTGACTCAGGCTTCATCCCTCGCGCGCTACAAGATTTGCCCTACGGCGTGGTCGTAGTGTCAGGAACCAACGGCAAAACCACGACAACAAAAATTGTCGTCGAGCTACTGGAAGCGGCAGGCCTCAAAGTCTTCACTAACCGCACTGGTAGTAATTTCTCTCGTGGTGTGGCGGCAGCACTGTTGGGCGAGGTCAACCAGCGAGGCAAATTGGACGCTGACATCGCAGTCCTAGAGCTGGACGAAGCCTGGGCTGTTAAATTTGTGCAACAGGTGCAGCCGAGATATTCGCTGCTGCTCAACGTCATGCGTGACCAGTTAGACCGATTTGGCGAAATAGACACGGCAGCGGGCTTTTTGGAAAAAATTGCGGCTGCCACTGCTGACCGCGTGGTCTTAAACCGTGATGATCCACGAGTCTTCCGCATCCATGAAAAGGCTTCAGCGACGGCATCCTATTTTGGCTTGACCACCGACCTACTGCGGCTCATGCCAACAGATGATTCCCTGAAAACCGGCGATGCTGTGGCGAATGAATCAGTCCACGCAGATGTGCTGTTGACAGCCGTGGCGGAACAAGGGGCTGAGTTTTTGATCGACGACACACGCCACAGAATTGAAGTCGCGCTTAGTGGCGTATACAACCTGTTGAATGCGGCGGCGGCCTTGGCGCTCGTTCGAACCATCGTGCCAGAAGCACCAATTCCTGTCTTACTGGAGGCACTATCAAAAGTCAAACCAGCGTTTGGTCGCGGCGAGACCATCACCTATAACGGTACATCAATTGATTTACTATTAGTGAAAAATCCCAGCGGCTTTCGACTCAGTCTGCTGTCTTTTGCTAAACGACAACGCCAGACCATGATCGCCATCAATGATAATTATGCGGACGGTCGCGACATGAGCTGGCTGTGGGATGTTGATTTTTCTGTACTGGAAAATGTCAGCGTCGTTAGCGGTGTCCGAGCCTACGACATGGCACTGCGGCTAAGCTATGACGAGGTCGCAGTTGGTACTGTCGAACAGGATTTGGCAAAAGCGCTGGATGAATTTTTAGCACACGAGCCGACAGAGCCAAAACAGATTTTCTGTAGCTACACCGCCATGACCACCTTGCGGCGATTGCTCAGCGAAAAAACAGATGTGGAGGATATCTCATGACAACGATCACCATCATCCAATTATACCCTAAGGACATGAATCTCTACGGCGACTGGGGCAATACCTTGGTGCTCAAAAAAAGGCTGGAGTGGCGAGGCTTTCGTGTCGAAATCATCGACCACAACCCAGGAGATGCGACTGACTTCTCGACCGGAGATATTTTTGTAGGCGGCGGCGGACAAGACGCTGGGCAATTAGCCATCCAAGATGATTTACTGTCACGCGGCGAGGAGCTAAAAAACCTGGCTAGCAACGGCGTTCCCATGTTGCTCATCTGTGGGATATATCAGTTGTTTGGGCGACAATTTGTTACCAATGACGGTTCTGTCATCCGCGGCATTGGCGTACTGCCCGTGGAAACGACTGCCGGAGAGGAACGACTCATCGGCAATATCACCCTGAAGAGCGAACAGTTTGGCACAATCGTTGGCTATGAAAATCACAGCGGTCAGACATTTTTGGACGACACAGTTCAGCCACTGGGCAAGGTAGTCCGTGGCGCTGGCAATAATACCACTGACGGCACCGAAGGAGTTCGGTTCAATAACGTCATAGCAACCTACTTGCACGGATCGTTATTGCCGAAAAATCCAACGATCGCTGATTTTTTGATAGCCAAAGCCTTAGAGCGCCGCGGTATATCTGCCGAAGACCTCAAACCACTTGAGGTTGATACTCTGGCGCAGACAGCGCAACAGGTTGCAGCTGAACGACCTCGATAGAATAGCTACAATTTGACACTAGCGGAAGCGAGACGGCTTTGCCGTCGCTCAGTAGGAGTAGAATTGCTATTTTCGAAAACCATAACCGCCCGTAATACAAGGAAATAGATACAGATACTGCCTTTTATAATAAGAATGTTAAAATATATCTAGCTATGGTACATAGGTTTATAAATAAAAACTACATATTTTATCGCCTAGGTTCATTCAGGTCATTCTGGAAGTTGCGTCATAGGTTCGGTTTGCTAGAATTTCAGCGACAAAAAACTGGTTACAAAATTCAGGATAAGCTGAGCAAAACAAAAGACAATATCTCTGCCGTGTGGGAAATTTCATTGAGGTCATGGCTGTCGGTTGCAATAGCCTTAGCAGTAGCCTTTGCCCTTTATATGTCCGGGGTTCATATAGACGTCATCAAACAGTTGCCGTTGATGAATTATATAGCTAGCTACGTGTCGTTAGATCGTAATATCTATATACAAATGCTTGTGACAATACCAAGTGTAATTGGTATCTTCATCGGTCTTTATTTTACTGCCGTAAGTAGCGTTCTGTCTGATGCATATAAGCTTGTACCTACTGATAAACTACGAATTTTAGTACTAGAACACGCCGTAAAGAACGGGTATATAAATTCTGTAGCGTTTTTAATAGCATTATCACTATTCCTTCTTGGATTTAGTGCTATTAGCGATCGACCTATACATCTAGCCGTCCCCATCCTCGTGCTGATGACCTGCATAGCGGTGTTCGCTTTCATAAAACTTTTCGTAAATATGTTCAAGCTTTCCGACCCCACTACACTATTTGAACCACTATATTTTGACTTACGCAAATGGATAAAATTTGCCACGGTTGACGGTAAGAGGTGGCGTAACTCAAATTTCCAAGAATATTATAGACGTCAAGCCCACGACCGCATTGCTACCATGCTAGCTATTGCGAAAATGTCTAGCGACAGTAAGGAGCTGAGGGTTGAATCATTCCCTAGGATGTTACGCAAACTATTAGTAACGGTTGACACTTATTTTGATAATAAACGACTTATACCATCAGAGAGTAGTTGGTACAGCAAGAAGCGTGAACATAAACAATGGTATCTGGCAGATAGTGTAGATTTAGATATATCAGCACAAACAGGCGCAATGCTCAATCCTAATGAAGTTCCCGACAATACATGGTTTGAGGATTCTATACTGAACGTATTTCACGATGCTTTGACGTATGACCTTGAACGTAATGACTACGAAGCTACTTATAGAAAATCTTTAGACCTGTTAGATTTCTATAAATCTATGGGGAAAAGATGGTTTATTGATGATGGCAAAAAATGGATAAGTAGACTATCGGATGAAGTAATCAATAGTATAGCTTCAGCTAAAATTACCAGTCATACTCAAGAATTAAATTCTATTGGAGTTACTGATATAATTGCTAGCCTACCGATATCACTAGAGATTGGCTTTATGCAATCAGTGGATAAGCTTGACATAGCTAGTTTACGCACTAAGCTGAGGTGCACTAAATGGACTAGGCTGAAATCACCGTACAAATTCTCACTACCGCTAGAGATCATCAAAACTTTAGAAAACATTCAGGTCGGTGCTGTATTTGAGAAGTCGGCTGGAACACAACATAAAACACAGGGTTGGTATGTGGCAGAGCTAACGCTTAATAATCTTGACTGGTTTATATATCGTCAATGGAATTCAATCATGGAGCTATTTGAGTCGTGGTATTTTACAGCTAGCAAGAGTCTATCTGATACAAAAAAATACAATCAATCGGCATCAATATATTCGAGAGCAATTGAACAGGCTTGGAAACTACACAACCATCTAGACAGAATAAAAGTAATCACTGAACAATTGCGTGAGGACGCGAAGCTAGATTTCAAAAGACCAGAATGGAACTGGGATAAAGAGCAAGAGCGTGTTTCTAAGTTTCGCCAGCAGGCAATCGATGGTATGGCTGACCTTATACCTGAAATGGCAAAACAAGAGCAGACCGCTAGTTTCGAAATTCCAGACTTCTTTGGTGGGGCTGTCCATTTCGTTGGTGAGTCTTGCTATGATGCACTTACTGAAGGTGATATTGAACGATTTAAAGTGTTATTCCCAAAGTATTTTGTGGGGATTTTAGGAGTATTTGACCGAGTTAGACCGCAGATTAAGGGATGGACCATGGAGCTATCTTGGCTAGCAGATCCCCTTATAGATCTTATAAATTTAAGTGGATATGCATACATCTATACCGAATACCACAATAAGCCTGAATTTTGGAACGAATGTAAGCGAATATGGGATACTTACTTAAATGGTCAGTCAGAAATACCACGCATTCGCCTCTTAGCGCTATTGGTTGTCCATCATAATAATCAGTTCGCTCTAGCGCCTCGTGAGAATATTCGCAGTAGATGGGCTATCCAACTGGCTAGCACAATAAATGCAATACCAGTAAAAGACGGGGGTGACGGTTTCTACTCGCAACGTAAACTTGACCATCCTAGCCAGTTCATAAGTAATATTGCACCATTTGATAGACACATGCCATTTATGACCACTCACGCACTAGAAGTGTTTGTAGCAAAATATCTTGTTGAGCACCCTGGCGCTGCTAATTTGGATTTCGGAGTTAGCCAAGATGAAATAGATAGCATTAACCAAAAATTGGGGGATAAACATGAGTAGGATATCTAAGGCATATTTTCCAAACTATAGACCATACAACCTATCTTCACAGTTTTATGCGTCTATTTTTATACGAGATGTCCATGCAGGAATTATGCCTTACAAGCGTCGGCAAGATTCCAATGTAATGATAGAGCTATGCAAAACTAATAAAAAATTAGCCGATAAACTAAAGGAGTTCCTGTATGTTGGTCACTACGGTGCTGGCTGGAATCTATCTGAAACCATTACCGACTCCATCAATGCTATAGCTCACTACATAGTAGCGTTAGGTGATGAATACTTTGAGATTGTTGACACTACTGATACACACAAAGATGGTTTGGCTGATAAGAAACTTGAACGCCTACCTTATGGAAAAATATTTAAGGTTTTTGATAGATATATACAGCTAGTACCATTGAGTGATTGGAAGCACAAAGAGAAAAAATTCTATGTTATACCAGCCGATAGAATTTGGCACATAAAGTTGCCGCGAAAGCTGGGCTCACCACGATCACACCGTAAGTTACTGAAAAAACTAGCAAAGCTATCATCGCCTAGACCAGAGTTTACGCATAAAGACGGGTATTTTGGACAATCTGCCTATTACAACTTAATGTTACATCAGGACAAAAAAGAATTAGCCGTAGAGCAAATAATGGCTAAATGGGGTAGCATTCCAAGCCTAAAACAACTCAATCATACAACAGAATATTACTACATAGTCCGTAACTTACAATTTTCATACTCCAAGGCTTTGTTACGCGAGCATATACTATTTGAAATTAATAGCTTAATAAAAAGACTAGGTATAGACAACGAGATTGTAATAACCGGAATAGCAACATCTATCGACATAGCAGAAGCTATAAGAAAGCTAGATGAGGGCAAAATTGGCTTTTCTGAAGCATTAAGAATAGCCAGAGATCTCAATTAAAACCTTGCTTCAGCTTTCCATCTGATTGTATATGCGCTGGCCTTAGCAAAGTCTCTTCTAGCCTTTACCCCATCAAGGTACCTATACCTATATAACAAAAGTTTTAAAACCTCCGTAGAGCTTTATCAATTCATGATGAATTTGTTGAATTTGCCTACTCACATCTTACTGCTCTATGCTTACAATTCAGATTTTAAAACAGAAGAATACAACAATGTGCCATAAGGTCATGTTTAATTCTGCGTGTTAATGACTCTATATCCATAATAAAGATAAATCCACCCTATTATATAGTGGTGGATTTAAACAAAACACTAAGTGGTCGGGGTGAAAGGACTCGAACCTTCGACCTCACGGTCCCAAACCGCGCGCGCTAGCCAACTGCGCCACACCCCGAAATGAGGTAACTACCTGCAAGGTATTGTAGCACATTGACGCAGTAAAAGCTAGTCTTGTTGTAGCTATAATTGTATAGCTGGCGCCTACGCTTTGGTCGGTGATATGTCGACTGAACGCTCAGCCTTATCAACTGGCAACGCGTGGTCATGATCAAAGCTATAGACTAAGATTTTGCCAAACGGCATTTCTAAGTCTGCGACCTTGTCGTCTGGGATTTGGTCAAGATATTTCACCAAGGCGCGGATAGAATTACCATGCGCCACCAATAGCACATTTTCACCGTCCTGCAGTCGTGGCAATATTTCGGTCTCAAAGTACGGCACAACTCGTGCATACACGTCTTTCAAGGTTTCGCCGTCTGGCACTGGATAATCCCAACCGCGACGAATGCCATTGAATGCTTCTTCACCAATCTGATCTTTGACTTCCCATTTGTTGCTACCTGTCAATGTGCCATAGTCGCGCTCGTTGAGCTCTGCTGCGTGAATGGTCGGTAATGTGGTAATTTCTGCACCTTTAAGCAACGCGTCAAGTGTCTGGTGAGTACGTTTCAAAGCAGATGTGTATGCCACATCAAACGTCGTATCCTTCAGTAATTGACCAAGCCGCACCGTGTCTGAGATGCCTTTTTCTGTCAAGCCAACATCTGTCAGTCCGGTCCATTTGCCCTGCAAATTCCATTCGCTTTCTCCGTGACGGGTGATGAACAATCGTCCAGAAGCGCCCTTGCGCACTGGCGTATCGCTACTACTGCTTTCATCGCCACCAGTTGTAGAGAATACAATTGTTTCCGTATCAGCATTGTCATCATCAGCGATTGCCGTTTCAAAATACCCCGACT
>ERZ772977.1678-NODE-1678-length-10770-cov-4.760336_pt1 | contig 10770 bp, 6 predicted proteins | sample MGYA00511131_ERZ772977 | MGnify/ENA primary metagenome ERZ772977 (study PRJEB29015, sample SAMEA2737935) | human oral metagenome | biome: human oral; feature: human-associated habitat; material: dental | place: China | collected 2151 ...
CTAAAGGGATTGTCTATTCCTCAGGCAGGTGCCATCAATAGCCTTTATGGTGGTCGTGATGTAGTGAGCGAGGTGTTAGAGGGAAATATCCTCCTACTGCCAAGTAATCTGTTTATTTGGGCAACGATGAACACCAGCGATCAGAGTTTGTTCCCTATAGACTCAGCCTTTAAGCGTCGTTGGGATTGGAGCTATATGCCAATATCGGATGCAAAGAAAGGTTATGTCATTGATGTTGCGGGCAGTCTATATGACTGGTGGCAGTTCTTAGAGGAGATAAACAAGAAGATAGAGAGCACGACCAATTCGGAGGATAAGAAGTTGGGCTATTTCTTTTGTAAGGCACATGGAGGCGTTATTAGCGCAGAGACATTTGTGGGTAAGGTTGTCTTCTACCTTTGGAACGATGTGTTTAAGGACTTCGATTTAGTAGGTCCTATCTTTGATGATACAGTTGAAGGTGGAAAACTAACGTTTGCAAAGTTCTATACTGAAGGCGAAATGAAGACTAAGGTAAGGACAGATAAAGTGGCACAGTTCCTTGGTAACTTAGGGTTAACACCAGTTGAAGAAAGCGAAGAGGAATACAACGGACAGGCAGAGAATACAGACGACTCCGAGAACCCAAGGGCGACATGGTCGATGTCAGAACGAAAGCGATATGATTTTTGGGAGGCATTTTTAGCTTATGCACACAAGAATGACGACTTTAAAACTTACTTTGGAGGAACCAAAAAGGCTGGTAAGGATCATTGGAAGAATTTCTATGTGTCTGGTGCTGATTTCTATATGTCTGTAGTTCTGAAACTTTGGGAGCGTGCTATTGCATTGCAAGTATATTTCGATAGAACTACAGATACTTATTATCATCTTGCTGATCAGAAAAAGGATATTGAAGCAGAGATGGATACAACGTATGAGTGGCGTGAGAATCCAGAAAAGAAATCAAGTACGATTGTAGAGCGGATAGACGATATAGATTTTGAGGATAAAGAACATTGGACTACCATCTTCGATCTTATTATTACACGAATACTTCGTATGCGTGAGGTCTTTGTTAAGTATTCAAAGCAGCAGTAGACACTCGTTATACGAATCCTTATAGAAGAATATCAGTACGATGTCTCTAAGGTCAGGGACGTTCTCTATGGTATTGATGCCTTAGAGAATATGGAGGGTAGGGTGTCTATCCATTACGTAGGGTATTATTATAATATGCTACTCAAGGATTGTGTCTTTATTCTTCCTAAGGTTTTGCTGAAGGATGTTGACGGTCAAGAACTTGTTTTTGGAAAGTATAAGCCAGAGGATATAGCCAACTTAGATACTTTCGACTCCAAAGAGCGTAGTTTTCTTTATAAGTTTGCTGTGTGGATATATCGTGCTATTGTGGTCTATAAGAATGATAGACGTAATGATACGAGAATAGTTTGTCAATCATATATAGCACAGATGTGTCATCGAGGACGCAGACAGAGTAATACCTACCTTGATATTCTTCTGTCGCTGATACAATTCAATCAAGACAATCAAAGTTTTTTCTTCTTTATCATAAAAAATCTGCATAGTGGTCTGAACAAGATTAATTGGCAACGAACGATAGCAACGAAGACTGCTATTATTCAGAATGAGCAGGCTGTCTATCTAAACCCAGTTAACAAGCGAAGGCAGATAAACTTTGATGAAGAACTACTCATCATCTTCTTTTCCATCCTATATTATATTGGCGACACCTACGGTTTTCCGAAGGATATCTGTTGCCAGTTCCAGCTCATTACTGGTAAGCGTTTTGATACCTATCTCAATGGATTTGGTAAGACACGTTTACGACAGATAAAGTATAAGTATTTCTCTGATAAAGCATTACAACTATGGCATTTGTGTTATAACTTCTTCGACGAAGCACAGCAGGTGATGGTTGCCACTGAACAACGGGACTACTTATTGGTTAAAAATTTCTATGTAGTTTTTGAAGCCATTATTGATGAACTGATAGGCGATAACCCATTACCAGATGGTATGGAGAAACAGCAAGAGGATGGGAAAATCGTTGATCATCTGTTCACGTCACAGAGTCTTATTGCGGGGGAGAACGAGCAAACGTATTATATCGGGGATAGTAAGTATTATAAGATTGGTCATGAGTTAGGAAGTCAGTCAATCTATAAGCAATACACCTATGCACGGAATGTTATACAATGGAACATTGATATTTTTAGCAATGGTGATAAGCCATCTTCGGGTGTTCGCCTGCGAGATGATGTGACAGAAGGCTATAATATCCTGCCTAATTTCTTTATATCGGCAAAGCTGAATGAAATGTTCAGTTATGACGATGACAATATAGAGAAAACCGACAGAAAGAGAAACAGGCACAAGCGTGTGCAGTTTGATAACCGACTCTTTGACCGTGACACACTGTTGCTGTCCCATTATGATGTGAACTTCCTTTACGTTCTTTCACTGTATGCGAGAGATAATCAAAGTCAGAAAACTGCGTGGAAAATGAAGGTAAGACAGTGTTTTTGTAAAGAGATACAGAAATGGTTGGATGAGGATTATGACTTCTATTTTATCAAAGCTAAGACTGGTGTTGATGATAAAGAATACTTTAAGACACATTTCCAGCAACTATTGGGAAAGTTTTACGCACCTTTTGAGCAATATAAGGATATCTACTCCTTGGCACTTGAGAAGGGAGAGAAGTATCAGCAGGAGAATAAGTTGCTACTTAATCAACTCAAAGATTATTTTTTTGTTGAGAAGTTCAAATTAGAAAAAGATCAGCAGGATGTATTGGTAAGAATAGGAACACAGACACATTAAGAATGAATGGTTCATCCGAAATATGAAGTGACAATAAATAATAAGGTATACGGAGGGATAGATGACGACGCAAAACAAAATAGTGTGGAGAAGCAGATGGCACAACGAATGGCAGAGACTATGCATACCGATTCTTGATATTTAGGGAGCCACATAGAGTTTGTTAGATGTCTTTTGTATCTAACAAACTCCATTTGCATCCCTTGAAAAATCTGTGCATGTCAGGAAATCTATAACTCAACTACAATTTATAGATTTCAATTGATAATGATATTACCACTATTCTTCTCTATGTATAAAGATTTTTCACCATTCTGAGTGATAACTCTGGTTCCCGTAGGCATCGTTGCGGTTGTAGGCGTGAAGTTCTCTGTATCTGGTTCAAGTTCTGGATATAAATATTTTTTTATTTCCTCCATTAATAGTTTTGCGTTATTCTCTATAAGTTTTTCATAATTACCAGAATTATATCGACATAAGAAGTTCCATAAGTCATCTATTGTATTAAGAATGCCATCTATTTTCTTTATTCCATTCGTAACAGGCTCTGAGATACCTTGCGTTATATCATTTATTTTTTTGTTACGTTCATTGTTCCAAAAGAACTTTATCTTTTTAAGGCTATCATCATTTCGCTCAAATTCTCCCATATCAACAACTGGGAAAACTCTTTCATTGATATTACCACTCTTAAAAATCTGAGTCATTTCAAACATACATTCTATTGATTTAAAATAGCCAGATGTTACGAACATAACAACAATATCTGAAGACCCAATTTCTTTCTCGTAGTCATCAATATTATCTCGGTATTGAAGATCATATTCGTCTATTGAATATGGAATATGATTTTCTTCAAGTCCATTTATGATAGCACGAATAGCATCTTTATGTGCATCATCATGTTTATATGAGATATGCACTTTCTCTGTTCTTTTCTTCATAAGATTGTCTTTTTTTAAGGTAATTCTGCTTATATTAGAATCGTGATTTATTTCTATAGCATGTTTTGGTTTATTGATAATGATAGTAGGGTGTGAACTATAATCTAAAGATATTTTTAGTTTGCAAAGATCTTCGTGAATAAATGAGGATAAGTCTTTCTCACCCACAATATGAATAACTGTTTTTCTTACAATGAGATTTTTCATTATATCTAACAGAATAGTTAACAGGATATTATCTCTTTTTTGCGTAGCATCTGATAATAACAACTTCACCATTTCTACTAATGATTGATTGTCGAATTTATAACTTAACCCAATCACAAACATTTCAAAGACTGAACTATCTTTAGATGGAAGCAGAGATATTTTTAGATAAGCACAGCCATCTAAATCCTTTATATACTTTTCTATCTCGTTATCGTCTAAAACTGTATCAATTAGATACAAGCCAGAAGAGGTGTCAGGGTCTTCTATAACCCTCCGTAATTGTCCTAATTGATACTCCTTATTCATTATCAAGTTTGTTTATAAAGTTGGTAATGAGTGTTTTGTTGCTTCCACTTTGTATAATGGTATCTATTAAGTCCATAGCAAACTCTAATGTCTTTTGGTTGCTATTGTTATTGAATGTTTTGATACCATTATACGACTGGATAACAACTTCAACGATATTATTCCATGTAAATACATCATCTGGTGTATTTTTTTCTATTATCTTTGATATCCATTCAAGAGTCTGCTCTGGATAATTGACAGCAAAGCTGCCTAAGAATTTAATGAAATTTCTTATTTGATACTTGCTTAATGGAGATGCTGTAAAGGCTTCTGCAATTTGATATTGAAACGTAATAGGCCAATTCTTGATATGACAGAACAAATTATCGTAAGCCTCTCCCATTTCTTTTGTTTCAAAACGAGAATCCATTAAATCCAAAATATAATCAACGCCTTCCTGGTTTATATTGTCTTTTAGACTACTTAAGAATTGTAGAAGTGATAGTCTTGCATCTTCACTCTTATTGCACATTTGGTTAATGAATTTCTTTAACCGTTGGTCTTTATGATTATGTAGCCATCCTAACCATAAAATGACAACTTGCACTTTATAGCATTCTGGATAATCTAAAGTATGCTGGAAGAAATCTATCAAATCATCAATGGCATAATTGACAAAATAAACTAATGGGTTGTAGTTATGTACAGGTAGTGCCATCAGCCTTGGATTATAATCATGCAACAATTTCTTAAATAGAGTTAAATTTCTATCTTGATCTAACCAGTTTAACTTTGCTAAATCCAGAAGAATAGCTGCTCGTGTATACACTGATGCTGTTTCTGCTATCTTTTCTATAGTTTGAAAAATATCTTCTTTATATTTCTTGTTATAAGCTAAGTCTACTAACATGTGCCCTGCTTTACCTCTTGGCTGGTTAATACCTATGTTATATATATCCTTAGCATCTTGATATTTATCTTTTTCTGGTTCCTTAGCATTAATTACTGTATTACAGAGTAAGTGGAATACAATTTCTGGTAAGTCCTCATTGTTTATTACATCATTTAGTGCTATTAAGAGGGAATGAATGGAGAATCCTCTTTCGGTTGTGTTGATGTCATTGTTAATAACATCAAGAATATCTTTTAGGATATTCATTGCGTCGTTTAATCTTTTTGCATCTAAAAGTCCCTCCAATCCTGCTAATGGATAGGCAAAAGAAATCTGTTTGTTCTTAATCGTCTGTTTTATCAAGTCCAGATATTTTTCAGGTTCCTTACCCACCACGTTACGAAATAACTGGCATTGCCCTGTAAGTGAGGGCTTTTCCCATTCAATAGGATTGTCAGCATATTTAAGCATTGAGTTAAGCCAGTCTTCCTTGCTCATTTTTACTCCTTGTTCTTGTTTTAGAGATGGCCAACCTACATAAGAAAATATACTGGATGGTTTTTCATTTCTAAGAAGATTCTTATTGAATTTACGTTCAATTCGTTGATGTTCTTGGTAAGCTTTCCATGAAATGTCTCTGAGTTCTTCTCTCGGTATAACTTGCAATGCTTTTCCTTTGTGAGAATCTATACGAAGAAGTGGAACTCCATATTTAAGTCTTATCTCAGTAGATTCTCTCATTAGTCTATATTCTCCCTTGTCGTTGATAGCCAATATTCTTTCTACAATGGCTCTTTTTTGTTCAATACTCATTAAAGGAAATGAAACTCTTAGAGCTTCTACAGTTTGGTATTCTACCCAAGCAGGCGCATTTGCTAAAACTTGACGATTTGTTATGATCTTATAAACATCATCTTTAAAGCATTCTGGGTGTGAGGTGTAAAGATATAAAGCAATGACAACAAAGCCTTCATACTTGCTTTTGCTAAAAGTTTCAATGTACCGCTTAGTTTGCTCAGTATCAATCGTTTTTAGGAAATTGTCGATAAGAATGTTTGCAGCTTCTTGAGAAAAGTTAGAGTTAAGAATGTTATCTTCTCCCCTCTGAAAGTAATCGAATGCTGTTGAATAATATATTTCTGCATTATCGATATTGTAATTAGTTGATTTATAGATTATGGTTAGTATCTCTACTAATAACTTTATACCCAAATCATAATACTTTTCAAGAAGTTCTTCGTAAAGTTCTCTCACCTCATAATTAACTTCTATATGGCATACTTCATTACCCTTTAACTGTAAGATAATATTTTTCTTTAGTTCTTCACACACAAAAGAAGGACTGTCGTTAAGAATATTTTTTAATATTGAAGTGTATTCTATTGGCCCTCCAAACTTGACCAATTTGTTGTAGAAAGCTATTAACTTTTTGCTATCGCATTTCTGAGTATTGTATTGTAGTAGAGTGCTCAGATGTTTGCAGTCTTCTTCATCATCAAGATTTAATGCCAATTCCAGCTTGTTTAGAACAATGTTAGGATCTATAGAGAATGTGCGGAAGCACATCACCATAGCTTTCTGCTTATATTCAGTATTCAGATTTATCCATCCACCCATACTGTCAACAATTCCCCAAATAGCATCAAACCAATTTGGTGTATATACAGATTCAAATATAATATTCATATATTTTTTATCTGTATAAATTTGTGTTATAAGTCTTAGTTCTTCTTGCAATGGTTTTTCAAAGAATGGAATGTTACTCAATGCAAGTGCTTTTAAATGGTATCTATAAGTATCTTTTCCATCTTCATTTTTGGCATAAAGAAGCTCCTCTATGATATTAATATATTGCTTAGTATCCTGTTCACGTAAAAATGTCAGAATACTTTTTACAGAAGCTCTGATGAATAGTCCTTGGTGTTGTATTTTGAGAACCTCTAACAGATTATGTCCCTTCTCAATAAATCTTCTTGCATATACATAATCAAAGAGTGTTTGGTGGAAAAACTGAATTAGCCCGGTCTGTGTCTGAATTAGCAAACCGTTAGTAAAAAGGTAGTTCAACTCAGCATTATATTGAGTTTCAAATGTCCTAATGTGTACAGATAACTCTTGCCGCTCGTACATTGTATCAACAAGACTATCGAGTAACGATAGTAAGGTGTTTTTATCTACCTTACGTATGCTGTCGTCATTTATATATTTGCGCCATAACTGATGATAAAGCATATTGGTAGAAAGAGGGTTCGTAAGTTGTTCATATTGTCTAACTTTTAAGAATAGATATAGGTTCAGTGGATTGCCCAAAAAGCATAGTAGGTTGTCACTTAGTCGCTCTTTACATTGATTTGCCTGTAGTGTTTCCTGTACCTGCTCTTTAGATAATTCTTTTAGCTCCCATTGCTCCTTTATACGTTCTTTCTCAAGTTCTGGGTCATACTTTAAATCATACGGTCTACAAGAAATGACAACTCTTATATGAGGGATGCCTTGTATTTGGTGTATCATTTTTAACAAAGAACGTAGAGGGGTACGGTTTGAAGAAAGTGACAATGATAGTGCATCTATTTGGTCAATCAATACTACTACTCTTTTATACTTCTTAGCCATCTCCTTTAGAACAATCTCTAAAGGATTGTCCAAATGAATCTTTTTAGACAACTCATCTGTATCTAAAAACTCTATTTGATCAGACTTCAACCCAAGGACTAAATAATCGTTTATTGTATGTAGTTTTTTTAGAAGTTCGTGCATCACAATGGACTTGCCAATACCAGCCTTCCCATATAATAAGCCTAATCTCACAGGATTGTTAGTGGATGCATCTTTCTCTATCCATTCTAAAATTTGATTTACTTCTTCTCTGGGGATAGCTGGTTCAATTGTTGGATTGTATTCTCGTAATTCGTATGAACCTTGATGAAATGCGGATGTAGTTTCTTCCACATAACGTTCAGTAATATAAACATAACCATTATTTTTCTCAATAAAGATAGAGTTTTTACCAAATTGGTTAACGTTTTTTGTTTGCATATTGTTTTGTCAAAAAGTTTGCTTTTATTTTTCTTGAGTGTTTATCAATAACTATAGTGAAATAGCTTCACTAATGTAAAATGATATTTATTACTACAAAGTTAAATTATTTTTCTTTAATCAAATAATGTTTTTGAGGAAATATATTATTTTGTTCCTCTGTTAAATGTATTGAATGCAAATAGAATAATGACTTATAAACTTATATGGCATGATTATCTAAAATTTATTGGTTATAAAAATAGAGTTAACCCACAAAATAAATACAGTAAAGGCAAATAGAAACAGTGTCTAATTATTATCATGTATTTTCGTCTTTTACAAAGAACTTATCCCCAGATTAATTGGTGTTTGCAAACTATTTTCAAGCAGCTTAAGACTAAAACATACGCTTTGGGGCTTTTGAAGATGCCTAATTGATTTTCAAAAGATGCCCTTTTGAGGTCTTACTAATGCTCTTTTGAATCCTAACTAAGCACCTTTTCTTGCACGACTTAATAACTGATTGATTTGCTGTTGTTTGCAGGATTGTTTTTTAAAGGTTTTATCTACACATTGTTTTACTATAGTCAAACCTTTGTTTATTTCTCACAGATACCACGGATGAATAGAAGTGGTGCAACTACAGAGTTCTATAGTTCTGCTAACGAGTGTACGGATTGACGAATTAACAATTTATATGTAGCAATAAACACAGAAAACAAAGGTAATCATAATTATATACTATGAATTGTGAATTATTGCTGTCTGGTAAAATTAAAATACCCTATAAAATCTTGAGGGTGTGTCAAAATGCAAATTAATAACTTGACAACTTTCAATCTATAAGTAGGATTCTTCTAAAGGCAAAGAAAAGACCATTTCTTTACTCAAAATCGAGTATAGAAATGGTCATTTTTTATTGGATTGTTTCAAACTGTAAGATTATCAAAATGATATTTGCATTTTGACACACCCTCATTTGTTTTTGAAATCTAAGTCCTACAAATCAAATAAATTAATTGCTTTTTTATCTCTTTTGCTTTCTAAACGTTATTGCAATAGTAGAGATTCCATCAGGGACAGTAAAGCCAAAGGATAGTGCTTCAGGCATTTGTGGGGTGGTATTTTGGGTTAATTGGACTTTATATTTCCCTGTCTGTACTTTACTTAATGTCATAAAGTCAAATTCTATTTTCTGGAGTAAGCCATTGTTGCAGTAGATAGTGGCTTTGTTGCTATCAGAAAGTTCTACAACAGTCTGTTCCTTTGACAAAATGTCTTTGGTTATTCTTTTTGATACTTCAGTGCCATTCTTCTTATAACTAATCCTAAACTCATACATCGGGTAATCGCCTTCCATAAACTGGAAAAGTGATTCGGGATGTGCAGTAGATAGTTCTATTTCACTTGGGGTAATGCTTGGTATTTTACTCCCATCTTCGGTAGAGCAGGAAACCATTAAAATAACAGCTATAAATAGCAGAAATCTTTTAATCATCATTGCGGTAAATGTTTAGTTGTGTGAATATTAAGTGTATTTTTGGTTGCGATGTTAGCATTGTTACTAATAGTGTCATTTTTTTGCAATTTCACAAGAACTTTCTTTTGCCCTTGTCTGTGTCGAATGAAAATAATCAACGACAACCTTTTCAATATCATGTCGTGTAACATTGATTTTTCTTCGGGCAATTTCTGACCTACATTCTCTTTTTCATTGTAGATTTTCTCGTTGTTGCAAGAGAAGCTAACAATAACAAATAGTAATATTAAGTTTCTTTTCTCCTGTCTTTTGGGTTTAAGGTTTATCAAATATTATTTCTTTGCAAAAATACACATAAAGGATAATACAAGCAATACCTATTAATAGTTATTTTCTGATAAAGAAGTATTTGCAATCTTTTCGCAAAATGCGCTTCTGTGCTGTTCTTCTTCCATACGCTTCTCTGTATATATCGTCAGTCTTTGAGAGAAACTGCTTTACCGTATTAGTCTCTGATTTAGACATACCGCTAAGCTCTCCAACTTCTACGATCCATCTGCCCTGAATAAGCTCCGCTGCCTCTTTACCCTCAAAAGTCATAAGGCTGTCTGAAAACCAATCACCACCGAGCGTTGCAAAGAAAGTACTCTTGCCTATACCCTGTGCTCCGGAGATAATAACCATATTGTCAAACTTCGTCCCCGGCTGCATAACTCTTGTAACTGCCGCAACGAAAGATTTTCTTGTAACTGCTTTTATGTACAAACTGTTTTCAGCGCCGAAATAGTCTATGAATAAGTTCTCGAGCCTTTGCACTCCGTCCCAACTAAGCCCTGTTAAATAGTCTTTAACGCTATTAAAAGCGTGCTTGTGAGCGCATAAAGCGGTTGCGTCGTATATCTTATCCTTGCCCGTGATACCGTATACACTTTCAAGATACCATCTAAGGCCCGCATCATCTGTATCATTCCATTGTCTTTTTTCTTCATCGCTGTTCCACGGAAGCGCCCCCAGTGCAACACCTCTGCATGCGAATTCATCGAGAGCTATTTTATCTTTTAGTAACGGATCGTTATCAAGTATCAGACTTATATTGCCTATTGTCTTTTCCA
>ERZ772977.1679-NODE-1679-length-10770-cov-2.421279_pt1 | contig 10770 bp, 9 predicted proteins | sample MGYA00511131_ERZ772977 | MGnify/ENA primary metagenome ERZ772977 (study PRJEB29015, sample SAMEA2737935) | human oral metagenome | biome: human oral; feature: human-associated habitat; material: dental | place: China | collected 2151 ...
TCAAGCTATTCAATCAGATTATGCCGGAAATAATGAAATAATCATTACAGGTCAGGACGGTGATGAGGCAAATTTGGCAAATATTATAGACGGCAAGCAGACAATGACCGTATACAAGGCTGTTGCAAATGAAGCGGTTGCTACACTTAACTTAGGAGAGTCTATATTAAAAGGAGAAAAGCCGGACGAATCATTGATAAAAAAATCAGGCTGGAGCTTTGATTGTACATATGATACATCATCATATGACAATGGAGCGGCTGTAATACCTTCATACCTTTTGGTTCCTGTTACCGTAACAAAGGACAATATCCAAAAGGAACTTGTTGATACAGGATATTACACAATGGGAAGTGATGGTTATCCACATCCTGTACAGTAAATTACCGCAGACTCCGGGGAATCTTTGCGGAATATTATCGTAGATAACGATATAAGACTATAATATTGCCTTATATGGCGGAAAGGCGGATGTATTGAAAGATTATATTTTAGAAATGAAAAATATTACAAAGGAATACCCCGGAGTAAAAGCTTTAAATAATGTAAATCTGAAGATTGAAAGAGCAAGTATTCATGCATTGGTAGGAGAGAACGGAGCAGGAAAATCCACTCTGATGAATATTCTCTCCGGAACCATTGCACATAATGAGTATACAGGTCAGATTCTCTACAACAATAATGAATGTAAATTTCAAAAGATACATGACAGTGAAAAGCTTGGTATAGTGATAATACATCAGGAATTGGCTCTTATACCCGAGCTTACAATTGCTGAAAATATGTTTCTTGGAAATGAAAGAAAAAACAGATTCGGTGTGATAGATTGGAATGAGACTTTTCATCAGGCCGACACAGCAATGAAAGCTGTAGGCTTAAATGAAAATACACAATCTCTTATAAAGGATATCGGAACAGGAAAACAGCAACTTGTAGAGATAGCCAAAGCTATATCAAAAGATGTAAAGCTTTTAATTCTTGATGAGCCGACATCTTCACTCAATGATGAGGATTCAAGAATGCTTCTTGATATGCTGATACGTTTTAAAAAAGAAAAAGGAATTACATCAATTATTATTACACATAAATTGCAGGAAGTTGCATATGTGGCTGATGAAATAACAGTAATAAGAGATGGAATGACAATTGAAACTATTGATAACTCGGATCATCTTATAAATGAAGAACGCATTATAAAAGGTATGGTTGGACGTGAGCTTGAGGACAGATTTCCGGCAAGAGAACATGTAATAAGTGATGAAATAATGTTTGAAGCAAGAGATTGGTCTGTATATCATCCGATATACACTGAAAAATGTGTTGTAAATAATATAAGCTTTCATGTTAAAAAAGGTGAAGTAGTAGGTTTTTCAGGATTACAGGGTGCAGGAAGAACGGAACTTGCCAAATCACTTTTTGGAAAGAGCTATGGCAGTCGTATTTCGGGTCGTGAATTTATTGCAGGTAAAGAGGTCTTTCTCAACAGTTCAAGGGAGGCAATTGTTAACGGTCTGGCATATGTGACAGAGGATAGAAAAACTGACGGATTGATACTTTCTGAAACGATTGCAAGAAATACAACGCTCGCAAGAATGGAAAAAATTGCGGATAAAAGAGGTGTTGTAGATGTTTCAAAGGAAAACATGGTTGCAAAAGATTATGTAAAGGCAATGAAAACTAAAACGCCTTCTGTTTTACAAAAGGTTGGAAATCTTTCAGGCGGTAATCAGCAAAAAGTTCTTTTATCAAAGTGGATGTTTGCGGGACCTGAAGTTTTATTCCTTGATGAGCCTACCAGAGGAATAGATGTCGGTGCAAAATATGAGATCTATTCCATTATCAATGATATGGTAAGACAGGGTAAGTCGGTTGTAATGATTTCATCAGATCTTACAGAGCTTTTAGGTATGTGCGATAGAATTTATGTTATGAACGAAGGTAAGATAACCGGAGAGTTTAGTGCCGAGGAAGCTACACAGGAAAAAATAATGAGTACGATCCTAAAATCCGATCGTGCTGCAGTTAATTAGGAGGTAAAAATGAATGCAAATAAATTTGTAAAAAAATATACAATGGTACTTGCTTTGCTTGTAGTTTTTGTATTCTTTACATATCTTACAGGTGGTAGACTTCTCCTTGCACAGAATATTTCGAATCTATTGTTACAGAATGCATATGTTCTTATAATGGCCTGCGGTATGCTTTTATGTATACTTACCGGCGGTAATGTCGATTTGTCTATAGGATCCACATTATGTCTGTCTGCCGCACTCTCAGCTAAATTGCTAAGTATGGGAATAAGCCCATTTGTTGCTATATTGGCTTCAATTGCAGTTGCATGTGTTATAGGTGTATGGCAGGGATGGCTTATAGGGTATATTCATATTCCGCCTTTTATCTGTACACTTGCGGGTATGTTCCTGTTTAGAGGTATTGCAAGAGTTATTTTGGATTCAAAGACTGTTCCTATAATGGACAAGAAATTCCTAAGTCTGTTTACATCATATATCCAAATTCCTGGACTTGATGTAAATCAGCGAGTTATTTCATCAATGGTTGTGGGAATAATAGTTGCTGTAATAATAACAGCCTATACCTTTATTGCAGAGAGAAAAAAGGTAAAAAAAGGCTATGAAACAAGCGGGTTTGGTCTTACCGCAGCAAGAGTTTGTATATTTGACCTTGTAATACTATTCTATGCATATAAGCTTATGAGCTACAAGGGTATTCCTATAATGCTTATTTGGATCTTGATTGTAGTTGCCATATTTGCATTTATTACAAGCTCAACAGTATTCGGAAGATATTTCTATGCTGTGGGCGGTAATGAAAAGGCTACCAGGCTTTCAGGTATAGATCCTAGAAGAGTATATTTTTGGGCATATTTTCTTATGAGCCTTTTGGCAGGACTTTCAGGACTTTTAGTAGTGGCCCGTATAGGTTCAGTAGACGGAAATATGGGTAGTTCATATGAGATGGATGCTATTGCATCATGTTTCATAGGTGGAGCATCCGCCTATGGCGGTTCAGGAACCGTACAGGGAATAATGATCGGTGCAATACTCCTGGGTGTAATAAATCAGGGTATGTCAATACTTGGACTTCCGGATCAGTATCAATACATCGTAAAAGGTGCTGTTCTTTTGGGCGCTGTAGTATTTGATGTAGTATCAAATCATAAAACAGGAAAATCATAAAATATATTGGGCTATTATACAGTTTTGTATATAGCCCGTATTTGTATGTGTAAATTCAGAAAGGGGGATTAGGTGTTTGACAATATAGTTTCCAGAAAAAATACAAATTGTGCTAAATGGGATGAAATAATAGCAGATTGCGGAGTGGATGATTTGATTCCTCTTACAGTTGCCGACATGGATTACAGAGTAGCACCTGAAATTATGACAGCTGTTATAGAAGCTGCAAATCATGGAATATACGGATATACAAATGTAAGTGATAAATATATAGAACTGTCAAAAAAATGGGCAAAAAATAATTACGGCTTTAATCCTGAAAATGAGTGGATAGTTTATTGTCCCAGAATAATTCAGGCAATATCTTTGATAATACAAAACTATACAAAAAAAGATGATAAAGTTTTGGTATTTACACCACTTTATGATCCTATTCAAAATGCCGTACGCATCAATGACAGAGAATTGGTAGAATGTTCATTGAGCTTAAAAGACGGACATTATGATATAGACTTCAAGGATTTTGAAGATAAGATAAAGAGTGGAGTAAAAATATTTATTACAGTATCACCTCATAATCCTGTGGGGAGAGTGTGGACTGAAGATGAAATAAAACAGACTGTGGAAATATGTAAGCGCCACAATGTACTTATAATATCCGATGAAACACATGCCGACTTTATTTGGAAGGGAAAATTCATATCTTATGCATCTTATTATGATATGTATGAGAATATAATAATAGGATTATCAACATCAAAGAATTTTAATATTGCAGGACTTGAGGCCAGCAATATAATTATAAAAAACGAAAAATTGAGAAACTTCTTTAAAAAACTGCTTAGACAGGGCGGAATACATAATCCGAGTTATTTTTGTATACCGGCTGTTATAGCAGCTTATGAATACGGTGAAGAATGGCTTAATATTGCAAAAGAAAAAATAAAAGAGAACATGGATATCATAAAGAGCTTCTTTGAAAATGATATGAAGGGCTTTAAGGTAATTGATTCCGAAGGAACTTTCCTGTCATGGGTTGATTACAGAGCATTAAATATTACAGAAGATAAATTTAAAGAGCTTATGATAGAAAAGGCTCATATAGCATTTTCACTTGGTAGCGGATATGGTGAAGACGGAAGAGGGTTTTTCAGAGTAAATGCCGCTTTACCTAAAAAATTACTGGAAGAAGCTTTATTAAGATTTAAAAACAATATAAATTGGGAGAATTTTTATGAGTAAGACAAAAAGAAAACCTACAGTACTTCAAGCATTGTTCCCTATACTTGCAATGCTTATAATTCTGGGAGTTGGAATTGCATTTTTATCATTGCCTGCTGAGCCTTTGATTGTTTTGGCGGCCGTGGTATCAGGTATACAGGCGATATTCCTTGGATATTCATATGATGATATAATGAATGAGATAGCAACCAAAATCTCAAAGGTTTGGGGAGCATTGTTAATTCTTATAATCGTTGGATTTATGATAGGTTCATGGATGCTTGGCGGTACTATACCTATGCTTATTTATTATGGACTAAAGCTGATAAGCCCTAAATATCTTGCACTTACAGCATTTATACTCACAGCTATAGTATCTGTTCTTACCGGTACATCATGGGGTTCAGCAGGAACTATAGGTGTAGCATTTATGGGTGTAGCTATAGGAATGGATGCTAACCTCGCATTGGTTGCAGGTGCAGTGGTTTCAGGAGCATATTTTGGGGACAAGCTTTCACCTCTTTCAGATACTACAAACCTTTCATCTGCAGTTTGTGGAGTGGATCTTTATGAGCATGTATATAATCAGATGTGGACAACAGGAAGCGCCGCTGTTTTGTCTGTAATATTCTACTTTATAATGGGACAGGTAGGTGCAGGAAAAAATGTTGTTGTACCTGAAACCATAAATATACTTACGGGTACACTTGATCAAATGTTTAACTGGAATATTTTGTTGCTTGTTCCTCTTGTAATAGTACTTGTAGGGTCGATTACAAAGAAACCTACGATTCCTGTTATGCTTTTGGCATCAGCTATTGCTCTTATAAATGCTGCAGTATTCCAAGGTGCAGATTTAAAGAGTATTGTAGATGTTACATTAAACGGATTTAATGTAGAGATGATTGGAATGACTAAGGATGAGGTTGCACCGGAGCTTATAAGACTTCTTCACAGAGGCGGTATGATGTCGATGATGAATACACTTCTCATTGCTGTATGCGCTATTTCTTTTGCAGGTACTATGAGTGTAACAGGCGCTTTAGAAGTTGTTATTTCAAAGATGCTTGAAAAGATTAACTCAACATTTAAACTTGTAGCTTCAACAATAGTTACTTGTCTTATAATCACAGGTGTTACAAGTAACGGTCAAGTATCTATTTTGATGCCGGGTGAAGCTTTTAAGGATGCTTATATCAAGATGGGCCTTCATCCAAAGGTATTGTCAAGAACACTTGAGGACTCTGTTACATGTACGGAATGTCTGATTCCATGGACAGCGGCAGGGGCTTATATGGCAAGTACACTAGGTGTAGATACATTACATTATCTGCCATATGCAATATTAAATTATTCGGGTATGATTTTTGCACTTGTATTGGCACTTACAGGAATCGGAATCACGAGATTAGATAAGAATAAATAGTTTACATATATAAATAATCTAAAAAGGTCGTACAGTTATATAGTGTCCGACCTTTTGCTATTTTTTCCTCCTCTCTTTTAATTTTACACAATATTTGATATAATCAATAATTATAGAAAATAAGGAGGCTTCTATGGCTGATACAATTAATATAAAAGATAATTACGAAGAAGAGACAAATGAAAACGTAAGACTTGGTGAAGTAAAGATTGCCGATGAAGTTGTTGCCGTTATTGCAGGTATTGCCGCTACAGAAGTAGAAGGTGTAGACTCAATGGCAGGAAATCCTACAAAAGAAATAGTAGGTAAACTTTCAGGAAGTAAGACTGCAAAGAGTATGAGAGGGGTTAAGGTAGAGGTAAATGATGATAAGGTTTGTGTTGATCTTGCAATCAATGTAAGTTACAACTACAATATTCCTGAAGTAAGTGAGAAAGTACAGGAGAGAGTTAAGAATGCTATTGAAAATATGACAGGACTTACAGTGCTTGAAGTTAATATTAAGATAGCATATGTTGTAGCAGACTAATGAGACCTTTTTCAAGTACTTATATAAGAAAGATAGCAACTTTTGGAATGCTGACGGCTTTGGCAATGGTACTTGGTTTTGTTGAAACATTGATACCTATAAATTTAGGTATACCCGGCATGAAGTTAGGCCTTGCAAATCTGATTGTGATTATTGCTTTTTATTTGTTTGATATAAAAACAGGAGTAATAGTTTCACTACTTAGAATTGTCTTGATAGCTATGACTTTTGGAAATATTTCAATGATGTTTTATTCTATATCGGGAGCCACACTTAGTTTACTTTGCATGATTTTAGCAAAAAAAATTAAAGGCTTTTCCATGGTTGGTATAAGTATCATTGGGGGTATAATGCACAATGTCGGACAGATAATCTGTGCGGCTTTTGTGGTAAGAACAAACGGAGTATTCACATACCTGCCTTTACTTATGATTGCAGGTGTGGTAAGCGGTATGCTTATAGGAATAGCGGCATCACTTGTTATAGTTAGAGTAAAACCTTATATACGCAAATAGCTTATTATAAGTAGATGTAAAGCATTCATAATTTAAATATATTATTAAACAAAGTTATGTTGCAAGTTTGATTTTATAATCAGGCTTGCTTTTTAGAGATTTTAGAATGGAGATAAAATGGCAAATACAAAGATTGATGTGGTTTCAGGTTTTTTAGGTGCAGGAAAAACCACTTTTATAAAGAGACTTGTTGAAGGAAGTAAGGACAAAGGAAAAACAATAATAATAGAGAATGAGTTCGGTGAAATCGGTATAGACGGAGGCTTTTTAAAGAATTCTGGAATTGAGATCAGAGAAATGAACTCAGGATGCATTTGTTGTTCTTTGGCAGGAGATTTTGAGGCATCTTTAAGAGAGCTCTTATCAACTTATGAGCCGAATAGAGTTATTATAGAGCCGAGTGGCGTAGGCAAGCTTTCAGATGTATTGAAGGCTGTTTCGGACGTTGAAAAAGATTTGCCTGTAGAGTCAAATTCTGCCGTAACGGTTGTTGATGTTAAAAAGTGCAAGATGTATATGAAGAATTTCGGTGAGTTCTTTAACAACCAGATTCAGTTTGCAAATACAATCATACTGTCAAGAACGGATCTTGCAGATAGTACAAAGATTGAAGAAGCAGTTGCGCTTATAAAGGAAGTAAATCCGGAAGCAATCATTGTTACAACTCCGCTGGATAAGTTAAGTGATGAAAAAATAGAAGAACTGTTGTCAAAGCCTATAGACTTAAAGAGTGAGCTGTTGGAAGAGTTGGCAAAAGAGCATGAGCATCATCATCACCACGACGAGCACTGTGAGCATGAACATCATCACCATGATGAGCATTGTGAGCATGAACATCATCATCACCATGATGAACACTGTGAGCATGATCATCTTCACGGTGAACATGAACATCACCATGGTCATCATCATGCAGATGATGTGTTTGACAGTTGGGGAATGGAGCAAGTACCTGCAATAAGCGAGGAGAAGCTAAAGGATATACTTGAGAGCTTTGCGGATGAAGAAAAATTCGGTGCTGTTCTCAGAGCTAAGGGAATGTTAAAGGACGCAAACAGTGATGATTGGTTCTATTTTGACTTGGTTCCGGGAGAGAGCGACATCAGAAGAGGTGATGCGGAGTATACAGGTAAGGTATGTGTTATCGGAGCAGGATTAAAGACTGAAGAAATAGAAAAGTGTTTTAGAGCTTAAAGCTTATTGATTGGAGAAGTTATGGAAAGATTACCTATTTTTGTCATCAATGGTTTTTTAGAAGCCGGTAAAACACAGTTTATGAAATTTACAATGCAGCAGGAGTATTTTCAGACTGACGGTAATACATTATTGATTGTATGTGAAGAGGGTGAAGAGGAATATGATAAAGATTTATTGGAGTCCACTCACACAACCTTAAAGTACATAGATGATATATCGGATTTTACAAAAGAAAAGATGATAGAGTTTACCAAAGAGGTGAATCCTGAAAGAATTCTTATAGAGTGGAACGGACTATGGGAACAGGACAAGATACAAATACCTGATATCTGGTATGTTAATCAGATGATTACCATATATGATACATCTACATTGGATCTCTATATAAAGAACAAGGACCTGAAGGCATACATGGGTAAGATGCTTAAGGATTCCGAGCTTGTTATATGCAATAGAGCGGATGATATTGATGAGGAAATTTTAAGCACATATCATCTTCAAATAAAGGCCATGGCACCTAATGCGGAAATTATTTTTGAAGGAGAAGAGGGAGAGATTACAGGAGATTTCAGCATAAATCTTCCATATGATCTTGAAGCTTCAAAACTTATTATCAAACCTGAGGAATATGGTATTTTCTATGTTGATGCTATGGACAGAACTGAAAAATATGACGGAAAAGAAGTTGAGTTTGTTGCTCAGGTGGTGAGACCTGACGGAATCGGTGATGATATATTGATTCCCGGAAGAAGAGCAATGACATGTTGTGAGGCCGACATTCAGTTTTTGGGTTTTGTATGTCACTATAAGGGTGCAAAGAATTTTAAAAACAAGGACTGGGTAAAGGTAAAGGGCAAAATAAAGTATGAAATGAGCCCTCAATATCGCGCTAAAGGACCTGTAATATATGCAAATGATATTTTACTTACAGGACCTATAGACGGATTAGTACAGTTTTAGGAGAATTATGTCTGATTTAGAATTACTGGAAGAAGCAAAAAAGGCCAGAAAAATGGCCTATGTTCCATATTCAAAATATAAAGTAGGTGCTGCACTTATGACCAAATCTGGAAAGATTATACATGGTTGTAATATAGAGAATGCGGCATATACTCCGTGTAATTGTGCGGAGAGAACAGCTTTTTTTAAAGCGGTATCTGAAGGAATATATGATTTTTGTAAGATAGCCGTTGTCGGAGGCTTTGAAGACAAAGATGCGGATGCTTTATGTACTCCATGTGGAGTTTGCAGACAGGTCATGCAGGAGTTTTGTAACCCTAAGAAATTTGAAATCGTAATGTCTGACGGTGCAAAGATAAAAACTATGAAATTGGAAGAATTGCTACCATTCGGATTTGGACCTGATAATCTAAAATGACAGTTAAAATGTACATATAAAAAACAGATATAGGAAGGTTTGATGAAGAAAACATTATTAAATAAATTTATTCTGGTAACGACAATGGGTACGATACTTGTCACAGGTGTCGGAAGAAATATTTTTATAAAAGATATCAATGCATTTACTACAAAGAAGGGTAGTGTAGATGTAAGTGTACTTAATGTAAGATCAAATGCCGGTACAGGAAATAATACTATTGCCACACTTGAAAGAGATACAAGTGTTACAGTACTTGATGAAGTCAACAGTGACGGAATGTATTGGTATAAAATAAGCTTTAACACCGGTTCAGGTGACAAAGAAGGCTATGTGGCAAAGAATTATATAAAAACGGAAAGTACTGCAAAGTATACAACAGATAAGAATTTCGAGTCTGAGATAGCAGGTTTTCCGGAGAGTTATAAGAACAGGCTAAGAGCTTTACATGCTGAATATCCAAACTGGAAATTTGTTGTACAAAATGTAGATATTTCATGGGATGAAGTAATAAGAAATGAATCGGTAGTAGGAGTTAATCTTGTAAAAAAGGATGCAAAGTCGTCTTGGAAATCAACTGCGAGAGGTGCGTATAACTGGAGTAACGGCACATGGCCCGGATTTGATTCGAATGAATGGGTTGCAGCAAGTGAAAGTATTATAAGATACTATATGGATCCAAGAAACTTTTTGGATTCAACCAATATATTTCAGTTTTTAAACCATGGATATACTACAGGTGAACAGACCGAAGAAGGTGTTGAGAAGATGCTTAAAGGTACTTTCATGGAAAGTACATCAAGTGTCAAGAGTACTGCACCGTCTGCAACAGCGGCACCGACAACTACTGCTGCGGCGACAGCAGCTTCTACAACTCAAGCAAAAGCTTCCGGAACTAATAAAAACGGTACAGTTAGTTACTCAAGTGTAAAGGCTCCGGAAAGTGTACAAAGTGCTGAAAGTAAAGTATATTCGACCAATACAAACGGTCCTGTGGCAGATCCTAATGAAAATGCAAATCTTGTAGGTCCCGGTGTAGAAAGTGGAACTGCCGCAACAACAGCGAAAGAGGAACTTCCTACAGTAGAGGATAAGGATAACGGTCCGGGCTACACAGAACCTGCATCTGCACCGGTTTTTGAGTCTACTACAGAGTTTAATGATACAGCACATGGACCCGGGGTTGTAAACAGTGATACAATTAAAGAGAGTGTAAGTGCTTCAAATAATACAAATGCATCAACAGGTTCAAGTTCATCTACAGAAAATACAAATTCTAATGCACTTTCAAACGGAACCACATATGT
>ERZ772977.1682-NODE-1682-length-10746-cov-9.677486_pt1 | contig 10746 bp, 10 predicted proteins | sample MGYA00511131_ERZ772977 | MGnify/ENA primary metagenome ERZ772977 (study PRJEB29015, sample SAMEA2737935) | human oral metagenome | biome: human oral; feature: human-associated habitat; material: dental | place: China | collected 2151 ...
GCAACGTCAACGTACTTCCCCAACATGAACGTACCTTTCTCCCATCCTACTGAGCCTTAACCCCAGTAGGATGGGAGAAAAGTACGTCCACGATCCGCCCCGCCCGGACTCCGCGGGCCCGAACGAGTCTCGACCGCATCATCACCCGCACCCCGGGGGCCGCCCCCAGCCACAACGACCAACCACCGCAGGAACATTGACACCGTATTAAGGGCCCCACCCCGCGCGAGCCGGGCAGCATCGGCGGCAAGGGGCTGCTAACGACCGCCAGAAGCAGCGGGGGACCGGGCACACAGACACCCGGCCCGCCGCACACCCCGCTGGAATCAACCATCGACGAATGGTCCGTCCGTCACGAGCCGCCCGTGAGATCCAGCCGATAGGACCGGTAGCTCGCGGTTACCCTGCGCTGGGAACAGTCGGCCCACTCCGCTTCCGCTCCCTTCGCCCTGCGGGACGCGACGCCGTTGACCGACAACCTGCCCGATCCGCTTCTTCGCCTCATGGGACCGTGCAGGAGATCATCATGCTCAGCGACGAACCATTGAGCCCCTGTCTGATCCGCACCATCATCGCGGTCGGCGCGAGGAGGCGGCGCCGTATCGCCATCTATCGACAACTATCGGCACCGTCAGAACCTGTCGATAACTGTTGATATCTACAGGGGCATTCTCGAAAGGAGTACGAGCCGCTCCTCCGGTGGATGGGATGCACCAGCGGAACCCACGTCAGCCCTTTCAGACATGCGTCACCCTCAGGGCGGAGTGCGACGAGGTCGGCCTCTCGTCGTAGCGCGTTCGTCACAAGCCGAGTCCCGGCAGGGTCGAGTCTTCGCAGCCGAGGCCGCCACCCATGAGCCCGGCAGAAGCCCAGGAGCCATGCCGCGTACTCGGGAGCCCGATGCTCGTCAAACCAGAGCAAAGACTGCCCGGCAAGCTCGGACCATTCAATCTCCTTGCGCGTCGCAAGGACGTGGGTGCCGCCCAGGAGCACCCCAAGAGGCGCTGCACGCAGCACGTTCGACACGATTCGAGGAGTCGGCGGAGACACCGGGCCGCGGACGATCGCCGCGTCAACATCCCGCCCAAGTGCTCGTTCCGCCCGCGAGGAATCAAGAGCGACGAACTCGGTCGCGGCCCCGAAACGGCTTTCTAGAGCGTCCAGGACTCCGCCTTCCACACCCCGGGGAACGCCAATCCGCCGAACACTCGTCGCCATCCGCCTCAGGCCACCCATCGTCCGGACGGTCTGCGCAGCAATATCGGCGAGGCGCCGCCCGGCGTCGGTGGGACGCATTCCAGTGGAAGAACGATCGAACAAGCGCACACCGAGCCTTCTCTCCAGGTGAGCCACCTGCTGGCTGGCTGGGCTGACTGATCCCGATGCTGTCGGCAGCCGCACGCACGGCGCCCGCCTCGACCACTTCCAGGAAGTAGCGCAGATGCAGCAGACTGATCTGATCCATCGCCTCAGTCTCGCTCATAGGCATAGGCCGCAGCCTACACCCGGGTAGGCGATCATGACATTCCCCGCGCAATCGTCGTGTGCTGAACTGAGCGCATGCACGTGATCGAGATCGATTACACCGCCCCGCTGACAGAGATAGATGCGGCGCTGGACGCCCATAAGAATTGGCTTGACTGCCAGTACGCAGCAGGCCTGTTCCTTGTCTCTGGCGGGAAGGATCCGCGCGCCGGAGGAATTATTATCGCGGCAGACATGCCGCGCGACATGATCATCGCCGCTGTCTCCACTGATCCCTTCGCCGTGCGCGGCCTCGCCCGGCGCAGGATCATCAGGTTCCTCCCGTCTCGAGTGTCACCGCCACACGAGTGGACGGGCTCCCGAGACTCATGAAGTCACGCCTGCGGCGGCCGAGCGCCGCCCCGTTGTCCGCCGCGACGACCGGTCCCGGCTCGCGGCCCCGCCGGCCCGGGCTTCCGTCGCGCCGCCCCGCCGCGCTACTTCACGACCTCGCTGATGGGGCGCACCACGGTCGGACGCACCCCGTGCGCCGCGAGCGCCTCGCGGGCCCTGCCCCAGCGGCGGTCGTCCCGGTAGCCGACCCACACGGGGGCCAGGCCGAGCTCGTCGATGGCGTCGTCGAAACCGCGGGCGGACTGCACCTGCATCGCCGCCGACAGCGTGCTCGCGGCGGCCCGCTCGTCCTGTCGCCCGCTGCTCTGCAGGTGGCGGATGAAGCCGCGCCGGTCCGCGGTGGTGATCGCCTTGGCGCTGTCGTCGACCACGACCCACCGGCGCCCGGGCTCGATGCCGAACTCCTCGTTGCCCGCATCGAGGTCGATCCCGCGCGCCGAGACCATGGCGGCGAGCAGAACCTGCCCGGTGTCCAGGTCGAGGTACCCGCCGTTGACGTCGCCGTAGGAGGCCATGGTGTCGGCGAGCTCCTCAAGGTCGACCGACAGCGGCCGCCCGACCGGCTCCTGCCCCTGGACCCGGGCGAGGAGCTCGGCACTGAGGATCGCGTCGCCGTCCTCGTCGCGCCACTGGAGCCGGTTGCTCAGAGTCGCCATGACCGAGGAGAGCTGTCCGCGGACGGCGCTGCGCCCGCGCGCGCGACCGGGCCCGTGAATCCCGTCCCAGGCCTCGATAAGGGCCTGGCCGATCTGCTGAAGCGCGTGGTCGGCGTTGACTCCGGTCAGCGCCGCGATCAGCGCGTTGGGATCGCCCGCGGCCCGGGCGACGCGGACGGCCCGCAGGTCCAGCCGCTCGGGCTCGACCTGGCCGAAGGTCATGAGGAAGGTGCTCACCTCGTTCTCCTCGGCGCGCATCTGCTTGGCCGTCAGCGCCGCGTCGTCGCCGGGGAAGTCCTCGTCGTCGTGCCGCATGCGCCCGTACTGGTCGGGCAGGGCCCCCCAGCCCCAGATCGCGGTGGGCTCCTGCACGACGACGCCGACCTCCTGCTCGGGGTCCCCGAACCTGGTGACGGTGCAGCGGCAGGTCCAGTCGTCCCCGAAGTCGAAGACGTACCGGAAGACCTCGCCGACATCGACATAGTCCTTGACCCTGGCATTGTGGCGCAGGACCTTGTCGATGAGGGCGCCGCCGCTGAAGCCGCCGAAGCCGAGCTCGAGATCGGTGGTGTCGTCGATGACGCGGGTGCCGTCGACGAGCGTGAAGTCGCGCAGGTGCCCCAGGTCCCAGCGGGCCAGGGCCAGGTCGATCGCGACGCCGAGCTGCTCGAAGGTCGTCGACGGCGGGACGATGAGGTCCCGACCGGGCGGGGGCGCGAAGATCTGCCCGCGCCCGGAGACAAGTTCAACGGAGATGATCTGCCAACGGCGTGCCATAGCGTCATCGTGGCAGCGCGCGCCGGATTGGCCAAGATTCTGTCCCGGCGAGTCCACACAGTGGTCGCAGAACGATCACAGTCCGTCCCGACCGGGTCCGGGCGGGAGGACGGGGCGACGTCGCGGCGCGCGGTCGCCGGCATGAACCGGTCCCGGAGCGGCGCCGGCCCGGTCTCGGCGAAGGAGGGAAGGGGCGTGCCGGCGAGCAGGTGGGCGCGAGGCGTCGGGCCCGGGGACTTCTTCCCATACCCCGACGCCGATCGGCAGGCGCAGACTCGTCCCATGAGCGCCGACGACCGTCGCCCCGCCCTCCGCACATCCGCACAGGCTCCGACCGGCCCGAGCCGCCGCACCATGCTGCTCCTGTCCGCCGTCGCCGCGGGCGCCCTCGCCGGCTGCGGCCTCTGGAAGCGCGACATCGGCGGCACCGTGCTGACAAGCGACCAGTCCCGCGCCGAGCTGACCCTGGCGGAGGCGCCCGATCTGAAGGCCGCCGTCGGCGCCTGCGACGCCCTGGGCGCAGCGCTCCTGTCGGCCCAGCTCGCCGACGGCGCGCACGCCAACGCCCTGGCGAGCCCGGCGTCCCTCGCCCTCAATCTGGCGGCGGCCTCGCTCGGCGCCACGGACCCGGAGGCCCAGGGGCTCAACAAGCTCCTCGGCGCTGCGGATGAGGAGTCCCGCAACACGACCTGGTCCGCGATCCAGACCGCGCTGCTCGCTCACGACGGCGACGTCTCCGGCTTCAAACCCGACAGCAGGGCCCCAGAGCACCCGCTGGTGCACGTCGCCGACCAGATCGTCATCATCGACCACGACGAGCCGACCGAGGTCAGCCAGGACTTCATCGACAACGTCCGGCACTGGTTCTCCGCGGACCTGCGGCGCGCCGAGGCCGGCAAGGCCCAGGACGTCCTCAACGAGTGGGTCAAGCAGAACACGGCGGGCCTCATCAAGTCCTCGGCGCTGGACGCCACCACGATCGATATCGCGCTGCAGAACGCCGTCCTCTTCGCCGCGCAGTGGAAGGAGCTCTTCAACAAGAAGAGCACCCAGGACGAGGACTTCACCCGCGCGGACGGCAGCGTCATCCGGGTCCCCATGATGAGGCAGCAGAGCAGCATGGTCTGCACCGAGGGGACCACCGGCTCGGTGACCTGGAAGGTCCTGCGCGTGCCCTACTCGGAGGACTTCGCCCTGGACATCGTGCTGCCGGACGAGGGAGCCCTGCCGGAGGCGCTTCCCGCCGGCACATGGGCGGCGGCCAGCGCCCTGCTCGACGAGGCGGAGCGCGAGGGCCTGTCCCCCGAGGTGAACCTGTGGCTGCCGCGCATCGACCTGACGACCCCGGACGGAGGCATCGACGTCCTCACGGTCCTGGAGGCCCTGGGCGCCGATATCCGCCCGATGGAGCGCATCGGCCCCCAGTTCGAGACGACGGCCTACAGGCAGCAGGTGCGGCTCATCGTGCGCGAGGACGGCACGGTCGCAGCTGCCGTCTCCGAGCATGGCGGAGAAGCCAGCGCCCCCAACCTCGGCCCCATCACGGACTTCCACGTGGACCGCCCCTACGTCATGCGACTGCGGGACCTGTCCACCGGCGTCGCCCTGTTCGAAGCGATCATCAACGACCCGTCCTGACGCCGAGACCGGTCCACGTCCGCCTCAGACCGGCCTGTCGGACGTACCGCCTCGCGGAGGTCGAGACAATCAACGGCGCACCGGGAGCTCCGCGGCCGGCCGCCTCGCCGCGCGCGCCGCCCGGCCGCGCCTCACAGGACGGCGGACAGCAGCCGGCAGACGTTGTCGACGTAGCGGCGCCACCAGGGTTCGGCCGCCCACTCCTCGGCGGTGAGCTCGGCGGAGGCGGTGCGGTAGTAGGCGTCGTTGGCGCGCAGCATGTCGTCGAGATCGCCGCCGAAGGCGAGCAGCATGACCTCGTAGTTCAGGGCGAAGGAGCGGAAGTCCATGTTCGCGCTGCCGATCACCGCGATCTCGTCGTCGACCGTCATGTACTTGGCGTGCAGCACGGTCGGCGCCGGGTACCGGTAGATCCGCACCCCGGCGGCGAGCAGCACCTGGTAGTAGGAGCGCTGCGCGTGGTTGACGATGAGGTGGTCGGACTCCAGCCCCACGAAGAGCTCGACCTCGATGCCCCGGTAGGCCGCCGTCGTCATCGCCGCCAGCAGCGCTTCGTCGGGGACGAAGTAGGGGCTCGTGATGGACACCCGCTTGGTGGCGTTCTGGATGAGCGACAGGACCATCCGCAGGTTCGGCTCGGTGGGGTAGCCGGGGCCCGAGGGCACCAGCTGCATGGCGTTGACGACGGCGTCGGGCCGCCCCGGCTGGGGCGCCGGGGTGCCGACGGGCGCGGCCTCCCGAAGCACCTGCGACACCGAGTCGGACCCGCCGGCCTGCGGCAGGATGTCCGCGATGTCGAGCACCTCGCCGGACTCGAAGTACCAGTCCATGCCGAAGACCGCCTCGGCCTCGACGACGATGTCCCCGATGACCTCCACGCTCAGGTCCGCCCAGGTGCGCCCGGCCCGGACGTTGGAGCGCAGTCGGTAGGTCGGGTCGATGATGTTGTGGGAGCCGATGAAGGCGCGCTCGCCGTCGATGACGAGGAGCTTGCGGTGGTTGCGCAGGTCGGGGCGGCGGAAGCGCCGCTTGTGCGGCAGCAGCGGCATCATGAGCCGCCACCGGATGCCCGCGGCGGTGAAGCGGTTGCCCAGGCTCCGCCAGCCGGGGTACTTGCGCGACCCGAGGTGGTCGACCAGCAGGCGCACGGCCACCCCGCGGGCGGCGGCCCGCTCCAGCGCGGAGTAGAAGACGTCGGTGACCGGGTCCCAGGACTGGATGTAGAACTCGACGTGGACGTGGCTGGTGGCGGCGTCGACGGCGCGGGCCATCTCGGCGTAGGTGGCCGTCGCCTCCCCGTGCAGGGCGACGACCTCGCCGGTCACGCACGGCAGGCCCGTCAGGGCGCGGTTCATCCGCAGGACCGAGTCCAGGTGGGGAGAGCGCTCGGTACCCTCGGGCGCATAGGGCACGTCCTTGGTGGACTCCAGGGCGATCTCGTTGACCACCATCTGCTGCTCGCGGCGCTTGCCGTGGATCCACGGGCTGCCCAGGAAGATGTAGAGCGGCAGGCCCACGACCGGCAGCAGGAAGATGAGCAGCAGCCACGCCGTCGACGACGACGGGCGGCGGTTCTCCGGAACGGTCCCGAGCGCGACGATCTTGATCGCGTACTCCACGACGACCCAGGTCGTCGCCAGGACCGACTGCCACTCCATGGCCGCATCCTCCCACGGCGGCCTGCTGGAGACGCTCAGCAAGCGCCGAGTCGCACTTCCCGCCCGCGTGAGACCGGCCGTACTCCGGCGCGAGATCGGTCCGGTTCCGCGCCGAGACCGGTCCGCCCGCGCCCTACGACTCAGCCGTCGGCGGTCGACGGCGTCGGGTCCCCGAAGAAGCTGCGGAAGTACCCGTAGAAGTTCCAGTTCCCCCAGCTGGTGCAGTCATTCCCGCCGTGGGCCGCGACGGCGTTGGGCTGGTAGGGGGTGTAGTCGTACAGGCCCGCGGTCGCCTGGTTGGCCGCCGTCAGCTCGGCGGTGCCGCACGCGGGGTCCGGGGAGTAGGCCAGCTGCACGGGGACGCCCGCAACCACCTGGTAGGCCTCGGGAGTCAGCCGGTAGGTCTGGAACTGCGTGGCGGCCCCGTAGATCTGCTGGAAGAAGCCCGTGTACGTGGTGTCGCACTGCGCGCCGTCGGGACAGGCGTAGCCCGCGGCGGCCTCGTAGACGCGGGCGGTCAGGGTCTCGCCCGAGGCCGTGAGCAGCCCCTGCTCCTTGTGAATCAGCACCAGCAGCACCTGGGGGTTGATGTCGCAGGCGGTCGCCACCTTGGAGATGATCTGCGCGGCGCTCTCCGCGGCCGCGCCCTTGTATCCGCCGGGGCAGGCGGTCGTCACCTCGCGGTCCTCGGTGTCGAAGGTCGCCTCCGCCAGGCAGAGCGTGCCGTCGTCGCCCGTCCGGCAGCCCGCGTTGACCCGCGCGATGAAGTCGGTGATCTCCTGGACCGTCATGGCGGTCGAGTCGTAGAAGACCTCGTCGTCGATGATGCGCGCCGCGTCGAAGCCGGTCATGTCGGTGGTCACGGGGGCCGGCCCGTTCTGGGACGGGGCCGGCCCCGTGCCCCGCAACGACGCGGAATCGAGGAGCTTGGCCATGAGCAGCCCCACCACCACGGTGAGCACGAACGACCCCAGCAGGAAGCCCAGCGGAGACCGGAGCAGACGCGCCAGCGGGCCCGGCCCGCGCCGGCCCCTCCCCCTGGCGCCGGAGGGGCCCGACGAGCGCTTCGAGCGGGCGGACGCGGACCGCGTCGCCGCGGTGCTCTGGCGGCTCCGGGAGGGACGGCGGCGCGCGGAAGGGAGGGGACGTTGAGGCATCGGCGCCATGCTGCCACAGTCGGAGCCCTGGACCGAGCCGTTGCCGCCATCGGGCTGCGAACGTGTCCTCCGCCCGACGACGGCGGGGCCCGCCCGGGCCGCGGGTCAACGGCGCGGCCGGCCCCGCCACCCGGGTCGTCCTCGACCGCGCCGAGCATCTCGGCTTCGAGCTCATGAGCCGCGCCGCCGGAGCACTCATGACCGGAGTCCTGGCCCGAGTCGCCTTCGGCGACCGGAGCCTGGACGCCCCCGGCAGATGCGCCCCTTCGGCGCCACCGCGCCCGCGCAGCGGACACCGGCGACCACATGATGGCCGCCAGCATCCTCAGCTATATCGAGCCCGACCCGGGGGTCGAGTGGACCCGGAGGCGAATCGACGACCTCATCACCGCGATCTCAGGATTCAGTACCCCTGACGACGAGTAGTTCCGGGGTCGGCTGCGCGCGTCAGACGCCCCGCAGGACTCCTCGGACCATTCTCGGCGAGGGGGCGGGCTCCCACCCCGCTCGACCCGGCACCGGCCCGCTACGCTCTAGCCCGTGCACCTGCCCGACGTCCTGGCCCTGGCCCGCTCCCTCATGGCGGCCCACGGCGTCGGGGACTGGGAGCTGGGCCTGGACCGCGCCCGGCGGCGGGCCGGGCAGACCGACCACACGCGCCGTCGGATCACGCTCTCGCGCCACCTGATGAGCCTGTACGACGAGGCCGAGGTCCGCGAGACGATCCTCCACGAGATCGCGCACGCGCGCGTCGGCGCCAGCCATGGGCACGACGCCGTGTGGCGCGCCGAGGCCCGGCGCATCGGCTCCTCCGGCCGGCGACTGGTCGACCCGCAGGCGCCGCAGGTGGAGGGACCGTGGCGGGGGACGTGCCCGGCTGGTCACGCGGTGACCCGCATGCGGCGCCCGTCGGTCCCGCTGGCCTGCGCCACGTGCGCGCGCTCGTTCCGGATCGAGAACCTGCTCAGCTGGGAGCACGACGGCGTCGCCGTCGCCCCCGAGCAGATCGGGCCGCGCTACGCCCGCACCCTCGCCCGGCTCCGGTCACAGGGGCGGAGACGACCGGGCTGACGACCCGTCCGAAGGGCCCCGGCCCGACCGCGCCGGGTCGTCAGCCCGCCGGCCGGGTCGCAGCGCTGCAGCGCCGGCCTAGTTATTGAACAGGGCCGGGCCGCCCAGGGCGAAGAAGGCGATGACGACGATGATCAGGGCGATGAGCTGCCACAGGAGCATTGCCCGCGCCCAGTTGCAGCGCGAGGTGGAGGCCGAGCCGCCGAAGGCGAGCACGAGCACGTAGATGATACCGATCACGGGAAGGGCGGTGAGCAGCAGTGCCAGCATCCATGAGCCCACGGAGTCCGCGGGGTGCTCCGGCGCCTGACCGGGTGCGACGTACACGGGCTGGGAGGCGCCGCCAGCTGGGGTGTAGTACGGCTGCTGTGCCATGGGAGCTCCTTAGAGAGGGAGTGTGAGGACAGTTGCGAGATAGTCGAAGATACCGGGAGCACCGGATACGCGGCTAGTGGTCCGCACCCCGCCGCCTTCCCGCTCGCTCCGCGGTCGCCCGCCTTCGTCGAGATCGGTCGTAGTCCGGATCGAGATCGGCTCAAGGGGACCCGGGGCGCCCGCCGCCGGGCCTCCACCAGCCCTCCGAGACCCCCAGGAGACCGATAACAACCGGAAAAGGTGGCTCCTACGCACTTTTAACACCGGCCCCCGCCCCGCCCTCGCCACAGAACCGCGGAATCACGCCGATCCTAGTCGCGTCCGAGGCCGTCGAGCACCTTAAAAGTGCGTAGGAGCCACCTTTTTCTCCGTCGCCCGGGGCCGCTCAGCCCTGGGATCACTCACGTTATGGTCTGCGCCTCGCTCGCGGCCGGCCCTGCGCGGGTCCCCGCGTCCATCCGATCCTCGCCCGCCCTGGCCCCGAGCCCTCATGCCGTGGGACGACGCGACGACGGCCGCACTTCCGGCGCGAGGATGATGCTGGGCGGAACGCGCCGTGAAAGTCTTCAGCACAGCCGCACCGCGCGGCTGCGACCAACCTTTGTGAAGGAGCCTGTCATGATCGTCACCACCACTCCCACCGTCGAGGGCTGTCCCGTCACCCAGTACCTGCGCGTCGTCTGCGGCGAGACCATCGCCGGAGTCAACGTGTTCAAAGACCTCGCCGCCGGCATCCGCAATGTGGTCGGCGGGCGCTCGGGAGCCTACGAGCGCGAGCTCATCCAGGCCCGTGAGACGGCGCTGGCCGAGATGACCGCACGCGCCCAGGAGCTCGGCGCCGAGGGCGTCGTCGGCGTCGACATCGACTACGAGACGCTCGGCTCGGACAACGGCATGCTCATGGTGACGGCCTCCGGGACCGCCGTGCGCTTCTCCCCCGCGCGGTAGGCCGGGCTCGCGCTGCCCCTCAACCGACCAGCATCTGATACAGCACCTGGCCGGCAACGACGACGAGAATCCCGGTCAGCGCGAAGATGATCACGATCCAGGTGAGCAGGGCGCGCGCCCAGTTGCGGCGCCAGGCCGGCGCCGATCCGCCGAAGGCCAGGACGCACAGGTAGATGATGCCGATCAGTGGCAGCCCCGTGAGGAGAAGCGTCAGCATCCAGCTGCCGTAGGAGCCGCCGGTCGGCGCGACGTCCTCCTCCGGGTCCCCGGCGACCCCGGCGGCCGCGGAATCCGATGGCGCGGCGGACAGCCCGGTGGGCTGCGCATCGGGGGCGGAGCCTCCGGCGAAGTATTCGCTGAGGCTTCCCGTCGTCGGTGCCGCGTAGGCCGCGTTGGACGAATAGGCCGTGCTGGAGGAAACGGCTCCCGCGCCCATCGGGGCCGCGCCACCGGCCGATGGCACCGACATGGCAGGCGCCGTGGGCTGCGAGGGGGCGGACGACCCGGCGGCCGGATAGGGCGAGGCGAAGGCCGCGGGTCCGGTGGCCGGTGCGGGACCCGACGGCGCCGAGACGGAGCCAGGGCCCG
>ERZ772977.1687-NODE-1687-length-10723-cov-8.343176_pt1 | contig 10723 bp, 8 predicted proteins | sample MGYA00511131_ERZ772977 | MGnify/ENA primary metagenome ERZ772977 (study PRJEB29015, sample SAMEA2737935) | human oral metagenome | biome: human oral; feature: human-associated habitat; material: dental | place: China | collected 2151 ...
AGTTCCAGAAGCCGAAGGCGTTGGCCGGGTCGATGCCGAAGGCGGCGACCTTGTCGAGGGCGGTGGACACGGCCACGAAGTGCTTGGCGATGGCGGCCGCCTCGCTGGCCGCGTCCGTGACGATGCCGCGGCTGCGCAGTGCGCCCAGCAGCCACGCGCGCACGACCTTCGCGTTCGTGATGGTCTCCAGCGTGGTGAAGGTCTTCGAGGCGACGATGACCAGGGTGGTCTCCGGATCCAGGTCCTTCGTGGTCTCACCGGCGTCGGTGGGGTCGATGTTCGAGATGAAGCGGCACTCCAGGCCCTCCTGCACGTAGGGCTTGAGGGCCTCGTAGGCCATGACGGGGCCCAGGTCCGAGCCGCCGATGCCGACGTTGACGACGGTCCTCACGGGCTTGCCGGTGACGCCCACCCACTGCCCGGAGCGCACGCGGTTCGCGAAGGCGTAGATCTTCGCCAGCTCGGCGCTCACGTCCGCGACGGCGTCCTGCCCGTCGACGACCAGGGAGTCCGAGGCGGGGCGGCGCAGCGCGGTGTGGAGGACGGCGCGGTCCTCGGTGACGTTGATGTGCTCACCCGCGAACATGCGGTCGCGCAGGTCGGCGACGCCCGTCTGCTCGGCGAGGGCGAGCAGGTGCCCCACCAGCGTCGGGCACACGAGGTTCTTCGACAGGTCGACGTGGAGGTCGCCCGCTTCCAGTGTGAATCTCTCTGCGCGGCCGGGGTCGTCGGCGAAGAACTTGCGCAGGTCGGGGTCGAACTCCTCGGCCAGCTGGTCGAGCGTGTCCCACGCGGGGGCCTTCGTCGGATCGATCGCGGGAATGTCACCCATGGGTTCTCCTGTCGTTGGTTGTGTGTGCAGTGTACGACGAATGGGGCGGTGGCCGCCCGTGCGCGCTGTTCGCGCTGGGCGGCCACCGTCTCAGGACTCGGGGTCGTCGATGGTGATCGGCGCCGCCTCGATGCCGGGATTGGCCAGGGAGACGATGCGCTGGACGGGCAGCAGGTCCCGCCACCACTGGTCGTAGGGGCGCCGGTTGACGATGTCGAGGTCGTCGAACATGTTCTTCACCAGCCGCGCCTCGATGCCGCCGCCGATCTGCCCGATGTAGGTGGCGTTGGTGTCGCCGCGCTCGAACTGGCCCTCCAGATGGCCCAGGGCGCGGTTGACGAGGCGGGTGGCCAGCAAGCGGTCGAAGGGCGTGGGCGCGCCCCCCTGCTGCAGGTGCCCCAGCGCGCTGTGGCGCACGTCGTAGAGGCCCTGCGCCTCAGCGTTGAACACGTCGGCCAGGAACTCGCGGTCGTAGAACTCGCTGGTCGACTCGTTGACCAGGGTGAGGAAGAGCCTGCGCCCCCCTTTGAAGGAGGCGACCATGCGCTGGGAGTCGGCGGCGATCCGCTCCAGGGAGGGGGCGTCCTCGTTGATGTACATGTACTCGGCGCCCGTGGCCAGGGCGGTCATGAGGGTGAGGTAGCCGCAGCGGCGGCCCATGATCTCGGCGATGAAACAGCGCTTGGAGGCCGCCGCGGACTCCTTGATGCGGTCGATCGCCCACGTGGCGTTGTTGATGGCGGTGTCCGTGCCGATCGCCAGCTCGCACCCGGGCAGGTTGTTGTCGATGGACGCGGGGATGAGGATCATGGGGATCTTGAACGCCGGGTAGCGGTCCCGTTCGCCGGTCATCGCGTGGACGCCCAGGTAGGCGTTGAGCCCGCCGATGACGATGAGCGCGTCGATGGAGTTGCGCTCGATGGCGCGCCCCAGCGCGTAGTACTGCTCGACGGGGGGGACGTCGCGCTTGGTGCCCAGCTCGGCGCCGCCCTTGAAGGCCCAGCCCTCCACGTCGCCCCACGACAGCTCCCGGACGCGGTCGTCCGCCAGGCCCGACCAGGACCCGTCGACTCCGAGCATCGTCCATCCCTTGGCGATGCCGAGGCGGACAGAGACCCGGGCGGCGGTGTTCATACCCGGCGCCAGGCCGCCCGCGTGGAGGATGGCGACGCGCTTGCCGCCCCCGTCTCCGCCCGCGGCGAGCTGGGGGGGCGTGGAAAGGATCTGGTTGACGCCCACCATCGCCCGGAAGGAGGCGCCGCGCGAGACCTGGGCCGCCTCGAAGTCGCCCGCGGCGATGAGGTCCTTGACGGCGCGGGTGTCGCGCACCGCCTTCATGAGGGGGATGCGGGTGATGCGGCCCCGCCGCACGCCCAGGATGCACGGCTCGTCCTCCCCCGTGCTGGCGAGGACCTCCTGGACCGCCGCGTAGCCGAGCAGCGTCGACTGCCAGCGGTCGTAGGCCGAGGGCGTGCCGCCCCGCTGGACGTGCCCGAGGATCGTGACGCGGGCGTCCTCGCCCGTGCGCTCCTTGATGGTGTCGGCGATGTGCTGGGTGGTGAGCTCGTTCCCCTCCCGGTCCTTGGCGCCCTCGGCGACCAGGACGATGGACTCGCGGCGCCCCGCCTCGCGCCCGAAGTGCAGGTGCCGGGCGAGTTCGTCCTCCCACCCGGGTCCGGCGGGGTCCTCGGGGGTGAACACGTAGTCGGCCCCGCCCGCGACGGCCGCCATGAGGGGCAGGTACCCGCAGTGGCGGCCCATGACCTCGATGACGAAGGCGCGCTGGTGGGAGGCGGCGGTGGAAGTGAGCTGGTCGATGGCGTCGACGATGCGGTGCAGCGCCGTGTCCGCGCCGATGGTCATGTCGGTGCCGACCATGTCGTTGTCGATGGAGCCGACCAGTCCGACGACGACCAGGGCGGGATGGGCCCGCGCGGTCTCCTCGGTGATGGCCCCCTCGGCGGCCAGCTCCTGGACGTGCTGCGCCCATTCCCGGCGGAACTCGTCGGTGCCGGACAAGGATCCGTCGCCGCCGACGACGACGAGGTGGTCGATGCCGTGCTCCAGCAGGTTGCGGGCGGCGGTGTGGCGGCCCGCGTACTCACGGAAGGCGGCGCAGCGCGCGGTCCCGATGACGGTCCCGCCCTCGGCGAGGATCGACGACACGTCGGACCACCGCATCTCCTTGATGGCGCTCCCGCCGTCGACGGCGCCCTGCCATCCCTCCATGATCGCGTAGGGCGTGGCGCCGCGCGCCAGGGCAGTGCGGACGACGGCGCGCACCGCCGCGTTCATTCCCTGGGCGTCGCCGCCCGAGGTGAGGATTCCGATGCGTGTGGGGGTCTGCTGGGTGAACGCGTCCATGTCGTCCCTTTCCATGCGAGCGGTGGCCGGCCCGAAGGGCCGCTCACCAGCCCATTGTATTCGACCCGGGTGCGCCTGTGCAGTGCGCAAGGTCCCCTGATCCGCCCTCACCGACGCGCTGGGCGCCGCTTCGCCGGCGTTCCGGGCGGCGGAGTCGGCGAGCTCCTGGGGGAGGGCGATCGCGAAGCCGAAGGAGAAGATCTTCGAAGCGGACCCTGTCAGGTGGATCGTCGCGCACAGGGGGACGGTCGACGAGGCCGCCGCGTCGGACACCCCGTTGCGCCTCGTCTGGCGCGGGGCGGGCGGTCAGTGGACGGCCATCGTGGAGGTGTAGCTGGAGAGGTAGGCGATGGCGCCGGCGACCGCCAGCAGAACGGCGGCGTCCGCGCCGCGGTACCGGGAGGCGAACCACGGCCTGCCCGGGATGGCGAGGCGGGCGCCCGCGACGACGACGAGCGTGGCGACCAGCACCCACACCGCGCGGTGCGGGTGGTCGAGGACGGTGAGGCCCACGACGGAGCCGATGCCGCCGACGATCACGCACCCCGTGAGGGCGCCGAGCACCGCACGGCCCCTGTCGTTCCTCTTGTCCACGCGCCCACTGTAGCGCGCGACCGGGCGGGGGCGCCCGGGCGGACCACGGCATGGCGGGTTGCGCATTCGCGGTAGAATGTTCGCGCATTACGTACACCCGCACGCATTGAAGGAGATTTGTGTGACTTCCCGCTACATCGTCGTAGGATCCGGTTCCCACGAGGCGGCGGCCCTCGTGCTGGACCAACTCGCCACCGCGTTCGGGGCCAGCTCCTCGGTCGCCCGCGTGCCGGCCTTCGCCGGAACTGACGCGGACAGCGCGGCCCTCGGCGCCGCCTCCGCGCTGCCGGACGCGGTCGGCGCGGTCAGGGAGCGAACGGCCGATGTGGTCCTCATCGAGTCCTCCTCCGCCTGCGCGAACCGCTCCTTCGACGCTCCGGGCTGGGACTTCTCCCTGGCCGCCTCGGTGGGCGCCGGCGTGGTCCTGGCCCCCGACACGGAGGGCGTCGGCGCCGAACTGCTGGCACAGGAGGCGGCGACCGCCGTCTCGCGGGCGGCCGACCACCAGGCCGCCGTCGTGGCCCTCGCCCTCCCCGCGGCCCTCGTCGGGCGCGTCGACTCCCCCGTGCCCGTCCTCCCCCTGCCCGTGGACGGCGGGGGGCTGGACGCCCTGGCCCGCGCCGCCGCGCCCAGCGCGGTGACGCCCCTGGCGTTCCAGGCGGACCTCGTCGAGCGCGCACGCGCCGACCGCAAGCGCATCGTCCTGCCCGAGCCCGACGACGACCGCGTCCTGCGGGCCGCGGCGCAGGTCCTCGCCGCGGGTATCGCCGACATCACCTTCGTCGGGGACGCCGACTACGTGGCCAAGCGGGCGGGGGAGCTCGGCCTGGACCTCGGCGCCGCCCAGGTCGTCTCCACGGGCGACCCCGCCTACCTGGAGCGCTACGCCGAGGAGTTCGCGCGGCTGCGCGCCAAGAAGGGCGTCACGCTGGAGCAGGCCCGGGAGAAGGTCCAGGACGTGTCCTACTTCGGCACGATGATGGTCCACATGGGCGACGCGGACGGCATGGTCTCGGGAGCGGCCCACACGACCGCCCACACGATCGTCCCCTCCTTCCAGATCATCAAGACCACCCCGGGCGTGTCCGTCGTGTCCTCGATCTTCCTGATGCTGATGAAGGACCGCGTGTGGGCGTTCGGCGACTGCGCGGTCAACCCCAACCCCACTCCCGAGCAGCTGGCCGACATCGCGGTCACCAGCGCGCGCACGGCCGCCCAGTTCGGCGTGGACCCCAGGGTCGCGATGCTGTCCTACTCGACGGGCTCGTCGGGCTCGGGCCCGGACGTGGACGCGGTCGTCGAGGCCACCCGCCTCGCCCGCGAGAAGGCACCGGAGCTGGCCATCGAGGGGCCCATCCAGTTCGACGCCGCCGTCGACAGCGCCGTCGCCGAGAAGAAACTGCCCGGTTCCGAGGTCGCGGGCAGGGCCACCGTCTTCGTGTTCCCCTCCCTGGAGGCCGGAAACATCGGCTACAAGGCCGTCCAGCGCTCCTCCGGCGCCGTCGCCGTCGGCCCGGTCCTGCAGGGCCTGAACAAGCCCGTCAACGACCTGTCGCGCGGCGCCCTGGTCGAGGACATAGTCAACACCGTCGCCCTGACCGCCGTCCAGGCGCAGGGCTGAGCGCCCGGGCCCCTCCGCGACGGCCGCGCGAGGGGCCCGGCCGCACCTCCAATCCATCAGCACGAACCCGAAAGGCAGGCGCATGCCCTCTCAGACCGTCCTCGTTATCAACTCCGGCTCCTCCTCCATCAAGTACCAACTGGTGGATCCCGAGACCGGCGACGCCCTGGCCAAGGGCCTCGTCGAGCGGATCGGCGACCCCATGGGCGTCATCACGCACACCCACGGCGGGGCCGTGACCGAGGAGGAGATGCCCGTCCCCGACCACACCGTCGGCATGCGCGAGGTCCTGCGCCTCTTCGACACGGAGGGCCCGACCCTGGCCGAGGCGGGCATCGTCGCCGTCGGCCACCGCATCGTCCAGGGCGGACGCCACTTCGACGGCCCGGCGCTGATCACCGACGGGGTCCGCGACCTCATCGAGGAGCTGTGTCCACTGGCTCCCCTGCACAACCCGGCCCACCTCAAGGGCATCGACGTGGCGCGCGAGCTCATGCCCGGCGTCCCCCACGTCGCCGTTTTCGACACCGCGTTCTTCCAGCAGCTGCCCGACCGGAGCGCCCTCTACGCCCTAGAGACGGAGACCGCGGAGAAGTACTCGGTGCGCCGCTACGGCGCCCACGGCACCTCCCACCAGTTCGTCTCCCAGGAGATCGCGAAGATGCTGGGGCGCGACGACCTCAAGCAGATCGTGCTGCACCTGGGCAACGGCGCCTCCGCGTCCGCGGTCCGCTGCGGCAAGCCGATCGACACCTCCATGGGCCTGACCCCCCTGGAGGGCCTCATGATGGGGACCCGCACGGGCGACATCGACCCCGCGGTGGTCTTCCACCTGGAGCGCGTCGCGGGCATGAGCGTCGGGGAGGTCGACACGCTCTTCAACAAGAAGTCCGGTATGAAGGGCATGACGGGGGAGTCCGACATGCGCAGCGTGTGGGCGATGATCGACAACGACGACGATCCCGTGGCCCAGAAGCGCGCCCGCACTGCGATGGATGTCTACGTGAACCGCCTGGTGAAGTACGTGGGCTCCTACACGGCGGAGCTGGGCGGCCTGGACGTCATCACCTTCACCGCCGGCATCGGCGAGAACGACGTGCACGTGCGCCGTGAGCTGGCCGAGGCGCTCTCCCCCTTCGGCGTCAAGATCGATGTCGAGGCGAACAAGGCGCGCAGCGGCGAGCCGCGCGTCATTTCGGCGCCGGACTCGACCGTGGAACTGGTCGTCTTCCCGACCAACGAGGAGCTGGCCATCGCGCGCCAGGCCCTTGCCTTCGCCTGACCCCTCCCCGGCGGCGGGGGCCGGGGCCCTTGATCGGGCCCCGGCCAATACCTCCGGGCGCGCCAAGGACCCATTGACTTCCACCAACGAAAGGCATAGAGTTATGCCTGGTAACGGTGAGTTTGTCCTCGCAGAGTGCCAATCCGCAGACCCGCGCTCGCACCTCGTGCGGCGTGGGTTCTTGCGTTTCACGAGACTTATAAGGAGTGGCCGTGCTCATCGCCTACATCGATGAGGTCGGCGAGGCTGGCGCGTACGTCTCGAAGACCCATAAGCGGTACAACACATCGCCGGCGTTCGGATACGCGGGCTTCATCCTCCCAGCGGACTCCGTCAGGGACTTCTCGCGCCACGTGGCCGATGTCAAGAAGGAAATCCACGCCTACCTGCACGGGGATGCCTCCCACGCGGACTACAACCCCCAATGGGAGCGCAAAGGTTCCGAAGCGTTCAGCAAGGGGGCGTGGCGGAGGGACCGCCAACGGGAAGTGCGCGCGATCCGCTCACTGCTTCCAACGCTCAACAGCATGCAAGGACGGGTGTTCTACTTCCTCCGTGAGAAGCCCGTTGGCACGCCCGGACAGGTGTGGCCGAAACTGACCGACACCGAACGGAAGGAGAGGTACGAGCAGCGGACGCTAGACTGCCTGCGCGAGTCCATCAACCGACTGTGCAGATACGCGGAGCACGAAGGTGACAACCTCATGATCTTCCAAGACATGATCAACGAGGCCCAGAGGTTCCATCAGGTCAGCAGGAGTTATGCCCATATCTACTCCCGCGTCAGCAACCACCCTGAGATGTCGCGCGTGATCGAGGCTCCCGCGTACATCGACTCGCGCCTGTCCACTAACATCCAGTTCGCGGACTGGGTTGCGGGCATGGTGGCGCGCGCGTGCGAGCGCCAGTTGACCGAGACGCGTGACTTCGACTGGATTCCAAAAGCCCTGTTAGAACGGATGCGTGGGAAGATCACGTACGAGTCGACTCTGCAGTTCCATCAGAGGAGTTTGGACAACGTGCACAACATCGACTTGTTCCGCGAACAGCGCCCTCTGTTCGACACACACTGCCATGGAATGACTGAGGAGAACCTGGCAAAACTGCGGTTGGTCCACGCGAAGGCCTCGAGCTCCCATTAAGCTCCACCCTCGTGCGCCGTTGGATCGACGAGCGCCAGGGCCCGCGGCGCGCGGCAGACCCGCACCGTCTGCCCCCACGTGAGGACGAGCCTGTCCGCCTCCATGCCGTCGCCGAACAGGACCAGGGACTCGGAGGCGACGCTCAGGCCCAGTTCCTCCCCCTCCCCCAGGATCCCCTCCGTGCACTCGGTCCCCGTGCACGGCGAGGGCCATGCCTCGCGCACGAACCACGCGAGCGACTGGGAGGTCGGCCCGGGCAGGTCCCCCATGCCGCGTCCGCGCTTGAGGGAGGCGCCCCAGCCGGTGGCCCCCGTCCCAGTGCTGACGACGACCCCGGAGGAGGACTGCCTCTCGGCGCGCCGGGGCAGCGCCAGCTCGTACCGGGCGCTCTGGTGGCCGGGGTGGCCGATGAACACCTCGTTGAGGGCGGTCAGCGAACGGGAGTCGTCGACCGTCGCGCGCACCATCGTCAGATGGTCGACGCCCACCGGCTCCCCCTCGTCGAGGCGGCGGCACACGGCGGCCCCCTGGTGGGGCGTGCAGCGCACGAGCACGCCGGCGTTCGATCCGGGCGCGGAGTCGACTCCGATGACGATCTGGTCGGCGACGTACTTGGCGGTGTTGGCGACCAGCCCGTCCGGCCCGACGACGACGATGACGTCCTCGGGGGCGAAGAGGAAGCGCGAAAGAGAATCGCGTTCCACGTCGGCACTGGCCCACCCCCGTGGGATCCCCGCCCGCACCCGGGCCAGGGCGCTCACGTGCGCCTCGTGGGCGCGCTCGACCGCTTCGAGGGTGCGCCCGCGCGAGCGCAGGACGAACTCGACCTGCCCCCGCGTCGAGTAGCGGTCCATGAGCTCGTCGTACTCGGTGGGGCGGTGGACGACGACTGCCCGGCGCCGCACGCTACTCGCCCCGCTTGGCGGAGCCGGCGAAGGCGGAGAGGACATCGGTGAGCATGTCGGGGGTGATGGTCACCGACCCGATAGAGGGCATGTTGTGGGCCATCTCCTTGAGGGCGAAGGCGCGCACCACGTCGGGCCCGGCTTCGGCCAGGGCGCGGACGTAGGCCGCTTCGTTGGCGATCTTGGCGCCGCCGACGCGCTTCCAGTCGTCCTCGTTGGCCTTGGCCAGGGTCTCGATGCGCCGCGCCTCCGCTTCGACGGCGATCGCGTCGGCGGCGGCCTTCTCCTCGGCCTCGCGCCGGCTGTTGCGGCCCTCCTGGTCGACCAGGTCCGCGCGTTTGCGGGCCAGGTCGAGTTTCGACTGCAGCTCGTTCTCGGAGATCTGGGACTCGCGCGCGACCGCGAGGGCCCTGCGCTCGTACAGGGCGCGGTCGGCCTCGGCCTGGAGCCGTTCGAGGAGCGGGGCGCGCAGGGAGGATTCGACGCCCTCGTCGGGGCGCAGCGCCATGAGCCGGGCGTCGACGACGCCCACGCCGGTGGCGCGCAGTTGTTCGTCGCGCTCGAAGGCGAGGACGAGGGCGGCGCCGACCTCGTCGAGCGAGCCGGAGATGGCCTCGGACAGGGGCATCGCCGCGATCGCCGAGGCCAGGGAGGAGGAGGCGAGCCGGGTGACCAGTTCGTCGATCTGCCACAGGCCCTGCGGATCGGCGGAGGCGCCGCGCGGGTAGAGACCGAAGTCGTAGTGCTTGGCGGCGGCTTCGGGGTCCTCGATCCGGTAGGTGATGGACACCTGCGCGTTGACGTTCTGCTGGTCGGCGGAGGGGGTCTGGACGAGGAAGCTGTGGGCGCGGTCCGCGATGGGCACTTCGGCGAGCGCGCTCCTTCCGGCGCGCAACCAGAAGGACTGGCCGACTCCGGACCGGATGGTGCGCCCGGCGCGGATCTGGATGACGTGGTCGCCGGGGCCGCCCTGGTAGCGGATGACGAGGGGGTGGTGGTGGAGGGTTCCCATGGCGTTCTCCTTGCTCGGGTGGTTCCCACTTGTTTGCGTCATACCGACGATAACCTCCCGCCTATTTAATGTCAACTCGACGCAAACGAGGTAGGATAACCTCATGGCCACCCCGCTCGCCTTCCCGATCGCGGTCGACGTCGTCGCCCTGACGGTCATCGACCGCGCCCTGCACTGCCTCGTCGTGACACGGGGCATCGACCCCTACCGGGGGCGGCCCGCGCTGCCGGGCGGCTTCGTGCGCGAGAACGAGCAGACCCTCCAGGCGGCCGAACGCGAACTCGAGGAGGAAACCGGCATCACTCCCCCCGGACACCTCGAACAGCTCCGCTCCTACGGCCCCCAGGGCCGCGACCCCAGGGGCCCCGTCCTCTCCGTCGCCCACCTGCTCCTCGCCCCCCGCTTCTCCCCCGCGCGCCCGGGAGGCGACGCCGCCGGAGCGCACTGGCGCCCCGTCGACGCGCTGCTCGCACCCGGCTCGCCCCTCGCCTTCGACCACGCGGCCATCCTGGCCGACGGGGTCGAGCGCGCCCGCTCCAAGATCGAGTACTCCCCCCTGGCCACGTCCTTCTGCGGCCCCGAGTTCACGATCACGCAGCTCCGCACCGCCTACGAGGCGATCTGGGGCGCGCCCCTGGACCCGCGCAACTTCCACCGCAAGGCGACCAAGACGGCGTCCTTCATAGAAGCGACCGGGAGGACGGCCCGCGAGGGCGCGGGGCGCCCGGCCGCCCTGTACCGCCTCGCCCCCGGCGTCGACGAAACGGCATTCGTCCTGGACCCGCCCCTGCGCCGACCGGCCGGACCGGCCCCGTCCCCGCCGACGACCGCCCCTCCCCCGCCGATTGCGCGACAATAGGGCGAGCACTGAAGGAGAACCATGAACTTCCATTCCCTCTACGACCAGGGCTTCGCCCGCGTCGCCGCCGTCACCCTGCCGGTCCACCCGGCCCGCCCCGCCGACAACGCGC
>ERZ772977.1696-NODE-1696-length-10689-cov-14.979970_pt1 | contig 10689 bp, 8 predicted proteins | sample MGYA00511131_ERZ772977 | MGnify/ENA primary metagenome ERZ772977 (study PRJEB29015, sample SAMEA2737935) | human oral metagenome | biome: human oral; feature: human-associated habitat; material: dental | place: China | collected 2151 ...
CGCCGGGACGGGGTGCGCCGGGACGGGGGCCGCCGCTGGAGGCAGCGCCGGGACGGTTTCCGCCGGGACGAGGCCCGCCGGGGCGGGGCATGCCCTGCGAGGAGGCGTAGGGGTTGTTGCCCGGTCGGGGGCCGCCGGGACGAGGCCCGCCGGGGCGAGCCGAGCGCGGGGCGGGCTTGGGAGCAGCCTCAGGCTTCTTACCCCGTGGCTTAGGCGCACCGGGCTTGGGCGCACCGGGCTTGGGCGCATCGGCCTTGGGTGCTCGCGCCTTCGGCGTCGGAGCCTCCGTGGTGCCCCGGCCGCTCGCCGGGGCCTTGGGGGCGGCCGCCTTGGGGGCCGACTTCTTGGCGGCGGGCTTTGCCGGTGCCGCCTTGGGTGCCTTCGGGGCGGGCTTCGCGTCCGCCTTCTTCGCCTTTGGTGCCGACGCGAACTTCTCGCGCATCTGCCGCACGACCGGGGGTTCGAGCGAGGACGACGACGACTTGACGAATTCACCCGCTTCCTTCAGGTGACCCATCAGTTCTTTGCTGGTGATTCCGAGCTCTTTGGCGAGCTCGTGGACACGCAACTTTGCCACATTTCTCCATTCCGGAAGCGCCTCCGGTCCGGAGACGCACTACTGATATTGCTGGCAGCTCATCGCTGGGTACTCATCGGGTGCCCATCAGCTTCCAACCCGCTTCCATTTTCTCGGTGTTGATGGCGCTGGCCATCACTGGGTATCGATCAGCTCCTCCACGTCCTCCCACACGTCGTCCGCAACGTTTCCGTTTCGGAAGGCGCGTGCGAGTGCGCGTCTGGTCCGAGCCCGCTGGACGCACCCAGCGTCTGGGTGGATCCAGGCTCCGCGACCGGGAAGAGCCGCCGCCGGGTCAACGCGAATCAACCCGTCCGGTGAGCGCACGATCCGCACCATGTCGGATCTGCGCGCGAGTGCGCCGCATCCGATGCACGTGCGCCACGGCCCACAGGGGGGTGCTGGCGGCACGGGATACGACACAATCCCCTAGCTTAGTCCAGCCCGGGGAATGCTCGTCCGTGATTCTATGAGCGACGTGTCACGTCGTCGGGCGTCGACACGCGCGACGCGATCGCGTCATCACCGGTTTCCGTGTCGGCGTGGATGTCGATGTGGAAGCCCGTCAGGCGCGCGGCCAGTCGAGCATTCTGTCCCTCCTTGCCGATGGCAAGGGAGAGCTGGAAGTCCGGCACGATCGCGGTCGCGGTGCGGTTGTCGACCGAGTGGACGACCACGCGGGTCACGCGCGCCGGCGACAGGGAGTTGGCGACAAAGCGCGCCGGATCGTCGGAGTAGTCGACGATATCGATCTTCTCCCCGCCCAGTTCGGCCATGACCGAGCGCACGCGCGCACCCATCGGCCCGATGCACGCGCCCTTGGCGTTGATGCCGTCGCGCGTGGCAACAACCGCGATCTTGGTGCGATGTCCGGCCTCGCGGGCGATGGCCTTGATCTTGACGAGGCCCTGCTGGATCTCGGGGACCTCGCGCTGGAACAGTCCCGCCACGAGGTTGGGGTGGGTGCGTGAGAGCGTGATGCGGGGCCCGCGCTCGGTGCGTTCAACGCCGACGATGTATGCGCGAATGCGGTCTCCGTGCCGGTAGGTTTCGCCGGCCGTCTTCTCCCCGTCAGGAAGCACGGCCTCGAAGTCGTCGGACACCTGGACCATCGTGGGGCGACCCGGCCGGGGGGCTTGAACGGTGCCGGTGATGACCTGGCCCTCGCGCCCCGCGAAGTCGCCGAAGACACGCTGGTCGTCAGCGTCACGCAGGCGCTGCATGATGACGGATCGAGCCGTCGCCTGAGCGATGCGCCCGAAGTTCTTCGGAGTGTCGTCGAATTCTCCGATGGGGTTGCCGTCCTCGTCCTCATCCATGGCCATGACGGTGACGCGGCCCGTCTTCTTGTCGATCTCGATGCGGGCTTGGGAGATCGCGCCGGGCAGGTTGTGGTACGCCTTGAGGAGCGCCTCTTCGATGGCGTCGACCAGGGTTTCAAGGCTGACACCCTTCTCGTTTTCCACCATCCGCAGAGCGGTCATATCGATTTCCATGATCTCCTACTTCCCCGTTGTGAAGCCGACGCGTGTGCGCGCCTTCCTCCTGTCCTGATAGTCAATGGTAATCGCTTCACCGTCAACATCGCTTGTTCGCCGGTCTCGGCGGCTTCGAGACACGCCCCACGCACTCTGCCCGCGCGTCTCGGTTACCCCCGCCGAGCGCCCCCGTCGCATTCGGCGGGGGCACTCGTTTCCCGGGCGGGCCCGCGCGGTGTGCGGGCTCAGGGCAGGAACGCGTTCGTCCACGCCCCTTTCAGGGATTCAATCGAGCTTCCTTCCTCGAGCCAGCCTCCGCTCTCCATCCACTCCGTGTAGGTGGTGACGAGGTGCTCCTGGATCTGCCCCCAGCGCCCCGCGGGAGTGAACCACGAGTCGCGGATTGCCCGCAGCGAGGCCCGCAGGACGCTTGGGTTCACGTGACACATCGGCCAGCTCATCGCCTCGACCGCGGCATCCTCATCGTCCATGGCTTCCCGGTATCCGCGTTCCGTCCCTGCGAGGAAGGCACGCACAAACTCGGGGTTGCGTTCGAGCAGATCCTGGCGCACCGACAGGAAGTAGGAGTGGTGGGGAGCCACGCCCACCGAGTCGAACTCGAGGATCACGACCTCTTCCGGCGGGGTGTTCCCCTGGAAGGGCTCCCATGCTCGCACGTTCATGACGGCGTCGTAGAGGCCCTGCTCGACCGCCCGCACGTCGGGTTCCCAGTTGCCGGGATCCGCGAATCGCACCCGGTCGGCGTCGCCCCCGTCGGCGGCGACGGCCTGGCATACTTCGTGAATCAGGCGGGGCACGGGAGGCACCGCGATCGTCTTGCCTTCGAGGTCGGCGAAGCGGGTGATGCCGGTGTCGGGCGTCGTGATGACAGCGCCGAGCTGACGCTGGTTGAGCGTCGCGACGGCGACAAAGGGCGTGCCGGTGGTCCGCGATTGGAGGACGTGGCCCAGGCGAAGAGAGGCGACGTCGCACTCCCCGCGCGCGAGCACCTCGGGGGCTCCTCCCCTGTCGTATCCGTCCGAGACGAGGTCGACGTCGAGGCCGAGCCGGGCGAATCCCCCGTTCCTGCGGGCCAGGAAGAGTCCCGCGTGGTTGGGCCAGGGGTGGACGTATTCGAGCATGACGCGTGTCAGTGACATGGTGTTCCTTCGTTCGTCGTGCGCCCGTCGGGTGTTGTGAGGGCGTCTTCCACGCGGGCGCACAGGTCGTGGAATCGCTTGAGTCTTCTTGTTTCTGCCCCGCGGGGGCGGGGCAGATCGATGGGGATGGAACGGGTGACGCGACCGGGGCGCTCGCTCATGACGTGGACCTCGTCGGCGAGCTGAACCGCTTCGAGGATGTCGTGCGTGACGATGACTGTGGTCCGGGGGTTTTCGTGAAGGACCCCCGCCAACCAGTCGCACGCGGTCGCCCTGGTGAGCGCGTCGAGCGCACCGAAGGGTTCGTCGAGGAGGATCGCGCGGGCCGGGGTGAGCATCGTTCGCGCGAAGGCGATGCGGGCGCGCATGCCTCCGGAGAGTTCCTCGGGGCGGTGCGAGGCGAAACCGCCCAGACCGAGGTCCTCCAGAGCGGCCTGGGCAGCGTTCCTCGCGTCCTCCTTCGACGTGCCCGCCAGGACCAGGGGGATGGCCACGTTGTCGCGGACGTTGAGCCAGGGGGCGAGGGAGTCGGACTGCGGCATGAGGGCTCCGCACGAGCGGCCCTTGGCCCGCGCCTCGGACGCGGAGTCGGGGGCCTCGAGTCCCGCGACGATCCGGATCAGCGTGCTCTTGCCGCAGCCGGAGGGACCAACGACCGCGGCGATCCTTCCCGCCGACACCGCGAGGCTGGCCCCGCGCAGGGCGCATACTGCCCCTCGCGAGGAGTCATACGTCTTCGCAATGTTCTCCAGCGCGATCGGTCCGGGAGCCAGGTCCTCGCCTTCCGTCGCCTTCCCTCGCGGCGACGGGAGGCGACGCCGGTAGGTGAGGGCCTCTGCCGCGCCGACAAGCCCGTACAGGAGGAGCGTCATGACGACGAGCGTTCCGGCTCCCGCGAATACGAGGTCTGTGCGAAACGAGGCCTGGGCGCTCAGGAGGAAGACCCCGAGGCCTCGCTTGGCGCCCATGAACTCCGCGGTGGCTGCGCTCGCGAAGGCGTAGGTGGCTGCGATGCGGATGCCCGAGAAGAGGTGGGCGTGTGCCCATGGCAGGCGCGCGTGAATCATGATCCAGGCGCGCGAGGCTCCCGCGACGGCCAGAGGATCGGTGAGTGCTCCCGGGGTGAGGTTGACTCCTCTCAGCAGCGCCAGCGCAACCGGAAAGGCCGTAAACACGGCGACGACAACGATTTTGGAGGTCATGGAGAATCCCATCCAGATCACCATGAGAGGCGCAACGGCGATGAGTGGGATGGTCTGGGAGACCACGAGGATGGGCGCGGCAATGCGTGCGGCGCGAGGCCACAGCGAGGCGGCGAAGGCCAGGAGCATCCCAAACGCGATGCCCGCCGCCATTCCCGCCATCCCCTCGGCGGCCGTGGTCCACGCGGCACACGCCAACGAGGACGAGCGAGCGGCAGCGGAGGCGAGGATCGTGGCCGGGGCGGGCAGCACCCGGTCGGGCAGACGCGCGAGGTCATGCAGCGCCTGCCACGCCGCCACGACCGCCACCAGTCCGATGGCCGCCCAGGCGGCCCGCGCCGCGTGCGCGCACATACGGGCCGCGAGGCGCCCGCCCGGCGCACCCCCTGCGCGGCGCGGGACTGCCCTACTCGAGGAGGCCATTGCTCACCATGTCTGCGGCCGACAGGCCGGGGGAAACGGGGTTTCCGGAAGAGTCCTCGAGGAGGCCCTGCGCCTCCAGGTAATCGATGTAGCTCTGCCATCGATCGAGGTCGGCGTGTCCGACGCTGTCGCTGGCATCCTTCCAGTAGCGTGACGCGAGCATCTCCTGGCTCTTGGCGGCCAGTTCCCGGTCGATGGAGGCGTCTGGGTTGGCGTCGATGAGCGCGTCGACCGCGCCTGCCGGGTCGGCAACGGCGTCCGCGTAGCCCCTCTGGGTGGCTTGGATGAAGCGCCGCGCCAGGTCTGGGTTCTCGTTGAGGTAGGCGGGGGTTGTTGCCAGTCCAAGCTCAGCAGGAGTCGTTTCGACGCCGTAGTCGGCGGGCATGAACCACTTGAGGGGGGTGCCTTCAAGGTCGGCCTCGATGCCCTCCCACGTCGTGAGTCCTTCGGCGAAGTCCGCACTTCCGTTGTAGACGGCCGCGTAGGCGCTCGTGCCCAGCAGAGCGGTCTCCACGTTTCCTTCGCCTCCGTCGTTGCGGATCATCGCCCGCACCTTCGCAACCCCTTCGGAGGCTCCCCACGTGGCGAAGAGTTTGCCGTCGAGGTCGGCCGGCCTCGTGATGTCGGCATTGTCCGCCCGCACGGCGATTCCTTGCGACGATTGCTGTTGGAGGTTGAAGACCATCGTCATGGCGTCCCCGCGAGCCCGGGAGCCAATGACGGAGTAGGCGCCTTCGAAGGCGAAGTCGGCGCCTTTGGACAGGAGGACGGAACCCGATCCCGCCTCGGAGTAGGGCAGGATTTCCACGTCGATTCCGGCTTGGTCGTAGTAGCCGCGGGCCATGGCGAGGTAGATCCCCGAGTGATTGGTGTTGGGCGTCCAGTCCAAGGCCACGCTGACGGTTTGTTTCGCCGAGCCGCCCCGCTCGTCTGTGCTCGCACCTGCGCAGCCGGTCAGGATGGCGCAGGCGGATAGTAGCGCGGCGGATGCCGCGAGTGCGCGTCTCATGTCTGTCCTCTCAGTCGTGGGTGAGCGCGTCGTCGAGCCACGCCAGGTAGTCGCGCCCGCTCGGGCGCGTGAACCACCTGGTGTGCTCGCCGAAGAAGATGTCGAGGCACCAGTCGGCGCCGTGGAGGGAACGGGTTGCCCCGTACTGGTACTCGATCCAGTTCAGTGCCGCTTCGGCTTGGACGAGGGGCATCATGGTGACGAGTCCGCGCCTCTCGTCGGGGCTCAGCGGGCGGATCTCTTCGTAGCCCTCGATGAGTGCCAGCGTGACGTCTGCGCGTACGGCGTCTTCGTCGCCATCGACGATTCGTGTCCATTCGAAGGCATTGCGTTCGATCGCGAGCGCCAGGTCGTAGACGGCCGGGTTTCGGTCCGCCAGGCCGAAGTCGATGACCTGTGAGGGGTTGTTTCCGTCCCAAAAGACGTTGGAAACGTGCAGGTCCCCGTGGGTCCATGCGACCGGCAGCCTGGGTGCTATGTCCGCGTAGGAGGCTGCGAATTGCAGGTGAGGCGCCCACTGGTCTTCGATACGCCGCCCTGAGTGCGCCAGGTATGCCCGAACACCGGGGCGTTCGGCGAGCCATCGGGGCAGGTTGCGCCTGGGATCGGAGGCGAAGAGGTGCATGCTCGATTGATAGGCGCACGCGGGGTTGCGTCTCGCGCGATAGCCGGCCGAGGCGATAGCCAGGCGCGCGGTCATGGCTCCCAGGGCGCGGGCCTCGTCGAGGGTGCGGGGCACCGTCCAGGTGGGGGCGTCGCGGTATCGGTCCTCGCCTTGGGCGCCTTCGTATACCTCCCACGTTCCGGCGGGTGTTTCCCAGAGGGTGTCGTGGTCGGCGAAGCGTAGGAGGGCCGGTGTGGGGATGCCCCTGTCACGCACGTGGGCGACCAAGCCGTGGACCGCTCGCAGGTGGTCGGCGGGAAGCGTGCGAGGGCCGTGTCGTTTGATGAAGACGGTGCGAGGGCCGACGTCGACGAGGATTCCCGCAGTGGTGGGGCGATTCGACACCGTCAGTGGGGTGCCGGCCAGGGGTTGTTCGAGGCGTCCGAGGACGTCCGCGATCTCGGAATCGGAGATGACGGGCCAGGCCCTGGTCGTCACATCGAGGTGCGCGTTCTTCTCGTTCACTGCGGCTCTTTCGCGTGCGCGCACGAGCCCTCGTGGAAGAAGTGTCTGCGTCCCTACGCCGGTATGACCCGGATCAGGTGTGTCGGTCGGAGGCTCGCCTCCCTCTCAGCCCCTCGTCTCCGGGGCTCCCGTGCATCGGGTCACACCATACACGAATGTGACGACGCTATCAAACGTCGGCGAGACGGCATCGCGTCGGCCTCATCGCCGACAAGGACGCCGACCGGCGTCTTCTGTCCTATTGTCCAGCGCCGAATTCGATGCGAGAACGCGCCTTCCGCATGTCGCTGTAGGCGATGGTGGTGGCGTTGCCGTCGACGTCGATGGTCGCACCGGACTCGTCGGCGTCGACGACGCGTCCGCTGACGTGTCCGCCGGCACGCAGCTTCACGCGAACGAGTCGCCCGACTTGGCGCAGCCAGTGGTCGACCTTGGTGAGTTCGCGCTCGGCGCCGGGCGTGGACACCTCGAGCAGGTATTCGCCGTCGATCGGATCGGCGTCGTCCAGGGCTCGGGACACGGCCCGAGACACGTTCGCGAGGGCATCCGAGTCGACGCCTCCGGCGCCGATAGGCGCGTCAACGATGACCCGCAGGAGGGGTGTGTGGTCGGAGCGCGAGCGCGTCACCGATTCCAGCTCCAGGCCAGCCTGCTCAACGATCGGTGCGAGGAGTTCCTCAAGCGAAACGTCTGAGGTGGACGATGCCATAAGCGCCTGTCTTTCTTCTGCCGTACGCGGGTCAGTTACCTATCCTACCCAGGGGTGTGGGATGATGCGGGTGTGCGTTTCGCGAAACAGACTTTGAACACACGCCGCGCGCTGAGCGTTTTCGCCGTTGGCGCGGTGGTTGTGGCGTTGTCCGCTTGCCAGGCTTCCTCCCTGCCCTCGCTGTCGGGTTTCGAGGCCGTGAGGGACCAGGCGGCTCGGACCGAGTCGGCTGCTTCTTCCCGAGCCTCCCAGTTGGCGTCGCTTGCAACCGATTGCGCCTCCTGTTCGTCGGCTCTGCGCGCCGCCGCCGCTTCCTCCGACGAGCGTCTCGAGGCACTGGGCGGGCTGTGGGATCCGTGGGGTGGAGACACCCCCGATGGCGAATCGGCGCCTGCGGCCGTGTCTGAGGCACCCACCGAGGTTTCCGCGTACGTGTCGTGGCTGGCCAGGACCGCAACGAGAGACTTGGAGATCGCTTCCGACCCACATCGGTCGACTTCTGAGCAGGCGCGTACCCTTGCGGCAGCCGCGCTGGGACGCTACGCGACGGCGGTGACTGTGAGCCGCGCCTACGGGATCGCGCTGGATTCCGGAGCGGACCAGGCACTCCTGATCAATGACCGTACCAACGCGGCCTCCCGACAGGGCGTCCAAACCTGGTCGATCGATCTTTTCGATTCCCCGTCGGTGACTCCCGTCTTTGCCCCGTCGGGGAAGGACCTGTCGTCCTCGGCGGAGCTGTCGGCGGCGGTGGCCACGTGGGATTGCACCGCCTCGACTCTCCCCAAGGCGCAGACGAGCGCGGGCACGCTGAGCGATGCCTACGACGTCTCCGGGGAGCTTCTTGTCCGTGCACAAACGGCTCTGCGCGCCGGGGCAGCGGACGCGCGCACACCGCGTTGCGAGCTCTCAACTCTGGATGCCGCTTCGTTGGCGTCGAACCTCCTGGCCGCCGATGCGGCCATGCTGGCCTCTGAATCGGCGTCCGTGCGTTCCGCTGGGGCGAGCGCCGCGCTGGTGGACATCGAGCAGTGGGCACCGCGCACGCCCCTTCCAGCGCTCATCGGCACACGCTGAGACCGGATCTGCTCCGCGCCCCGCGTGTTAGGCGCTCACAGTCGCGCGGCGATGTCGTCTCCGATCTGGGAGGTTGAGCGCACGAGCGGCGTTCCGGCCGCCGCGGCCTCGGCGCGCGCCGCCATGTCGGCGTCGATCGCCGCGCGCACGCGCTCGGCTTCCTCGGCGTATCCCATGAAGTCGAGCATGAGCGCGACCGAGGAGATGGTCGCGGTCGGATCCGCCTTGCCCTGCCCCGCAATGTCGGGGGCGGAGCCGTGCACGGGCTCGAACATCGAGGGGTACTCGCGCGATGGGTTAAGGTTGGCGGACGCGCTCAGGCCGATCCCACCGGTGACTGCTCCCGCCTCGTCGGTGAGGATGTCGCCGAAGAGGTTGTCGGTGACGATGACGTCGAAGCGGCCCGGGTCGGTGACCATGTAGATGGTGGCGGCGTCGATGTGACAGTAGTCGACGAACACGCCCGGGTACTCGCGCCCCACCTCGTCGACGATGCGGCGCCACATGTGTCCGGCGTTGACCAGCACGTTGTGCTTGTGCACCAGGGTCAGGTGGTTCCTGCGGGACGAGGCAGCCTCGAAGGCGTAGCGCACTACCCTCTCGACGCCGTAGGCGGTGTTGACGCTGACCTCGGTCGCAATCTCGTGGGGGGTACCGACCCTCACGGCGCCGCCGTTGCCGCAGTAGAGTCCCTCGGTGCCCTCGCGAACGACGACGAAGTCGATGTCGCCGGGATTGGCCAGGGGGCTGGGCACCCCCTCGTAGTACTTCGACGGGCGCAGGTTCACGTAGTGGTCGAGCGCGAAGCGCAGCTTGAGGAGCAGCCCTCGCTCGAGGACGCCGGAGGGGACGGAGGGGTCTCCGACCGCTCCCAGGAGGATGGCGTCGTGGCCCTTGATGGCCTGAAGATCGTCGTCCGTGAGTGTGTCGCCGGTGGCATGCCAGCGCCGCGCCCCCAGATCGAAGTGGGTCGTGGAGTAGGCGATGGCGCGGTCGGCCAGAACTCGGTCGAGGACCTTCAGGCCCTCGGGTACGATCTCCTGGCCGATCCCGTCCCCGGGGATTACTGCGATTTTCAGTGTCATGCATCCATCTTCCCCGCTGACGCTTCCCTCGGCCCGCCCGGTCCGACCCGTGGGCTGTTTCATTGGTTACGCCGTTTCAGCGAGGCGGGGTCGCCGGAACATTCGTGCGTTCCGGCGACCCCGCGATCGGTATCGGGTTGATCAGATCCACGCGCCCGAGGGAGCGAAGAGGTACCAGCGCCCGTCAATCGTCTGCCAGCCGGTGACCATGTGGCCGTCGGAGGCGAAGTAGTACCAGGTGCGCCCAATCTGCTGCCAGCCGGTGAGCATGGCGCCGGAGGGGCCGAGGTAGTACCAGGTGGCTCCGAGCTGCTGCCAGCCGGTGAGCATGGCGCCGGAGGAGGACAGGAGGTACCAGCGTCCATCGACCTGCACCCAGCCGGTGTTCATGATGCCTGTCGCTGGATCGATGTAGTACCAGCTTCCGCCGCTCATGAGCCATCCGGTCACGCGGGCGCCGTACGCGTTGTAGTAGCTCCAGGCGCCATCCTGGTTATCCCAGCCTGTGACCATCATGCCGTTGGCGTCGAAGCGGTAGGTGGCCTCGCCGATGGTGAGGGTTCGAGAGGTGGCGAACGTGGAGTCTTCGAGTTGCCACTTCCACCCGTTGCCGGTGTTGACCCAGTGGGCGGGCTCCGTCGTGGGGGCGGGATCCGGCCTCGGCTGCGGCGTGGGGGCGGGTCCCTCACCGGGATCGGTGAGGCCGAGGTAGGAGGCGTCCATCCTCATGAATTCGATGTTCTTGTAGCCGCCGGACTCATACAGCAGGCCCCAGGTTCCGTCGGCGAGGGGGTGCAGCGTCGAGTAGGCCATCTCGCCGCTCTCGAAGACCTTGCCGTC
>ERZ772977.1697-NODE-1697-length-10675-cov-11.492185_pt1 | contig 10675 bp, 9 predicted proteins | sample MGYA00511131_ERZ772977 | MGnify/ENA primary metagenome ERZ772977 (study PRJEB29015, sample SAMEA2737935) | human oral metagenome | biome: human oral; feature: human-associated habitat; material: dental | place: China | collected 2151 ...
TCGATCAGATTGCAAAATACTCAGGCGGTACAGCTTCAGTGATGTTTACTTTCCTCGGTGTTCTTATTGGATTAAAGAATGGCCAGGCACATATTGATTGTAGTTTTATTTTTGCAATGATGCTATTTGTTGTCTGTATTGTCATATCATTGTTTTTGCGTCAAGCCACGAGGCTCTATGGTTTCTATCAAACTAACCAGTTGAGATTGGGTAGCTTACAAGACAGGTGTACACTTGAAAAGGATGTTCTACATGGCCATAATCCCGAAGCTAATACAAGGAAAGACATTTCAAACATCTACGCAGAATTAGAAAAAGGAGTTGATACGATAGCCACTGAAATGTCAAGAAACCAAAAGAAAGTTAAACTATGGAGTACAATTTTTAAATATGGCCCCTGGCTACTCTATATAGCATTTGCTGGTGCGTATGCATTTTTGTTTTGCTTTGTTGTTAGGACCTCTAACTATTTATAAGAATAGGAGTTAATACTGTTGAAAGTTAACGTCAAAAAGACGCTGGCAAAATATGGCTACCCGCGCCAGATCAGCAGGCGTTGGCAACTGACATGGTGCTAGAGCAAGCTAAGCGTTACGGTAATGAGTGGAATTATAAACGCGCGGCGTATGACGCCGCCGGCGGAGCGAGTTTGTTGGATTGATATATAACTTATGATGGATCAGAGTACAATAGGTGTATGAGTAAGTCTAAAAATCCTATCACCATCGCTTGCGCCATCATCCGTATCGGTGGTGCTGCCAGAAATGTGAATGATTATAGTCTGCTAGGCGCGCTACATGAAATGGTGGAGCAATTGTCGCAAAATGGTGTTAAGGATGCTGACGTCGATATGGACTTGCTGCTGGAGTACGTCGAAGCGGCGGATGATTGCGATTATTGTCGAGCAGGCGACGGCAAACCGAGTGTTGAGGAATTAACAACAGAAATCAACAAACAGCTGGCACGGCGCGGTCAAGCGCAAGTGGAGGCAAGCGACCAGTCGGTACTGAAATTTGAGCCAATGGTTCATCTGGTGACGGCAGCGTATGCTAAAAATGAGGATGGCGTGACGTTGGGGTTGTCGATAGCGCTGATTGTTAATCAGGATGGTTCAGTGGATCTGCCGCGCGACCATTTTTTGAATGCGGAATTGCTTGATTATTTTGATGAAAATCACCCAGTCAATTGGCGTTCGGTCGAACGTAATTTGCCGTCAAGGTTGCACGGTTACCACTTGGTGGCAGGTTCGGTAGAAGTGCAGGAGATTTTACCGCGGGAATTGGAGGCGATGTCATTTTTGAGGCGGCGTAAGAGCAGTGTATAGGAGGATTAATTTAGTTAGCGTTATAATTAAGAATAGGACTCCGTGAGAAAGCGAGGGACAGTAAATGAAGAGGTCAGTCAAGATTAGAATTATTTTGCCTGATAAGAATTTTAGCGGTTTTGGTAATACTATTATTACTAGAAAACAAGTGAACTTGGATGAGTCACTTAGGGAAGTCATCCTTACCATCCTTAAAAAGCATCGTAATCACCTATCTAAATATTTAAGTATTGATGAAACTAGACCCATAGCAATTTATTTATATAGCCATGAGGATAATTTTAAGAAATATGGCTATTTTGGAATACCGTATACTGTAAATGAAGACAAAAGTATAAAATTCTTAGCACGTACAGAATCCTTACATAGAAGATGGACACTTAAGGAATTAGAAGAGTTGGTTAGGATCGGGGTTTTGACGGGTAGTGCTGAAGATCTGGACGTTTACTTGCCAATAGGCTTAGGGGCGAGTGGAATAGCGTGTTTTGATTGGCTAGGCTTTGCTGCGGATACTATCGCCGTAGTCTCATGCGCCAGGTTGTTGCCTGGCTGTATTAAGAAGATAATTTACCGCAAGAGATATAAAGGTATACGAGTAATAGTAGACAAGTGGATAAAGAACAATAATATAAAAGAAGCATGTCAAATTAGAGAGCTTATAGACACTAAATCGGGATGGGAGCTTAAAACGCTTAAAAATATACTAGGTGTTCAGTATGATGCCGATATGATACGTATTTTAGAAGCTTTAGGCTACGAACCATATGCAAATGAGTGGCGTTTAGGTAGGTCAGCTGAAAGTAGAAAACGCCGACGCAGATGGGAGTGCAACGAGAAGAAATACGCTAAATCTAGCTATAAATAAGTAAGAGTAAAGTATCGTCATCGAATCCCTATACCTATGCTAGAATTAGTGTGTGAGGCTACCTTGCTCTAAAAATAAGCCTCCTTTAATAATAAGAAGTGCGCCGTTAAAAATTATGCTGATTAGTCTCGATAATTAAGGACAACCCGGATATTAATCTGTCAGCTCAATCCGAACTCTGTAATTAGATAATAATTTGCCTGTAACAAAACTCTGTAATAGAAATAAGTATCATGAAAATCTCCGTCCATCTCAAGCCCAACTCCCGTCACCGTGAAGAGGTCGTCCCGAACGATGATGGTTCGCTGACAATTTACACCAAGGCGCCAGCCATTGAGGGGCGAGCGAATCTAGCGGCGGCGAAACTACTAGCAAAGCATCTCGGCGTGGCGCCCTCAAAGGTAAGATTACTGCGTGGCACTTCTTCGAAATACAAGATATTTGAGATTGATCAGGTGGACTAATGTAACCGTTGTATCGTCACAAACGAATATCCCTGCTGCTTCAGTGAGCTGAGGATACACGGCACGGCATTGACGGAAGTTTGGTGAATGTCATGCATCAAGATGACGGCTCCAGGACGAGCGCCAGCGACAGCACGTGAACAGACGATCTGGCTATTGCGATCAGCCCAGTCCCGCGTGTCAACCGACCATAAGATTGACGACATGCCACGCGCCCGAAGTTGTTCTAAAACCACACCGTTGGCTGCACCATACGGTGGTCGCAGAATGGTTGGCTTGACGCCAGCGGCTTGTCTAATGGCTTCGTTGGTGCGGTCGATTTCGCCAGCAATTTGGTCAACTGATAGTTTAGGTAATTCTGGGTGTGACCATGAATGATTGCCTAACTGGTGGCCGCGCGCCTGGATGCTGCGTACGACGCTAGCTTGGCCGGAAACCTTGCTACCGATCAAGAAGAACGTCGCTTTTGCACCATACTGATCCAAGATGTCTAGCAGGTGTGCAGTGTATGGTCCCGGCCCGTCATCAAACGTCAAAGCGATCACTTTATTGCCAGTGGTTGGTGCGGGTGCTGGTGTAGCGGGCGCTGGCTTTGGTTCTGGCTTTGGCTCGGGTGGTTTAGGGAAATTGCCTAGTTTTTGGGCTGTCGGATTTTGTAGGTATTTGGCAACAGTTGCGGTTGGTACTTTGATGGTTAATTCGCCATAGGCTGACGGCAACAGGGAGGCTTGTCCAATTGGCCAGACCAAGGTATTGCCATCGTCAGCGATGGTAAAGTTTGCCAATGTCTCTTTGGTGATCATTTCCTCAAGATTTGCTTCTGGCTGCTGGCGTTGTTTGATGGTTTGTGCGACGTCTCGTTGGGCCGCTGTCACGATTGCCTTGGTGGCTTCCTCTGATTTCTCAGTCAAATTATCCAGGCTAATCACCTCACCAGAATCTTTATCAAAGGTCCAAAACAGCGTTAGTGCCACTGGATGGGCGCCATGCATGTCTTGTTTGATATTGACGATGATCGACAGAGCTACTGTATTATTGTGCGTCACTTGATAGCTGATGGTTTCGGTCATTGGTCGCTCAAAGGTGATGGTGCTCGACGAGGTGTAGCGGAAATCGCTGTCAGCACGGTCAATTGCTCGGGCGATGAGTTTGTTGATTTTGGAATTGCTGGTAATTGGGTATTCAATTGAGACCTTTTCGCGCTTGCTGTCGCGCGTCACAAACTTGGAGCGAATGCCAGCATAGCGCGAATCGGTGAAATAATATTTTTCATCTTCTAGAACAGTTGGACGTTGGGTTGGTGGCTGCTTGGAATGGAGGTAAAATAAGACCCCCATTGCGCTAACAGCAAGCAAAAGTAACGTAGTGAATATAATACTGCTCAATCGAGGTCGGTTTGCAGGTGTTGCGTTGGTTCTTGACCTATGGCTGGTTCGAGCTGGTTGTCGTTTTGTTGACAGTTTTTGAGGTTTTGTTTGCGTTTTTTTGGTAGGCATTAGTTCACTCCGCCAGCTTTCAAGATCGCCTTTAAGCCAGTTTCACCACCAGCAAATCCACTGGCGACGTAGTCATTGATCACCATGTATGGCAGACCGTTCACGCCAAGTGACAGAGCTTTTTGGGTGTTGTCATCGATCTCTTTTTGGTGCGGTTTTTTGGTGATACAGTCAGTAAACTTCGCCTCGTCCATACCAACATGTTTGGCTGAAGCTAGGAAGTAATCTAGTGTCAGTGGTGGAATTTTTTGCGGTACGGCAACGTTTTTCACGCCAATACCTTTGTCGAAATAATCACGCTTGATGCGCGGTACGATGTCGTGGGTATACTGCCAGTATTTGTCCTGGTCAGCGGCGCAAAAAGCGGCGTGAGCCCCAGCTTCTGTGTTATCGGTGACTTCTTTGAGCAGTGTTACCACGCGGTGTTCATAGCGAACCTTGCCTGATTTGAGGTACTCATTTTTGAAGAAATCAGTGTTAGTGGCTGCTTCAACTTCGGCGCAGAATGAGCAGAAATAGTCAGTGTAATCAACAAACACGTGCTTGGCCTCGGCAGAGCCTTGCGACATCTTTTCATTCCACGGTTTGCCGTCACCGACATGGCGATTTGGTGGACGATTAACGATGCCGTAGATAAACAATGCGACAATTGCCGTAATCAAAATGCCTGAGATGATCCAAATGATTGCTATGCCTGCTGATTTTTGTCGATTCATAGTTCCTCCTGTTTTGCTAATTCTGTATATATAAAGGCGATTTGTCCAGACTTGTAGAGTGAAAAGAGGCTTAATAGCAGGGCTAACATCAAGACAATAGTGCTGGCGACGGTGGCAGCAGTGGCAGCGGCAGCGCCCGAGAAGAACACGGCAACGAGCGGCAGGATGAGTGATGTGCCGCAGGGAACGCAGCCCAGGCCGATGGCAGCAGCCACAGAGGCCAGGCCGCTGAGTCCGACTTGTCTGGTGACCGACTGTTCATTGCGTTTATTTTTCTTGGCAGTAAAAATGACGACGGTAATTGACAATCCTTGGAGAAGTGACACTACAAGGAGCAATGCGCCATTGAGTGAGCTGAAGCCCTGTTTGAATATATCAATGAACATGGTTCCAAAAAGGGAGATTTTGTCTAGTATCGGCAACCGCGACATCATCAGGGGGCCGTAAAAATTGGCGTTGATGGCAAAGAAAATAATGAGTGCAACGAGCAAAGATAGGGTAAGTGCCAGCAGTGCGTACTGTGGTAGGCTGAGGATTTTACCAACTCCTACCATAGCTGACTTGATGGACTGCTGTTTGTTATATACTCGGCAAAATTGAACCATGCATCCATTATACGTCAAAATTGCATAATAGTATGCATTCTGGTGAGGTTAGGTGACAGAATACACTATACACTGAGTGTATAAAACTCTTGCAATAACTAAACACTGGGTGTATAGTAAGAGTATGAGCGTTCAATATACCCTGTTAGGTTTTTTAGCGGAAGAGTCAAACTATGGCTATGAGTTGAAGAAAAAGTATGACGGCTATTTTGGTAAGGATAAACCAATTTTAACCGGTCAAGTATATTCAACCCTGGCGCGGCTCAAACGCGACAACAAGGTCAAAGAAATTACTGACACCAGCGAATCAGGCGGACCGGACCGGGTTCGATATGAAATTACCGATGAGGGCAAGCAAGATTTGCAGGCATGGCTGGAATCACCAGAAGCGCCGTCGCCGCAGCTGCAAGCGACGATGTATATCAAAGCGGTGCTGGCTATCCTGAAAGACGGCGATGCATCACCGTATTTGGATAATCAACGACAAGCACATATCCAACGAATGCGCGAGCTGACAGCGCAGCGGCGCGATAGCAATTTGTCGGACATGCTGCTGATTGATCATGCACTGTATCATTTGGAGGCGGATTTGCGCTGGATTGAATTAACAATTTCGCGGTTAACGCGGCTCAAGGAGGAAATTTTGCATGAGCAAACCAATAATTAGCGCAAAAAATATTACAAAGTCGTTCGGGCAAACACAGGCGCTGCGCGGCGTCAGCTTGGATGTCGAGGCGGGCGAGGTGCTGGCGATCATGGGTCCGTCGGGTTCTGGTAAATCAACGCTGTTACATAGCTTGGCGGCGATTACTAAAGTTGATAGTGGTGAAATTGAGTTCGACGGCCAGCGGATTGACAAACTGAATGATGATAAGCGCAGTATGCTACGGCGCACCAGTTTTGGCTTTGTCTTTCAGTTTGGACAGTTGGTGCCGGAGCTGACGGCGCTGGACAATGTAGCGTTGCCATTACTACTGAACGGCGTCAAGCGTAAAGAGGCCTATCAACAGGCAAAAACATGGCTGAACAATGTTGAGTTGGGGGATAAAGCCGACAGTATGCTCGGCGAGTTGTCGGGTGGACAAATGCAGCGCGTGGCGATTGCCCGAGCCATGGTGATTGAGCCAAAAGTGTTGTTCGCTGACGAGCCGACTGGTTCACTAGATAGTCTGAACTCAGAAAAGGTCATGGAATTGTTCATCAAAACCGCCAAAGAGCACGGCACGACAGTCATCATGGTGACGCATGAGCCGACGATTGCCGCCTACGCTGACCGGGAAATCATCGTCCGTGACGGGCAGATTTCTGGCGCTGAGGCAGCGGTAAACCCGGCACAGACGAGGGCTGATAAAGCTAAGGTGAGGATTGTCTGATGAGCGTTAGTTGGATGTTACTACAAAAGTCTGGCCGCCAGTCGTTCGCGCGTCTGGGGCTGACGACAGCAGCGGTAGCATTGGGGATCGTACTAGTGTGCTGCTTTACGGCTGGTATCAATGGACTTATGAGACGCGCTGGAGGATCAGCCATCAGCCTGGCGGCACACCAAGCTAGTCGCAAAGAGGCTTCACAGCAACCAATTGCTGGTATTGAGCCATTAAGAATTAGTAATGTTGTGCGACTTGGTAATGCGTCAAAGTGGCGCGGTCAGTATATCCAGGCCTACTCGATGTACGGTACGGCTAAATCGCCGCAGTTTGCCAAATTGAAAACGCCGGGATCCGGGGAATACTACCTATCGCAAGCACTGGCTGATGCGATCGCCAACCACCCTGAGGATGATATCTTGGCGCGCTTTGGTAGTAATACTAAGTATCTCGGCGTACTCCCTAGTGAATATGTTAGCGGCCCAGATGCTCTTATGATGGTACGTGGCGCCAGCGCTGATGAAGTGGCGGCAAGTGATGCTGCCGCGAAAGCTCGAGGACAAGCTTCCTACTTTGCTAATGTTTACCGGACGGATGCGAATGGGCTAACATCGAATGTCGGACTAGATCCCATATCCATCACTGTACTTGGCGTTGGTGGAACCATCTTACTGTTTCCGATTGTCATTTTCGTGTCAGTGGCGACACAGCTGGGTGCGGCACAACGTGAAAAACGCTATGCTGCCTTGCGGCTGATCGGTGCGACCAAGCGGCAGGTGGCGCGGGTATTGATGTTGGAATCGCTGTTGGCGTCAGTGGTTGGCGTGATTATCGGGCTGGGTGCGTTTTGGCTATTACAAGCACCGCTGCAGAATTTCAAGATGGACGGCATGCGGTTTAATCCTGGCGATTTAGCGTTAACTGCCACGCAATGCGCGCTGATTATTGGCTTGACGTTGGGGCTGACGATATTTGTTAACTGGCGACGGATGCGCCGAGCGCAAATTTCGCCACTGGGCGTGTCGCGTTCAGTCGAAAAAGTGAAGAAGTTGCGCGCGTGGCGGCCGCTGGTGCCAGTAACTGGTATTGCGATCTTTGCCTGGTTATCGTCAAAGCCGGGGTTGGATTGGCTGACAGCAAATAAAGAATCAGCTATGCCAATGCTACTGCTGATGGCGGCCTTGCTGTTAGTGATGTTTGGACTTGTCCTTGCTGGTGGTTGGTTGACGAATAAGCTATCATTACTGGCGGCGCGCTGGGCGAATAGTGCCTCAATGTTGATTGCCGGTAAGCGTACAGCAGTGCACTCGCGAACGGTGTTCCGTGGCGTGAGTGGTGTCGTGTTGGCATTGTTTGCGGGTAGTTTTTACCTGACAGCAACCAGTGGTATTGAGAACTTAAATGTTCAGGCTATCAAAGACAACGGATACTCACAGTTGAAACACGGTACGGCAGCTGTCATTGGCCGTTCACTGCCGAGCGATATGGCGAAGCAGTTGAAACAGCAGTCGTACATCACGTCAGTGGCGACGATCTATCCGCGTGAGGATGGCAGTGCAATTCGCTGCCAAGATCTGGCAATATACACTGAGCACACCTGTCCAAGTAATGCTCGGCCCGACCAATTTGCGCTGTTGAATTTTGACGCGCCAGTGGTCAAAAATGTATCGCTAATTAACGATACGGTTGATACGAACGGTGCCAAGGAATATTTGGTAACAGTAAAATCAGACAATGATCTTGAGAAGTTACGCAGTATGGTTGTGATGCGCGCTAATCAGTACGATCTGACATACGTAGTGGGCGGCACTGATTCCAAAAAACCGCATATCAATCCAACGATTCGCGAATTTGCTGACCTGGCGTATGTTGGTATCGGTGTGACACTGTTTGTGGCAGTGGCGAGCCTGATCGTTTCGACGATTGGCGGGCTGGTGGAACGTCGCCGTTCGCTGTACACCTTGCGGCTGGGCGGCATGCGGCTTGGGCAGCTAAAGCGCCTGGTGATGGTTGAATCGGTGGCACCGCTAGTCATCACCTCGATCCTGTCGTGTGGTATCGGTGTTTGGACGGGGGTGGTATTCACGAAGATGTTCTCGACGACACTGAAGCCGGTGTTAACACCAACCTACTTTGCCATCGTTGGTGCTGGTCTGGCGGCAGCTATCATCGGTATTTACTTGATCCTGCCGATGGTCGACAAGCTGACGCGGGCGGAGGCTAATCAAACCGAGTAATTTTGTCTGCGGGGCGATCCAATGAGAAGCGTTCCAGGTGCTGGCTGGAGCGCTTTTTCTTGCTATGAGCGCAACTTTGAATGACTCAAGCCACACGGAGCTAGGTATCTGTGATTGATAGGAGTGAAGGGACTATTAGTGAAACGTCACCCGGTCATCAGCGACGCTGACGGTCACCGTCATGCCATCATGAATCCGCCCGTCAATTAACTCTAGCGCCAATGGGTCAAGCACCCGTTTTTGCACTAAGCGCTTGAGCGGTCGGGCGCCAAAGGCTGGGTCATAGCCATCGCGGGCCAGCATGTCGCGGACGCTGTCGTCAAACTCCAATGTGATGTCGCGGCTGTCTTTGACTTGGCGGGTGACGCGTTTCAGCTGAACGTCGACAATCGCTCGCATGGCTTCTGGTCGAATGCGGTCAAAAATCACGATATCGTCGATGCGGTTGAGGAATTCTGGGCGGAAGTGTTGTCTGAGGACATCAAGCATTTGATTATCCAGCGCCGACAAATCGTCGCCAGAAAAATCCATAATCGCCTGCGAGCCGACATTGCTGGTCATGATGATTACCGTGTTAGAAAAATCGACTGTTCGCCCCTGGCCATCGGTCAGGCGGCCGTCGTCCAGTACCTGGAGGAGTACGTTGAAGACGTCGGCATGGGCCTTCTCAATTTCGTCAAACAACACCACGCTGTAGGGGCGGCGGCGCACCGCTTCGGTGAGTTGGCCGCCTTGGTCGTAACCGACGTAGCCTGGCGGCGAACCAATCAGCCGGGCCACGGCGTGGCGCTCCATATATTCGCTCATATCGATGCGGATCATGGCATGTTCGTCGTCAAATAATTCGCGGCACAGGCTGCGGGCTACCTCTGTTTTACCCACCCCAGTCGGGCCGAGGAAGAGGAAGGAGCCGATTGGCCGGTTGGTATCACTGAGCCCAGCGCGCGAGCGGCGAATAGCACTGGCCACGGCGGCGATGGCTTTGTCTTGACCAATCACTTGGGTGCTGATATGCTCCTCTAATTTAGTTAATTTGCTGGATTCGGTCTCAATCAGCCGCTCCACCGGGATGCCCGTCCAGCGCGCCACCACGCTAGCGATGTCATCAGGGGTGACTTCTTCACGCAGCAAGCGGTCGGCCGGCGGAATGGCGGCCAGTTCCTGGCGAGCGGCGGCCAGCTTTTTCTCCAGCTCTGGCAGGTCGCCGTATTTGATGCGGCTGGCGGTGGCGAGATCCGCGTCGCGTTCGGCGATTTCTAGTTGTGAGCGCAGGCTATCCATTTTTTCGGTAGCGGTATTGACGGTCTGGAGAATGTCTTTTTCGTGTTGCCATTTATTGTCAATCACTTCGGCTTGAGCCCGAAGATCGGTAATTTGTTGATTGATTTCTTCTTTGCGGGCTTTGGCGTGGTCAGATTTGTCTTTTTTTAGCGCTGCTTCTTCAATCTCCAGCTGCAAGCGGCGGTTATTCAGCCGATCGAGAGCAATCGGCACGCTCTCCAGCTGCATTTTCAGGGCGCTAGTCGCTTCATCCAGGAGGTCGACTGCTTTGTCAGGCAAAAAGCGATCAGGTAGATAGCGGGTGGACAGCCGTGCCGCCGCCA
>ERZ772977.1698-NODE-1698-length-10668-cov-5.038726_pt1 | contig 10668 bp, 11 predicted proteins | sample MGYA00511131_ERZ772977 | MGnify/ENA primary metagenome ERZ772977 (study PRJEB29015, sample SAMEA2737935) | human oral metagenome | biome: human oral; feature: human-associated habitat; material: dental | place: China | collected 2151 ...
AAGTGGTACGCGAGCTGGGTTCAGAACGTCGTGAGACAGTTCGGTTTATATCCGGCATGGACGTAAGGATTCTTGAGGAGATTTGTCTCTAGTACGAGAGGACCGAGATGAACGAACCTCTGGTGTATCGATTGTGGCCACCTGCTGCAGTGTCGAGTAGCTATGTTCGGTTAAGATAAGCGCTGAAAGCATATTAAGCGCGAAACTGACTCCAAGATTAGGAATCCCATGAGGACACAGAAAGATGATCTGTTTGATAGGCGCAAGGTGTAAACCTGGTAACAGGCTAGCCGAAGCGTACTAATAGTCCAATCGCCTTTTTATGTCCATATTCATTAAAATAATCTTGTATTATTGGCGTGAATATGGTAGACTTAACTAGTGTTTGGTGATTATCAAAGATAATCGCTAGTCAATCTAAAATCTTGGCATTACCAAATGATACCAAGGACATCGAAATGAGGTTTTGGCTCACCGCTTAGGAATTTGTGGCGAGTTGAAGCACAAAACCTTTTTTCGGTGCCCATGGCGCTGGGGAAACACCTGTTCTCATTCCGAACACAGAAGTTAAGCCCAGTAGCGGCGAGCATACTACGAAAGTGGGAAAATAGCACGGTGCCGAATTATAAGAAACTCCTCCTAATCGGTGGAGTTTTTTCGTTATTTATTTTTTAGATTTAAAAATTATTAATGATAATAATTTATTTAAAAATATTTCTGTATTCAAATAATTCACCTAATTCAATAGGGAATATTTTTACTTTTTGGTTATATTTTCGAATTTTGCTACTTAATTCATTATATTTTTCAAGAGGAACTTCTATGTGAATAATATCTTCAAAAGGAATATCTTCTAAGGAACGAACTTCAGTTTCGCTAAATATTTTTGGTAGTTTTGCAGTTTTTCTTAGTTTTTTAACACCAATAATTACTGGAAAATTACCTTTAATATCGGAATATTTTTCAAAAGATTCCCATGTATTTCGACAAGATTTATTTACTTTCCCACTCCAAGACTTACTTGAATTTATTTTATTCTTTCTTCTCCAACTGAAAATATTTACGAGTGAGCGTGGGGCGAATATTGTGTATGCTAAAATATACATTTTTGTATAATGTCGCACAATCCAAAAAATACTATTACCGAAACGAAAAGTTTTAGGACTTTTAAAATTATGATTGTCTGCATAGCATCTAGCGATAATTCTTTTATCGACTAAGGATATAGATTTCATGCTGAGCTTTTTAGAGTAAATTACTAAATAGTCATCTCGATGAACTTTTAGACCATTCTTTAAAATGTTTTCAAAAATTGGTGTGATTTTTCCACCATAGTTATACTCAAAGCCGCCAGTTCCGTGCCAGAATTTTACACTTATAAGACTATTTTTATACTCTTTTAGCTCATTTTCGGTAAAATTAGGTAAAGTATTCAAAAGTTGTTTTTTAAGCTCTAAAATCGCCTTATTTCGTGTTTTGGTTTTTATTGATTTTGGCAAGAAAAAAATACAAATCTGCTTAGATAGCTTGCGATAGAACTCATTGTTTATTCGAAAAATCATAAGAAAATTATAGCATAAACAGATTAGAAATACAAAAATATTATAATAAAATAAAAAAGCTCTTATGTAAATATTGACAAAAAGCATAAGTTGTGCTATAATTAAAACATAATCAAAAATAGATTAGATTTTAATAAAACAAAGGAGATTAAATGGCCGGAACAAAGGCGGGCGGCGCAAAGGCAGCTGCAACTAATAAAGCAAAATATGGAAAAGATTTTTATTCACGAATTGGGCAAAAAGGCGGTAAAAATGGAACAACTGGTGGATTTGCTGCAAACCGTGAACTTGCAAAAATTGCGGGGCAAAAGGGCGGTCGAATTAGCCGCCGTGGTCCAGCTACAACAAAAATTTTAATGACCGAAGATTCTGAAGAATCAAAAATTGAAGTTCGTGTAGCTTAAAAAGATGCATAAATAAAATCACGCTTTCGAAATATTGCGTGATTTTATTTTATTTTTCGCCGCAAACTTTTAAAACGAGAATCGTTGTTTTGCCAAATAGTTCCGCAAGCAGGGCATTTATATGTTAAATCTTTTTGTTGAAAACCATTTAGTTTGCATTTTGGACAGAGGCTTCTTTTATGTAGCCAATCTCGGTAAGTGTTAAGCTTGCTCTCAGCTAAATTCGAGTTAAAACAAAATCCATATTGACTTGTAAGGTTATTTCGAACGAGTTCCCAAGCTTCGGACTCCATCTTAAGGAGTTCAATATCAAGCCAAAAATCTTCGTGACCAAGCAGTGCGTGAGCTAATTCATGCAAAATTAACAGATGAAAATTTGAAGATTCTGGTTCGAAAAAAATTGTATTTTCTTTATTCGACCAATAGAAATCATCACTTTCTTCGAAATTGAATTGAGGAAAGTCTTTGCGCAATTTTTCGACAAATTCTAAATTCATTAAAAATTCAATGCCTCTTTTGCAAATTCAAAACAACCATAAATCACTGCTTCGCGCGGTTTTTGAGCTTGAATGATTTTTGGGCAAGAAATTCCTTCGGGCAGGTTTTCGCGAACAATTTGTTCTAGAAAAAGATCGAATTTTTTAAAATTTTCACCAAGGCTACCACCAATAACAATCAACTCTGGCTGAATTATTGGAATTATCACTAAAAATCCGCGTGAAATTCTATCTGCAATATTTTGCCATTGTCGTGGTTTTGAAATCTCGCTCGCATATTTACCATAAACATTAAAAATTGCCCGTGCACTTGCAAATTCTTCCCACTCTCGCACTCGGCCATCAAATTCAATTGGAATTCTCCCAATTTCGCTATTTTTCAGGCCTTGGTTGATTTTTCCATCTGTTATTATGCCTGAACCAACTCCCGTTGAAAGTGTAATATAAAGAATATTTTGAGCTTTATTTTTGAATTTTTTACTTTCAAAAAGCCCAGCAAGATTGGCGTCGTTTTCAACTAAAATTTTAATATTTGGAAATATTTTTGAAAGTTCAGCTTTTACATTAAAATTCTGCCAACGTAAATTTTTTGCCCACAAAATTACACCGTTTTCAATAATTCCAGGTTCGGCACAAGAAATTGCTTCGATTTCACCCGATTTCAGTTGTTCCGAAAATTCTTTTTTAATAACTTTTTCAATAATTTCAAGATATTTTTGCTGAGATTTTGGCGTTTGAAATTCGAAAGATTTTAAAAGTTTACCTTCTTTCAAAAATCCTGCCAATAAAGTTTTTGTTCCACCCGTATCAACTGCAATAATCATAACTCTATTTTACGATGAAAAAAATAAAAATTCAACCTTTTAAAACGCTTGATTTTTTTAGCTCAAAATGTTAAAATGGTAACAATCTATTGGGCAGGTTAATTTTAGCTATGTTCAAAGAAATACAATTAAGGAAGGAGTCTTAAAGACTAATGGCAACAGCCAAAAAAATAACAATGGACGAATTGTTGGCGTCTGCTCCAGAGAGCGTAAACCAACTAAATCAAGGCGAAACTGTTGAGGGAACAATTCTTTCAGTTCGCAAACACGAGATTTTAATTGACTTAGGAGCGAAAGGTGTTGGATTTGTCCCTCGCCGAGAAGCTGGTCATTCAAAGAACCTTATTGAAGGTGAAACAGTAACAGCAAGCGTTGTTGACGCTGAAATGGACAACGGAATGTCGTTGCTTTCTCTTCGAAAAGCTGCAAAAGATCGCGGTTGGGAAGAAGTTATCGAAAAGATGGAAAAAGGCGAAATTATCGAAATTATTCCATTTGATGCTAACCGAGGTGGTTTGCTAGTTGAATATGAAGGAATTCGCGGATTCTTGCCTGTTTCTCAACTTTCAGCAGAACACTACCCACGCGTTGGTGCAAGTGATAAAGATGAGATTTTGAGCCGATTGAATGCGCTTATTGATAAGCCAATTAGTGTTCGAATTCTTGATGCGGATCGTAAAACTAATAAACTTATCTTCAGCGAAAAAGAAGCTATCAAAGATGGTTTAAACGAACGATTTGACAGCTTGAAGATTGGAGATGAAGTTGAAGGTGTTGCGACTGGCGTTGTAGATTTTGGCGTTTTTGTAAATATTGAAGGAATTGAAGGTTTGGTCCACATTTCTGAAATTTCTTGGGAACGCGTAAATAATCCAAAAGATTATGTAAAAATCGGTGACACAATTAAGGCAAAAATTATCGCAATTGATAAAGATCGCCTAAGCCTTTCAATGAAACAACTAACTGAAGACCCTTGGCTTTCAGAAGTTGAGCAATTTAAAAAAGGTTCAAGTGTTGAAGGAACTGTGACACGAATTACACCATTTGGTGCTTTCGTAAAAATCAGCCCTGCAATTGAAGCTCTTGTCCATGTTTCAGAACTTGGCAAAGGAAACGATATTAACCCAGAAAATATCTTTACTCTAAATGAGCGTAAAGAATTTGTAGTTATTGATATCGATAAAGAGAATCGAAAAATTTCTCTTAGCCTTGCAAAATAATTCAAAATTATTCTTGCGCTGAATAGTCGGAAATCGGTTTTAAAATCGGTTTCCGAACTTCAGCTTAAGAAAAATAAAAAACCAGAGGAGGTTGTATGAGTCAGAAGAAAATCGTAAATATCGCAGATTCAATTACTGTTGATGAGCTAGCTGGAGCTTTAAATCTCCCTGTTACAACTTTGATTGGTGAGCTTTTTAAGAATGGAATTGTTGCAACTATTAATCAACGAATTGATTTCGAAACTGCTGTGATTGTGGTTGAAGAACTTGGCTTAAAAGATGTTGAACTTAAGAAAAAAGCAAAAGCTGATGTTGTGACTTCTCGATTGCAAAAAATGCATGAAGTTTCTGAAAATGCAAAACCTCGGCCACCAATTGTAGCGGTGATGGGTCATGTTGACCATGGAAAAACTACACTTCTTGATACGATTCTCGGTACAAAAACTGTTTCTGGCGAGGCTGGTGGAATTACTCAGCATATTTCAGCCTATCAAACTGAAAGAAAAGGCCGAAAAATTACACTTCTTGATACGCCAGGGCATGAGGCTTTTGCGGCACTTCGCCAACACGGAGCCACTTTGACTGACGTTGTGATTATTGTCGTTGCGGCAGATGATGGTGTTAAGCCTCAAACCGTTGAAGCAATTAGATTTGCTCAAAATGCCAACGCAAAAATTGTTGTTGCAATCAATAAGATGGATAAAGACACTGCAAATAAAGATCGCGTAATGGCAGAGCTTTCTGAGCGTGGTTTAATGCCAGAGGAGTGGGGTGGTGATGTTACTATGGTACCAATCTCGGCGAAAAATGGTGACGGGATCGATGATCTTCTTGATATGGTTATTTTAACTGCTGATTTAGAGGAGTTGCGTGCCGATGTTGATGTCCCTGCTGAAGGCTTGGTGATTGAATCACATATGGAGGTTGGGAAAGGTTCAGTTGTTTCTCTTCTTGTTGAGCATGGAGATTTAAAACAAGGTGGATTTTTAGTTGCTGGAACAACTTACGCAAAAGTTCGAACCCTTCAAGATTATAAGGGGGGAGCTCTTAAATCTGCAGGCCCTTCAACTCCCGTAACTGTAACTGGCTTCAAAGAACTACCACAATTTGGCGATGTTTTTAAAGTGGTGAAGAATGAGAAAGAAGCCCGAAATCTTGCTCAAAAGGCTAAAATTGAAGCTGCTCAAAATGCTGCAACCGCCAATGTTACTGGTGCAGATTTATTAAAAATGATGAATCAGAAACACGATGCAGAAGATTTCAATATTGTAATTAAAGCCGATGTTCAAGGTTCGCTTACGTCTGTCTCAGATAGTTTGCGTTTGATTGAAACTGGTGGTGAAGTTAATCTAAATGTTGTAAGTAGCGGAATCGGAAATATTACTGAGAATGACATTCATCTAGCTGCTGCTGGCGAAAAAACAATTATTTATGGATTTAATGTTGAGCTTCCTCCCGCAATCAAGAAAATTGCTACTCGTGACCGTGTCGAAGTTCGAATTTATAAAGTTATCTATGAGCTTCTTGACGACGCTCGTGCTGAAATGGAAAAACTTCTTGCACCAGAAGTTGTTGAAACTGAGATTGGATCGCTGGAAGTTAAAGGTGTTTTCCGTACGATGAAAGAAGAAATTATTGCTGGCGGTGAAGTTAAGTCAGGCCGTGTTTACGCTGGATTACTTGCTCGTGTAATTCGAAAGAAAGAGCAAATTGCTGAAGTAGAAGTTTCACACGTTCAACGCCAGCAGCAAGAAGCGAAAGATGTTATTGAGGGTGAAATGTGTGGTCTTTCGTTGAAAACTAAAAAGAAAATCCAGCTTGAAGTTGGTGACAAGCTTGAATTCTTTACTCGTGAAGTTGTTGCTCGTAAACTTAAAGACTAAATAATATAATAAATAATTTGAAAAAACATTTTGCTTGTGCTAAAATAGAAATAACTAAACAAGGAAAAGAGAATGTTTCAATTAGACGACAAATTTTTTGAAGGAATTGGCATTGAACGAATGTCTCCACAAGAAGCAGCAGTTTTTAAACAACACGTTCAGGAAGAACTTGAAACTCGCGTTGGCGAGCACATAACAGATGGATTTTCGAATGAGAAGCTTGAAGAGTTTGAAAAAATTATCGACGACGCTCCAGGATTTGTAGATAATTGGCTAATGATTAATGTGCCAGATTTTCGAAACGATCGTGCATTTATAGCACTCACTCAACAAAATGGTGGGCAAGAAAATCGCCAAACGATTTCGGAATTTGCTTCAATGAAATGGCTTGAAATCAATCGTCCAGATTTTAATCAAATTACAACAATCGTAATGAGGGAAATGCAAGACGAACTTAAAGCTAATATTGATAAAATTTTTAGCTAGAATTTGAAAAACCGTGTAACTAAACACGGTTTTTCTTTGTAAAATTATTTCAAATAGCCGTTTATAAAGCTCTGCGCAGTTGTTTCTTTGCCGTTTGGCGTAAGAAGCGTTTTTATTTCTAGAAACTCTCCATCCGCAAATTCAAGCGTTAAAGGTGAATTTTCGGGGTTCGAGTTTACCACTTTTGCAGTTTTAATAACTACTAAATAGTCATCAATTTGAATCTTACTTTTTGGAAAGATTTCGAAAGCTCGAATTTGTTGTTCTGCTTGCTTTGCGGTTTGATTTTCTGGATTTAGAATTGAATCATTTTTTCTAAGAAGCTGGCAATATTCGGCTTGTGAATTATCTTGTTTTTCACCTTTTAACTCACCAGAAAGAATCTTTGGCAAATCTCGCACCAACATTTCAGCACCAATCTTACCGCAAATTTCATAAAGCTCACTGGCAGTTTCTGTTTTTGAAAGTTTAATTTCTTCTTGTGAATAAACATCGCCAGCGTCCATTTCTTTTGAGAGTTTCATTAGCGAAACGCCAGTTTTTGTATCGCCATTTAAAATTGCGCTCTCAATTGGGCTTGGCCCGCGGTATTTTGGTAAAAGTGAAGGGTGAACGTTTACTATTGCGGGCGTGAACAAATCAATGATTTCTCGCGGAATAATTCGCCCAAACGAAACTAAAATACCTACTGGATTTTCGAAATTCTGCACAAATTCGATAATTTCATTCATTTTTTGCGGTTGAAGAACGGGGATTTTAAAATTTTCGCCAATTTTCTTAACTTTTGGCGATTGAAGTTTTTGGCCACGACCTTTTTTGGAATCTGGTTTAGTGATAATTCCAGCAATTTCAAAATTTTCGTCAATAAGTTTTTGGAGCGAAACGGCCGAAAAATCTTCCGTACCAAAGAAAATTATAGGATTTTTCATCTATAAATCTTCCCAAAGGTCTGAGTTGTTTTCAATATCTTTTTCGTAGTCTAATGGCTGCAATTCGCCATCTTTGTCTAAGCGATAAAATGCATCTTTTTTGTCGCGAATATGGTCGATGAAGAGAACGCCGTTTGTGTGGTCAATTTCATGCTGAAGAACGCGGGCAAGAAAATCTTCAGCCTTAATTCGAACTTCATTTCCATAAATATCAAGCGCTTTAACACGAATTTTTGAAGCTCGCGGAACTTTACCGTAAATTCCTTTGATTGAAAGGCAACCTTCAAAATCTTCGACGGTTTTTCCTTCAAATTTTGTAATTTCTGGGTTGATTAAAGCGGTAAATTCCTTGTTATTTTTGTCATCTAGATCACTTCGAACGATAATGATTTTATAAAGTTTGTTGATCTGTGGTGCAGCAATTGCAGCTGAAATTTCGTGCGGGTGGGCATTTTCCCAATCAAGGCTGGCATTAATCATATCTTGCACAATTTGGCGAACTTCATCTGTGATAACATGCACACGTTCGCATTTTTTGCGCAGATTTTGGTTGGGTAAGGTTATTATATCTTCTTTTTTCATTAAGCTCTATTATAACATTTTCGGGGTAAAAAAGCTACAAAATCATTGATTTTTAGGTTTGATTATGATAGGATTAAAACCAGATATTTAAAATGGCAAATATTTCTAACAAGCTAAGAATACTCCGCACTTTATATAGAGGAGGTTATTATGCCTTGGGGAAATAATGATAATGCTAACACTCCTGATAATTTTGGGAACGGTGAAAGCTATAGTGGTGCTACACACGGAACAGACTCTAATGGTAAACCTGTAACTTTTGCATTTGATGGCAATGGTGGAACTTATGTTTCATCTGGCCACATTGAATCTCCAAATGATTTTTTTTTGGGGGGTATCGTGCTGATGGTGCAAAAGGACACGACCATTTTCAGGCTGATGGTTCTTCGGATTTTGGCAATAATCATGATGGAGACCGTGGACGCTATACGTAGTAGTTTTTGGCGAGTGTATATCTCGCCTTTTTAGTTTATATAAAGGATATAGTATGAAAGAGAATATTAATAATTTATTAAAATTAGTAAAACCAAAAAATGACAGGGAATTATTTATTGCGCTAACCTATCTTGCGTTGATATTTTTTGAAACGGATAATTATGAAGGCATAGAATATCTTGCGAAAGATTATTACGGACAAATGATTTCTGAAGGGTGAGGAATTTCTAGCTCTGATAATAAATTTTCGCCAAGCCTGGTGGAATTTGGCGAGCTAACTGGATTTATGCTTGAAGATATTGAAAAGATGAAATCTGGCAAAATAACGAAAGATGAAGCAAGAAAAGATAATTTACACTATCTAAATAATTATGTTTTTAACATTTCGAAAAAAAGATAATTAAATCAATCCTGGCGGGTCTAAATCAACTCGCCACTGTGGCTTGCCTTGAAATTCGCGTGCAATTGTGAGAAGCGGTGCGCGTTTTTTACTTTTTATAACAATTTGCCAGCGATAAGTTTCGCCGATTCGTTCATAAAAAGCTGGCGTTGGGCCAAAAATTTGAATATCTTTCGAAAACTTTTTACGAATTTCACGTGCTTCTTTTTGTGAATTTCGTACGGCTGAAATTTCAGTTTTATAAACGCAAGTTAATTTTAGTAGATAAACAAATGGCGGATAATTCTGTTTTTGGCGATTTTTAATTTCGAAATCATAAAAGCTGGCGTAATCTTGTTTTAAACCAAATTGAATCGACGGAGCTTCAGGTTGATAAGTTTGAATAATCACATTTGATTCATTCGAATGTCGCCCAACTCGCCCAACAACTTGTGAAATAAGCTGGAAATTTCGCTCGCTTGAAGTGAAATCTGGCAAAGCTAAACCGGCGTCTGCCTGAACTACACAGACAGTTTTTAAATTTGGCAAATCCAAACCCTTAGCAATAACTTGTGTACCGATAATAATATCGATTTCACTGTTTCGAATTTGATGATAAAGCTTCTCGACAGTTTCATTTTTATCGCTGTCAGCATCAAACCGTGCAATTTTTTTGTTTGGAAAAAGCTTGCGAATCTCTTCTTCGATTGCTTTTGTGCCAATACCTTTATGAATGATTTCTGGTTCTCCACAATCTGGGCAAGAAGTTGGCGGCCTTTCTTTGTGCCCACAAATATGGCAAACTAGTTGAAATTTATCTGTATGCAAAGTGAGCGGGATGAGGCAATTCGGGCAAAGTGCCGTCCATCCGCAGTTTTGACAAAGTGTTATACTCGCTGAACCACGGCGGTTGTGATAAATTAAAACTTGTTTATTTTCATTTAAAGTTTGTTCCATTTCGGCAAGCATTTTTTTTGAAAATAATCGGTGTGATTTTGAATCTTTTTTAGTTAAATCTATTAGTTCAATTTTTGGCGGTTTGGCTTCTTTTTTGGCAAGTTCAGTTAGTTTTATGATTTCATTTCCGCCGTTTTTTGCTGAAATTTCTGCCAGAAAATAATCTTCAACAAGCGGAGTTGCTGAGCCGAAAATCGCTTTAAAATTAAATTTCGAAGCTAAAAAACTGCTCGCTCGTAATGCGGAATATTTTGGTGTTTGATCTTGTTTAAAACTTGGCTCATGGCATTCATCAATTACAATTAAACCTAAATTTCGAACTGGTGCAAAAAGTGCAGAGCGAGCCCCAATAATAATTTGCGGGTTTTCGTCGTGTAAAATTTTTAACCAAGTTTTGTGGCGTTCTGATTCAGTTTGGTGTGAATGAATAATCTTAATATTTTCAAAATGCTTTTCAAAGTTGGAAACTAATTGTGAAGTTAGGGCGATTTCTGGTACTAAAATTATTAC
>ERZ772977.1704-NODE-1704-length-10632-cov-4.251773_pt1 | contig 10632 bp, 8 predicted proteins | sample MGYA00511131_ERZ772977 | MGnify/ENA primary metagenome ERZ772977 (study PRJEB29015, sample SAMEA2737935) | human oral metagenome | biome: human oral; feature: human-associated habitat; material: dental | place: China | collected 2151 ...
AGTATAAGGTAAATATACATACTTTTGATAATAGCAAAACTGAGTTAAGTATTATTATTTCAGTTGGTGCAACTAGAAAATTGTCAGAAGCAGAATTAGTTAATATGTTAAAAGAGGCTAAATCTTTTATAAAAAAATAATATAATAAAAAAATTTTGGGAGGGAGTAATAATGGCAAATTTTAAATTTTTAGAAACAGAATATCAACTAAAAAAACTAAAACCAAAATATAATAATTTTTGGTATGCTGGCAAATTAAAAAATTATTGGTGTTTAATTAGTGTAAATTTCTATGAAAAAAAGTGTTCTATAACTATTGGTGCTCATAAAGAAGATACTCACAAATCTTTGATTGAGATATTAAAAGATGAACCTAGTTTAAAAAAAGAAAAAATTACAACCGAAGAAGCTACTATAACTATTTCATACAAAATTCCTTTCTTTACATCTTCAAACAGAAAAAAATTTGATGAAATTGTGGAAACTGTTATTTCTGATTTAAAAAGAAATGATTTTTCAACTGGTGGATTTCTTGATGGAACTAATGATTCTACTTTATCTATTGTCGAAATAGGACAAAAGTATTTTTATCTAACTGACTCTGAATTAAAAAAGAAATCAGAAGATTTAGAATTAAAAAGAGAAGAAAATATTAATAAAAAAGAAAATTTTATTTTAGGAATTTTAGGAGTAATTGGGGTTGCTTTGCTCGGAATTTTAGCTTATATTCTTGCTGGAATAGCTGGTTATTATGTATGGGCAATCCCTGCATTTTTAACTGCTATGGCTTCTACTGTATACAAGCGTTTAGCTGGTAAAATTTCAATAATGTCTTCTTTTGTTATTTTCATTTTATTAGCAGTTTCATTATTTATTGCAACTTTCTTGGAATATGCTTGGAGATTATATAGAATTTATAAAGAAGAATATATAGTAACCTTTATGGAAGTTCTTAAAGAAGCTCCTCAAATTATCCTTGAAGTTCCAGATATAAAATCTGCTTTTACAAGAGATTTATTGATTAATGGTGGTATTTTAGTTCTTGGATTTATAATTACATTTATCTCTGCTTATAAAGCTGAAGATAGATTTACTAAAATTAAAAGAATAGATGATAATAAAATGTAATAATTGGAACAAAATTTTTCATAAGATATCAAGGAGTTTTATAGTTATGTTAAAGTATTTAAAGTCATTATTCTATTTATTTGTATTTTATTTTTTCTTTAATTTTTCATCAAATTTGCTTGCTACTGAAATTAAAGAACAAGAAAAACTATATGGTATTACAATTGATGACAGTTGGTATGATGATGTAAAAATAGAAGATATAATAGATGGAATAAAGAATTTACCCATGAAACCTGTCGTTCGTATTGTTATGTCAAAAGATATAAAACCAAAAGACTATGTTTCTTTATTTAGTAAAGTTCATAAAGTTGCTTATATTATGGCTCAACCTGTTGATTCTTTTGAAATGAATACCTATAAAAATATAGAAAGTTATAGAAATCGTTTTGAAGATTCATACAGGTACTTAAAAGATTATGTTGATATTTGGGAAATTGGAAATGAAGTAAATGGAGAAGAATGGATAAAAGAAAATCCAAAATTCACAGCTAAAAAAATTTATTCAGCCTATAAATTTATTAAAAGTAAAAATGGCATTACTGCTTTAACTCCATACTATTTTCCACCAGAAGAAAATGAAATTTCTATGGAAAATTGGTTAATAAAATATATTCTTGAAGATATGAAAAATGGATTAGATTATGTTTTTGTCAGTTACTATGAAGATGATAACGAAGGTTTCCAGCCTAAATGGAAAAATGTTTTTACTAGTCTTGAAAAAATATTTCCAAACTCTAAGTTAGGAATAGGAGAATGTGGAAATACTTCACAAAATGCTACTAAGCAAAGTAAAATAAAAATGATTAATCACTATTATTCTATGCCAAAATATACTGATAATTTTATTGGTGGATATTTTTGGTGGTATTGGGTACAGGATTGCATTCCATATAAAAATAATGAAGTTTGGTTGGAGCTTTCAAATAATATGAAATAATAATACAATAGACTTTTACAATTTAATTACTATTTTGTAACAGTCTATTTTTTATTTGACTTTTTTTTTAAAATATTGTATATTTCAATTATAACATATTATAACAAAAAATAACATATTATAACAAATAAAATAAAAAGGTGTGGTAAATATGTTGTCTATGGAACGTCATCAATATATTCTTCGTTACTTAGAAGAAAATGGAAATTCTACTCGTAAGGAATTGGCCAAACTCTTAAATGTAACAATTATGACAATTGGTAGAGATTTTAAAAAACTTGAAGAAAAAGGTTTGATAATTCAAACACATGGTGGAGCAGCTCTTCCTGAATTTTTAATGGAAGAAAAAAAATATGAAAGAAAAAAAGAAGAACACACAGAGATTAAAAGAAGAATTGCTAAAAAGATTTTTCAAAAAATTCAATCTAATATGACTATTATTTTAGATGCTGGTACAACCACTTATGAATTAGCAACTCTTTTAGCTAATTCATCTCTAAAAAATATCTGTGTAATAACTAATGATTTATATATTGCTTTAGAACTATACCAAAAAGAAGATATTAAAGTCCTTTTATTAGGGGGTGAAGTTTCTTCTGAAACTGGTTCTACTGCTACTGTATTTTCACTACAACAAATTGAAGGATACAATGCTGACATAGCTTTTTTAGGAGTATCTTCAATTTCAGAATTCTTTGATTTGACTGTTCCAACAGAAATAAAAGCCTTTTTAAAAAGAACAATGATGAAAATTAGTAAAGAAACTATCTTATTAGTTGATAGCAGTAAATTTCAAAAGAAAAAATTATACAAATTTGCAAATATAAAAAACTTTGATTATATTGTTACAGATTATAGTTTTTCTAAAGAAGAAATAGAAAAATATCATCTCAAAAAAAAGATAATAACTATCAAATAAAAAAGGTGAGAAAAATGCAAAAATATATTGTAATAGCAGATGATTTAACTGGTTCTAATGCTACTTGCTCATTATTCAAAAAAATTGGACTAAGGGCAGCTAGTATTTTAAAATTACAAGGTGACATAAATTATGATGTTGATGTTATCTCTTATTCTACTGCTAGTAGAGGTCTTGATAAAGAAGAAGCTTATAAAAAAGTTTCAGAAGCAATTAAAATATTAAAAAATAAAGATGTCTTAGTTTACAACAAAAGAATCGATTCAACTTTAAGAGGAAATATAGGGACTGAAATCAATGCCATGCTAGATAATTTAGAAGATGATAGGATAGCCGTTGTTATTCCATCTTATCCTGATTCAGGAAGAATTGTAGTCAATAAAACTATGTTGGTAAATGGAGTTTTATTAGAAAATTCCGATGCTGGAAAAGACCCTAAAACTCCTATAAAAACATCTTGTGTTGAAAGCTTAATACAGAAGGGTATTAAATACTCATCAACATATTTTACTTTATCTGATATTGAACAACCTATTGAGGAAATAGTGAAAAAAATTCAAGAAGCTATAAAAAAATCAAGAGTTCTTATTTTTGATGCAGTGAATAATGAAGATATTATAAAAATATCAAAAGCAATAATTCACAGTGATATCAATATTGTAACAGTTGATCCAGGTCCTTTCACTCTATATTATAGTAAAGAACTTCAAAAGAAAAATCACTTAGAGAAAAAAATATTAATGGTAATTGGTAGTGTTACAGCAACTACTAAAAAACAAATTGAATACATTTTGCAGGAAGAGGATATTTTCCTAGTAAAAATGAAAGTTGAAGACTTTTTTGAAAAAGAAACTTGTTTAAAAGAAATTGAAAGAGTTATTTCATTTATAAAAAAAGGTATTGTAAGTTATGATTTATTTTTAGTTACAACAAGCCCAATTGGTGATGAGAAAAAAGCTGATTTACAAAAACTAGCTGAAAACTTAAATACAACTGTTGAAGAAATTTCTAAAATTATAGCCAATACTTTGACTGAAACTGTTGTAAAAATTTTAAAAGAAACAGAAAAATTTGAAGGTGTTTATAGTTCTGGTGGTGATATTACAATAGCTCTTTTAGAAAAATTAAAAGCAATTGGAGTAGAAATTCGTGAGGAAGTCATACCTTTGGCAGCTTATGGAAGACTTATAGGTGGAGATTTTCCTAATTTAAAATTAGTAAGTAAAGGAGGTATGGTAGGTGATGAAAAAACAATAAAATTATGTTTACATAAAATTAAAAATGATATTTAAAAGTTACCAAATTAGAGGAGGAATATATGAGAACAAAAATAGCTATCCCTATGGGAGATCCTGCTGGTGTTGGACCAGAAATTGTTGTAAAAACAGCTGTTTCAAAAGAAATTTTAGATTTATGTGATTTAGTAGTGATTGGAGATAAAAATATTCTTGAAAAAGCTATAGAAATTTGTCAAGTTAACTTAAAAATTCACACTATAAAAAATGTTGAAGAAGGAAAATATGAAAAAGGTATTTTAAATGTAATTGATTTAGAAAATGTAGATATGAATACTTTAGAATATGGACAAATACAAGGAATGTGTGGAAAAGCTGCCTTTGAATATATAAAAAAGTGTGTTGAACTAGCAATGGAACATAAAGTTGATGCTATTGCAACAACTCCAATTAACAAAGAATCGTTAAAAGCTGGAAATATTAATTATATAGGACATACTGAAATATTAGGAGATTTATCGAATTCTAGAGACCCTCTAACAATGTTTGAAGTTGATAATATGAGAGTTTTCTTCTTAACTCGTCATATGTCATTAAGAAGAGCTTGTGATGCTATTACAAAAGAAAGAGTTTTGGAATATATAGAAAGATGTACAAAGGCTTTAAAACAATTAGGAGTAAGTGGAAAAATGGCAGTAGCTGGATTAAATCCACACTCTGGTGAACATGGACTTTTTGGAGATGAAGAAGTTAAAGAAATAACTCCTGCAATAGAGGAAGCTCAAAAATTAGGTTATGATGTAGTTGGGCCTGTTGGAGCAGATTCAGTTTTCCATCAAGCTCTACAAGGAAGATATGTAGCTGTTCTATCTCTATATCATGATCAAGGACATATTGCTACAAAAACTTATGATTTTGAAAGAACAATTGCAATAACATTAGATATGCCATTTTTAAGAACTTCTGTTGACCATGGAACTGCTTTTGATATAGCAGGGAAAGGAATTGTAAGTGCTGTTAGTATGATAGAAGCTGTAAAATTAGCTGCAAAATATGCACCAAACTTTAAAAATATAAAATAGAAAGGAAGGGATACTATGGAACAACAAATTTTAATTGGTTTATTAGTTGGTATTATTTGTTTAATTTTTATGATTATAAAAACTAAAATCCATACATTTTTAGCTTTAATAGTTGCAACTATCATAGTTGGAATTGTTGGAGGGATGGAATATCCTCAAATTATTGGTAGTATCACAAAAGGTTTTGGTGGAACTTTAGGAAGTATTGGAATCATAATAGGTTTTGGGGTTATGATGGGACAACTTTTTGAAGTTTCTGGAGCTGCAAAAAAAATGGCTCTGTGTTTCTTAAAAATTTTTGGAAAAGGTAAAGAAGAGCTAGCAATGGCTATAACAGGTTTTTTAGTTTCTATTCCTATATTTTGTGACTCAGGTTTTGTTATTTTAACTCCATTGATAAAAGCTATTTCTAAGGAAACTAAAAAATCAATTGTATCTTTAGGACTAGCTCTTGCATCAGGATTAGTAATTACTCACTCTCTTGTCCCACCTACTCCTGGTCCAGTTGGAGTTGCTGGAATATTTGGTGTTAGTGTTTCAAGTATAATTTTATATGGAATTATAATTTCAATCCCAATGGTATTAGCTTGTTTAGCGTTTGCAAAATATGCAGGAAGTAAAATTTGGCAAATTCCTACTAGTGATGGAAAATGGACAAGAGATAAAAATTATATAGATAATTCAAAAACTTCAAGTGTTTATGATGAAACTAATTTACCTTCTGCATTTCTATCTTTTGCTCCAATTATAGTTCCTATTATTTTAATTTTATTAGGAACTGTTACTGGTGCTATGAAACTTGAAGGAAAAATTATATCTATCATTCAATTTATAGGAACTCCTGTATTAGCAGTAGGAATTGGTTTACTTATTACTATTTATGGTTTAACAAGAAATTTAGATAAACAAAGAGTTTTAGAAGAAGTTGAAATTGGAATAAAATCAGCTGGAACAATTATTTTAATTACTGGTGCTGGTGGAGCTTTTGGAATGTTAATTAGAGATAGTGGTGTAGGAGATGTTATTGCTAAATCATTGATTGATACAGCATTACCACCTATTTTATTACCTTTTATAATTGCAACTTTAATTCGTTTTATACAAGGAAGTGGTACTGTTGCTATGATTACAGCAGCTTCTATAACTGCTCCAATTATTACTAAATTAAATGTTAATCCTGTTCTTGCTGCACTTGCAGCCTGTGTAGGTTCTCTTTTCTTCTCATATTTCAATGATAGTTTCTTCTGGGTTGTAAATCGTTCAATAGGAATTACAGAAGGAAAAGAACAATTAAAACTTTATTCTGTTGCAAGTACAATTGCTTGGGCAGTAGGAATTGTTATTTTATTGATACTTAATATATTTATTAAATAATTTATTATTTTAAAAAGTTAGAGGTTATTACAAATTTTATTAGTTTGTAACAACCTCTGTTTTATTTTTTTTATTAAAACTCTAATAACAATTCTTTTAACTTTAACATCTCATCTCTTAAAACTATTGCTTGTTCAAAATCTAGTTCTTCAACGAGTTTTTTAATTTTCTTTTCAAGTTTAGTTATTTCTTTTTCAATATCTGTTTTGTTTCTAAAAACTTTTTTATCATTTTCAAATTTCTTTTCTTCAATACCATAATCTAAATTAATTAAATCTTCTGCTATCTCTTTTATAATGCTTTTTGGGTCTATATGATTATATGCATTATATTCCTTTTGAATTTTTCTTCTTCTTTCAGTTTCAGTTATAGCTTCCTTCATAGAATCTGTCATGATATCAGCGTATAAAATTACTCTACCTTCAACATTTCTAGCAGCTCTACCTATTGTTTGAACCAAAGACCTTCTACTTCTTAAAAAGCCTTCCTTATCTGCTTCCATAATTGCTACCAATGAAACTTCTGGAATATCAAGTCCTTCTCTTAAAAGGTTAATTCCTATTATAACATCAATTTCACCTTTTCTTAAAGCTCTTATTATTTCAATTCTTTCCAAAGTATCAATATCAGAGTGCATATATTTCACTTTTACACCTAGCTCAATATAATATTCTGTTAATTCTTCTGCTATTTTCTTTGTAAGAGTAGTAACTAGAACTCTTTCTTTTTTAGCTACTCTTTTTCTTATTTCATCCAGTAAGTCATCAACTTGGTTTTTAGTAGGTCTTATTTCAATTTCTGGGTCAACTATACCTGTTGGTCTTATAAGTTGTTCTGCTATATGATTATCAGAAACTTCCACTTCAAAATCTCCTGGTGTTGCTGAAATAAAAACTGTTTGATTAGATTTTTCTCTAAATTCTTCAAATCTTAAAGGTCTATTATCCAAGGCAGCTTTTAATCTAAAACCATTTTCAACTAAAGATTCCTTTCTTGCTCTATCTCCATTGTACATTCCTCTTACTTGTGGTACTGTAATATGTGATTCATCTATAAATAGCAAAAAATCTTTTGGAAAATATTCAAATAGTGTATCTGGTGTTTCTCCAGGTTTTTTACCAGATAAATACCTTGAATAATTTTCTATACCTTTACAATAACCTATTTCAGTTATCATTTCTAAATCATATTCTGTTCTTTGTCTTAGTCTTTGAGCTTCTAAAAGTTTTTTATCATCTTCAAACTTTTTTACTTCAACTTTTAAATCATCTTTAATTTCTTGTATAATTCTATCTTTATCATCATCTGCTGTTAAATATTGAGTTGCAGGATAGATAACTATTCTTTCTAAATTCTTTTTAACTTTTTGCCCTGTTAAAGTATTTATTTCAGAGATTTCTTCTAAATCATCTCCCCAATATTCTAGTCTATATCCATTACTCATATATGATGGATAAATATCTATTACATCTCCCTTTATTCTGAATTGCCCTCTTTCAAAGGCTACATCATTTCTATCATATCTTAAAGCAATCAATCTTTTCATTAATTCTTTTCTTGAAATTCCTGTCTGCTTATCTATTGGTATTGTCATTCTTCTATATGTATCTGGAGACCCCAATCCATAAATAGATGATACAGAAGCAACTATAATAACATCTCTTCTATGTATCAAGGCTGCTGTTGCTGCATTACGAAGTTTATCTATTTCATCATTTACTGATGAATCTTTCTCTATATATGTATCAGTTGTTTTTATATAAGCTTCTGGTTGATAGTAATCATAATATGAAACAAAGTATTCAACAGCATTCTCTGGGAAGAATTTTTTATATTCTGAGTAAAGTTGTGCTGCTAAAGTCTTATTTGGTGCAATTATTAAAGCTGGTCTTTGCACTCTTTCAATAACATTGGCTATTGTAAATGTTTTTCCAGAACCTGTTACTCCCAATAAAACTTGGTCTTTAACTCCATTTTCTATATTTTTTACTATACTATCTATTGCAGTGGGTTGATCTCCAGTTGGCTTATAATCTGAATGTATTTTAAATAAATTATTTTCCATAATCTTTACCTCTTTTCACCTAATCCCCTAAGGGTGGGGAGTTTTTATTTTCTTCTATGCTTCCACCAAAATAATAGTACTATCAATACTAATAAAAGTATTGCTCCACCATTAAAATTGATTGTCTCCACATAAATGACCATAAAATCTCCTCCAGTATAATAAATTTCTACCTTGCTTAAGGGTAGAATAAAAGCGTCCATAGAAATGAACGCCTTTGTCCTAAGCTTAAATTAATATTTACTACACTGGATTTAACCCTTAGGGTTATTACTATATTGATTATATAAAATTATATATAAAATGTCAATAAAAATAAATATTTTCAAAATAAAGCTAGTAGTATTATAATTCTCTAATCTCTTTGTTTTATATTTTTATATATTACAATTATAACTAAAAAAACTATATAAATATATATCAAATTTTTACTTTCATACTCAACTGATAAATAAGGTAATTCTGCAAAGAAATCTATGAAATAAATTAAAATCTTATATAGAATCTCTATAACTGATTTTAATAAGAATGATAAATAAAAATTTTCTAAAAATAATGCTATATAATTTATTGTAATATAAAAACTTGCTAATGGTAAAAGTATTAAATTTGATATCACAGATAAGAATTGTATGCTATTAAAATAATAAACTGTTATAGGTATTAAGAATATTTGAATAGTTGTTGTAAATAGAATATAATCTAAAATTTTAAATTTCTTGTAATTTATCTTTCTTATATAGGGAAAAATATATGCTATTGCTATCATAGCTCCATAAGAAAGTTGAAAAGACACGGAAAAAATAGCTGTTGGATTTATAAGAATTGATATTGCTGCACTGACAAATAATGTCTTTCCTAAATCAACTTTTTCATAAAATAATTTTCCTAGTAAATAAACTACTGCCATTATATATGCCCTTGTAAATGAAGGACTTTCTTTAACTGAAAGATAATATAAAGTTATTGAAATTAAAAGTAAAATTTCAATCAATCTTTTATTTTTTATAGTTTTCTTAAAAATAAAATAAAAAATAGCAACAACCAAGCCTATATGTAGTCCTGACATAGCAAAAACATGAGATAAACCTATATATCTAATTTTTTCCTTTAAATCTTTTCTTATTCTAGTGTTATCTCCTAATAGAATTGCTCTATTTATATTTTTAGTCCCATAAGAATAGTCTTCTTCTGCTCTATTAAAAAGAGTTTGAAGATGCTTTTCTAAAAAATTATCTTCTATTTTTGTAGATTTAATATCTTCAAGCTCAACAAAATAAATATTTTCATATTCTTTAATAGATTTTATTAAAAAATATCCTTCATATTTACCATTTTCTTTATAACTACCTTCTGTTTTTCCTCTTAAAAAAACAACATCTAAGCAAGGTCGCAATAAGGATATACAGGCTATTCTGCCCCTACGTGGTAAGATATTGAACGTAGAAAAAGCGATGCAGCACAAGGTGTTCGACAGCGATGAGATAAAGAATATTTATACTGCTTTGGGGGTAAGTGTGGGTACTGAAGAAGATGCTAAAGCTTTGAACCTTAGTAAGCTACGTTATCACAAGGTGATTATTATGTGTGATGCCGATGTAGATGGTTCGCACATTACTACGCTGATACTTACCTTCTTCTTCCGCTATATGCGCGAACTGATAGAAAACGAACACGTATATATTGCTACGCCACCGCTTTACTTGGTGAAGAGCAAGACTAGCAAGCGCCAAGAGTATGCGTGGAGCGATAAGCAACGCGATGCGCTTTCAGCTGAAATGGGCAATGTGACTATTCAGCGCTATAAAGGTTTGGGTGAGATGAACGACCACCAGCTGTGGGATACTACTATGGACCCTGCTCACCGTACTTTGCGCAAGGTTACTATT
>ERZ772977.1705-NODE-1705-length-10624-cov-27.494560_pt1 | contig 10624 bp, 7 predicted proteins | sample MGYA00511131_ERZ772977 | MGnify/ENA primary metagenome ERZ772977 (study PRJEB29015, sample SAMEA2737935) | human oral metagenome | biome: human oral; feature: human-associated habitat; material: dental | place: China | collected 2151 ...
TTGTTTTGATTGCACGTTTCAATACTGAAGTGTAAGCTTGGTCAAATTCGATACCTGCTTCTTTGATCAATTTACCAGCGTCAATCGCTTGTTGTGTTCCTTTTTCAGACAAATCAACATCAGCCCAACCAGTGAAGAGGTTAGCTTTGTTCCATTCAGACTCACCATGGCGAGCAAAAACCAATTTTACCATTAGATGGATTCTCCTTTTATTTTCCGGGGTTTACCCCGTTTATCTATTCTATTTTACAAAATTTTCTCTCAAAAATCTAGTCTCAGTGAGATATTTGTGAAATTTTCCACTTGCTCAGACTTTTGAAAAAATTAATTCTCACTCAAGACTTCTAGCTAGCCGCTTGTTTTTGCTGGGCGCACTCTGGACAAATGCCATAAACGACCATCTGGCTCTTCGTGATTTGATAACCGGTCTGCTCTGCTGCTTCCTGCTGAACGTCTGGCAAATCCAAGTCCATATCTGCAATTCGACCACATTTTTCACAAATGACATTGAGGTGTTGATGCCCCATAAAATCATAATAGGTCGTCGTGTCATTTCGGACTTTGAGCTCAGATACAAAGCCCTCATCAATCAACACTTTTAGGTTGTTATAAACAGTCGCCAAGCTCATATTGGGAAATTCAGGCAAGAGGGCTTGGTAAATCATCTCTGCACTAGGATGGTCATGACTGCTGATGATAAAAGCAATCACGGCCTTTCTCGTCTCCGTGATTCGAACACCTTTCAGCCTCAGATGTTCAATCACTTCTTGGTAGTCTTTTTCATGCTCCTCATTCATCTTCTCTATACTCCATATACATTCATTTCTAGCTTATTTCCATTATATCATGACAAAGAGGGTTTTTCTATTAAGAATGATTGTAAATAAGAAAAATTATTAACCCGCCTAATAGACCTATTAATTTTAATTAAGTAGATTTTTGCCTCAAAGCACGATATGATAGAGATGTTAACAAACATGTAAGCGCTTAAATTATTTGACATGTCAGCTTTATAGTAACAAATTCTGTAGCCAATCTTCTGCTATTTTACCTGCCTTGCAGGAAACATGCAAGACAAGTATTTGGGTACAGCTGGTTTTCTATCACTTTTTAGAAAAAAATTATATAAATGAGGATATCATTATGAAAAAAACACCAAATCGCTGGTTCATTTTAGCAGCAGCTATCTTAACCAACCTTTCTTTAGGTGCTGGATACGCCTGGTCTGTTTTTCAAAAAGCGCTACTGGAAGCCAATGCTAGCCAAGGATGGGTGCAAGCTCAAACCTCTCTAGCCTTCAGTATCTCTTTTGCAATGGTGCCAATCGGCATGATTATTTTCGGACCTAAAGTCGATTCATTAGGCCCTAAGAAATTTGTCTTTCTAGGAGGCATTCTCTTTGGTGCTGGTATGTTTGCTACAGGATTTGCAACTTCTCTTCCTGTACTCTACTTGACCTACGGGGTTGTCCTTGGTCTCGGTATCGGATCAGCCTATGGCGCTTCAACTTCTGTCGCTACCAAATGGTTCCCTGATAAAAAAGGTCTCGCGGGTGGTTTAACCGCAGCTGGCTTTGGACTTGGACCACTAATCATCGGACCACTTGCCAAAACTCTCATCTCTTCAATGGGCGTTTATTCTACATTTAAAGTTCTGGGGATTGTCCTACTTGTCGTTATCTGCTGCTCTTCTCTTGTCATGGAAAAAGCTCCAGCAGCTGCTCCAGTAGCAGGAAGTTCTACACCGACAGGCAAAACTCACAAAGAAATGCTGCGCGAAGGCAACTTCTGGTTGCTATGGCTCATCTACATTTTAGGTGCTACTGGTGGTATGATGATTATCGGTTCAGCAGCGTCTATCTCTGACCAATATAAACTAGTTGGAGAAGCGACTCTATTCGTTATGCTGGTTTCTATTGCCAATACTTTTGGACGGATCTTCTGGGGAGCTGTATCGGACAAAATCGGCCGCTATCCGACCGTAATCGCCATGTTTGCTGCTGTAGCTGGTGGCTTGGCGCTGACCGCTCTCTTTAAAGGGGAAGGAAGCATCCTTGCAATCTTAGGCGTCATGCTTGTCGCCCTGTCCTTCGGTGGCTTCCTTGGATCTTTCCCAGGTATTACAGCTGAAAATTGGGGCGTGGCCAATGTCGGCACAAACTACGGCTGGATGTTCACGGCCTATGGTGTTGCAGCTATTGCCGGACCACAGTTAGGAGCTCGACTTGCTCAAGCAAACAAGGGAGACTATTCAATGGCCTTCTACATCGTTATTGGTATGGCACTCCTTGGTATCGTTCTACAATTATTCTATATTTCTAAATCAAAGAAAGCTTAAATCTAATACTAACTCTGGGGTAACCCAGAGTTTTTTCTTTGACAAAGAAACTATTAGCCAGCAAAAATTGACAAGAACTCTCCTGACTAGCATAAAAGCCGAGACAAACTCGGCTTTTCTTTCTAACGAAACGATTCTAGATCAACTGTCAGTACCTGACTATCTCGAACGACCTGCTGCCCTGCAATATAGACATCCTGAACATCGCTGCCTTTGACTGCGTACACTAGGTGGGAAAGCATATTTTCCAAAGGATAAAGATGAAGTCGTCCCTTAGGCTGAATGGCAATGAAATCGGCTTGCTTGCCCGTTTCCAGACTGCCGATTTTGTTCTCCAAGCCCAGCGCCTTAGCTCCTTCGATGGTCAAAGCCTTCAAGGCCTGCTCAATCGTAAACTGAGTCGCATCTCCTACCCGCATCTTCTGGAGGAGGGCAGCTGTCCGACCTTCCTCAAACATGTCCAGATTATTATTAGAAGCGACAGAGTCTGTCGCGAGGCCAACGGTCACACCAGCAGTTAGCAAGTCCGTCACTGGAGCTACACCAGAAGCCAGCTTGAGGTTGCTGATAGGATTGTGGGCGATGCTGACTGGTGAAGCCGCTAAATCCGCAATCTCTGACGGATTCAGCTCAACCCCGTGAGCAAAAATGGCTGATTGCTCCAAGTAGCCCAGACCTTTCAAGAAAGCCAAAGGCCGTTTACCATAGCGCTGCAGGATGATTTTATTTTCTTCCTGTGTCTCCGCTACATGGATATGAAGCTTCAAATCCAGCTCACGAGCTAGCTCAAGACTGCCCTTGAGCAGAGCTTCGTCACAGGCATAAGGCGAATGAGGCGCCACCATGACCTGAAAATCTTCATCGTCATAGGAGCGAATTTTCTCAATAATGGCACGAGTACGAGCCAGAGTCTCTGCTGCTGTTTCAGCTGCTGAGCTAAAGAGGGTTGGTGAGAAATAGCAGCGCATACCAGACTGCCGCACAGCCTGATAAATTCGGTCAATCTCCACTCCCTGAGGATTATACATATCGTTAAAAGTCGTTGTCCCCGACTGCAGCATTTCAGCCAGAGCCAGTTGGACAGCCTGGGTCGTTAGATCCGCTGTGAATTGACTTTCTGCTGGCCAAATATAATCCTCCAGCCATTCATGCAGATTGCTGTCATCACGAATCCCGCGCAGCAAGGTCATGGCCGAGTGAGTATGACAGTTGACCAGACCTGGCATGAGCCATGCTCCTTCATAATCCACCAGCTCGCTACACTGTTCTAGCCAGGCCTCGTCATAGGGACCACAATAGGCAATGCGTTCATCCTCCACAACCAGCAAGCCGTCCCGATAAACATGAAATTCGCTGTCACATGTCACCAGATTGACATTCCTATAAGCTTTCATCCTTGCTCCTTCTCATTTTGTTTTAGCTATTATAGCAAGCCTAGTAAACTAGCGCAAGAACTTTCCAAGATTATTTAAAATAAAGATAGTCAGGATTGGGAGTCATATAATACAACTCTCCTTTAGAGAAAATCAGATTAATTTTATGTTGCTTATAGCTATATAAAATATAATCACTCTCCAACTGATAGTCTTGGTTCAAGCTAGCTGCCTGGGCAATATCCGCTGCTGTTACATAGAAAGCCTTTGCCTGCTCTTCCGTCACATGCTGACCTCGATAGAGCTCTTTTATATTTTCTAACTCCTGAGCTTTAAAAGTGTCTTTAATGTAGTTTGGATCCTTTATGACGGCCTCTGGCTCGCCAAGAACCTTTTTGACTTGCTCCTCCGTATAGCCTTTGAAATCAGGTGTTTGAGCACTAAATCCTCCTTCAAAAGAGCGATAATACACCTTGGCATTGCCTGTTGCATAAATCTTGTCTTTATTGGCAGACTGCGCATCTTGAGGCAAGCCATCTGTCACTTCATCTGGCGAACTTGTCGCCTTGCTCTCAGAAGCTGGAGCACTAGATGATGAGGTCTGGCTGCTCTTTGATCTTTCTTGTTGACTGGAGCCTGTAGCCTTCGTCGATTCTGATTTCTTTGGTATTTTCACCTTTTGGACAGAAGAGGCTTCAGACCTAGGAACCCTTTTCCTTGGATAATAGCAAGCTGTCAAAGCCATGACAGCTGCAAGCATGGTTAAAAAGGTTATTACTTTTTTAAAATACATAGTACCTCCATTTCTTAGCTACATTATATCATATTTTAAATTGAGCAGGAGGATCATCCCAATTTTTGCTGCCTTCTCTAACAAACAAATACTGCGTCTTCTAGAAGCTTAGGAAAAATGATTGATGTTATGCCAAAACATAAGAAAAAACCTACTGTACAAGCTAGGAAGCTGATACAGTAGGCTTTTAATTTTTGTCTTATTTAACAGCGTCTTTAAGAGCTTTACCTGCTTTGAAAGCTGGAACTTTAGAAGCTGCGATTTTGATTTCTTTACCAGTTTGTGGGTTGCGACCTTTACGAGCTGCACGTTCACGAACTTCAAAGTTACCAAAACCGATCAATTGAACTTTTTCACCTTTTGAAAGGTATTCTGTAACTGCTGCAAATACAGCGTCAACTGCTGCTGCTGAATCTTTTTTAGTCAATTCTGTAGCTTCTGCCACTTTTGCGATCAAATCTTGTTTGTTAGCCATTTAACAAATCCTCCAATTTTTTTCTGGGTTAATAACCCTAACAGATATTATCATATCTAAAAAAAGCGTCTAGGTCAAGTCTTAAGCAGACATTTTACAAATAATTTACCTTATTTATAGCGAACTAGAACAGCCCATGCATTTTCTCCGGTGTGAGTTTGGATGATGGAACCTGTTTCTAAGACAGGGATTGGTTTTTCAACAAACTTCTGCAGCTCTTCCTTCATTTGATTAGCAAATTCTGGTCCACCCGCATAGGAAATTCCGATTTCTTCAATTTCCTTTTCTTTCAGAGACTCTTTCAAGTCATCCAGCCATTTCTTAAAGGTTTTAGCGCCTCGGCCTTTGACAATAGGAGTCAAGGTATGATCTGTCATCTGCATGACAACACGAATATTTAAGAGCGAGCTAATCAGACCTGTCACACGGCCGATACGACCACCTTTAACCAAATTTTCTAAGGTTGATACGCCGATATATAGCTCTGTCTTAGCTTTGACTTCCTCAAGTTTTTCTAAAATCTCCTCCAAAGTCGCTCCGGCTTTTGCCATTTTAGCAGCCTCAACGACTTGGAACTTCATGGCTTGGTCCGTGAAAGAACTATCGACAACCGTTACATCAGCCTTGGCTAAGGTAGCACCCTGACGAGCTGCCTCTACGGTGCCAGATAAAGCATGAGACATGTGAATCGAGATAATTTGGACATCTTCCGCTGACAAATCTTCGAAAACCTCGGCAAATACTCCAACTGGTGGCTGGCTGGTCTTAGGCAGATTTTTACTAGACTTCATCAACTGAAGGAATTCTCCCTCTTTCAAATTGGAATCCGAGTAGACTACACCGTCAATCATGACTGTCAAAGGAACTATTGTAATATTCAAATCTTTTGCTAGTTCAGGCTCAATAGTAATCGAAGAGTCTGTCACAATTTTAATTTTTGTCATATTTTCCCTACTTTTATCCTGTTATTGAGTCTATTATACCAAAAAATCCTAAGTTTTTGTGAATCAATCTTAGCTTAATCCATAAATCTCAGAAAAATAAGAGCCTTCTAAGTCAAACACTACTTAGAAGACTCTTAATGATTTGATTGAGGCACTAGCCAAAGCTTACACAAAGAGATGCTCTTTTAAGCCTCATCATCTTTGCGCTTGTGACCAAGAATCATGAATCCTAGGCTCGCAAGAAGAGCACTGGTCGTCGCTCCCGCGATTGAAACTGGAGCAGTGCTACCTGTATTTGGCAAAGTCGCTTGTTTAGCCTTATCTCCTGCAGGAGTTGGAACAGCTGGCTTAGCATTTGGAACAGGTTTGCTTTCAGGCTTCTTCTCTAACTGATCCGTTTGAACTTTAGCTGCTGAATCAGTCTCTTGAACCGGCTTCACTTCTGGAGTCACTGGTGGAACCGGACTTGGCTGAGGTTCTGGTTTTGGAACCGATTGCGGTTGTGGCGCTGGTTCTGGTTTCGGCTGCGGTGCTGGTTCCGGTTGTGGTTGTGGACTAGGAACTTGCTTCGCTTCAAAGGACCATTTACCTATGAAAGTCAAACTTGTTCCCTCTTCCACTTTTTCGTAGCCCACGAATTTCCAAGTACCACTTGCAACAGCAACTTCTACAGGCATCGGTGCTTCTGGAACAAAAGTAATCGCTGCAGAACTACTTGTAGTATATGTTCCACTTTGTGGAAGTAAACTCAATACTTCTGCTGGCAAGTTGTTGTCTGCCGTAGCACTCTCGAAGCGGTAGGTTACTTTATAGGTTTCAGTTACCGGTGCAGGCAAAACATTAACTGGTACAGGAACTTCAGTTGAAGAACCATCTGGATAATCAACACGAACTGTACCGCTATAAGTTCCTGGTTTTGTAGTATCTATTTGACCCACAGGTGTGATATCAACTATCTTAGTGCCAGCTGGAAGGCTTGACAAGTTCGTCACATTATCGATCAAGTTTGGTTTGTCTCCAACCTTGATGATTTCTTCCGTTACCTGAGGCGTATAAATTTCAGCATTTTTCGGATTTGCCTTGAATTCCCACTTACCGGCGAAGACTACGTTGGACTTGTTCACAACTGCATTGTCTGCGTCATAACCCTTGAAGGTCCAAGTACCGTCATTCGCTTCGTCTGTGTAAGTGGTTTGAGATGGTTGCTGAGCTGAAACAGAGTCACCATTCACATAAGTTGCACTGTCGCTTGGAGTCCATGCGGCGATGGCTGCTGGAAGTTGCTTACCTGCTGTTGCGCTTGCAAAGCTGTAAGTAGCTTGGTACTTGTTGGCTTCAAAGGCCCATTTACCTACAAACTCTACATCAGCCTTGTTGACAACGGCGCTAGCTGCGTCATAGCCCTTGAAGGTCCATGTGCCATCGTTCACACTATCTGTATAGGTCGTTTGCGCTGGTTGTTGAGCGGAAACAGAGGCACCATTCACATAAATTGCACTGTCGCTTGGAGTCAAAGCGGTGATGGCTGCTGGAAGTTGCTTACCTGCCGTTGCACTTGCGAAGCTGTAAGTAGCTTGGTACTTGTTGGCTTCAAAGGTCCATTTACCTACAAACTCAACATTAGCCTTGTTCACGACTGCATTGTCTGCGTTGTAACCCTTAAACGTCCATGTACCGTCGTTCACAGTGTCTGTGTATGTCATTTGAGCGGGTTGTTTAGCTGAAACTGCTGCGCCATTCACATATGTTGCACTGTCGCTTGGAGTCAAGGATGTAATAGCCGCTGGAAGAGCTTTGCCGGCAGTCGCGTTCTCGAAACGATATGTTGCTTGGTACTTATTAGGCGCAAATTCCCACTGACCAACAAAGGTGACATCTGCCTTATTGACCACTGCGCCAGCTGGAATATACCTCTTAAAGGTCCAGATACCATCGTTCACTACGTCTATGTAGGTAGTTTGGATTGGCTGCTTAGCAGAAACTGCAACACCATTCAGATAGGTCGCACTGTCGCTTGGAGTCAAGGATGTGATAGCTGATGGAAGATTTTTCCCAGCAGTCGCACTTTCAAATCGGTATCCTGCTCGATACTGGTTTTCCTTAAATTCCCATTTGCCTACAAAATCCACATTAGCTTTGTTGACAACGGTGCTATCTGCGTCGTAACCCTTAAACGTCCATGTACCGTCATTCACGGTATCTGTGTAAGTCGTTTGAGCGGGTTGTTTGGCTGAAACTGCTGCGCCATTCACATAAGTTGTACTATCATTTAGAGATAAGGCAGTGATAGCTGCTGGGAGATCTTTCCCTGCGGTCGCACTTTCGAATCGGTAAGCTACTTGATACTGATTCGCCTTAAACTCCCACTTACCAACGAAAGCTAGATCAGCCTTTTTCACAGTCTTACTCTTAGCATCGTAACCAACAAAAGTCCAGATACCGTCGTTCACATCATCTGTATGCGTCGTTGTAGTTAGCTCTTCTGGTATAACTTTTTGTGTATTGTAGTAAGTTGAGGTGTCTTTTGGTGTTTTCTTCTGGATAAAGTCAGGTAAAGAAAGTCCAGTCGTCCCACTTTCAAAACGATAGCTTACATGGTGGGGTCTAGGCGTTACCTCCCATATACCAGTATATATCACGCGCTTGCCATCAAAAGTCGCATTCTTATGATCATATCCTTTGAAGGTCCATATGTAATCTTTTTCAGCTTCTTCTACTGATTCTTTAGCCGGTTGCTTGGCTACAATTGTGTCACCAATCTTGTAAGAAGCTTCATCTTTCGGAAGCATGTCCAAGATACTTTGTGGCAATGGGACACCTGCTTTAGATGACTTGAATACATATTCTGGATTAGGAGTGGGGGCCCATCTTCCAACAAAAGTCCGTCTTCCTACTCCAATAATGACTTTTTCTTTATCGTATCCTTCGAATCTCCAAGTTACCTTATTTGCTCTATCAACATAAGTCGTTTCACTTGGTTGCTCAGCATCTACTTCTGTAAGAAACAGGCCGCCCATCTTATAATCAGTTGGATTTTTCGGAGTCAGCTTGGTGATATGATCTGGTATTGCAATATCAGGATTAGTTGACTGGAACTCATAGTCGACACCATTTGGCTCAAAGCTCCACGTTCCAGTTATGGTTTTGACTTTCGTTCCTGTAATAGCTTTGCCATATTTAGCTGTATCAAAACCATGGAAAGTCCAAGTACCAGTTGGAACGCTTACTGTAGTTGTCTCAAGTTGAATCACATCTTTGTAATCGTCCGCTTGAGCTACAAATTCACTAGCAGCTGGAAGCATTGAGCGAATCTTATTGGGCAGAGGATAGATCGGAGTTGAGTTCTTAAATTTGTATTCTACTCTGTAAGTAGTATCAGCCTGTTTTGCAGAATCCTCAGGCAATTTTCCTTTAGAGGAAGTGTCTCCAGACTCTACTTCTTTTGAAGGAATCTTATCCTTTCCCAAGATGATTTTCGGTTTTTTATTACGAAGTCCCGAATTAACGAAGGTTACCAGATTTCGGTAAACTTTATCAATTTCTTCTTGCTTTGTCGCAGTTTGAAGTAGGCTATCAGCCGCTGTCATCAAATCATTAAGGATTTCTAAACTCTCATCTGTTTTCCTTGAAAAATCCTTGTTACGCAACTCTTTGAGATAGTTTTCTAAAGCACTCTTCTTCAGACTAACGTTTGCAGAGGGCAGCTGGGCTGCTCCTTCTGTGGATGGCTGAACCGTTTCAGCAACTGATTGAGAATTTCTAAGAGCAGTTGAATCTGTCACTTGACCCGCCTCTGTCACAGTAGGGGTAGCAGATTTTATGATGGCTTGATTGTCTTCTTTAGTCTCTGCTTGTACTGACGCAGAAGCCATCGCTGAAGTTGTTTCTTGATTCTCTGTTTTTGTTACTTCAGACGCTCCTTCTGAGGTTTGATTGTCTGACTTATTTCCCACTTGCGCTGTAGATTCAAGCTCATCTGCGTGAACTGTTTGGTCCACTCCAATCGCAGTGGGTGCAAACAAAAATCCAATCGCAAGGGACACAGTAGCAACTGATAATTTGCGGATCGAATATTTTATCTTTCTATCCTGAAAAGACATCCTTTCCTCCTCTTTTACTTTCTTGGCAACTATTATAGCATAAATAGCGATAATTGCATATTAGGAGAGCCTATTCTTCACGTTTTTGGTTTCCTATGAAATAAATAATCATCATAAGTAAAAATAGGTATTGACTATACTTCTATCTTCATTTACTTTCTGTTAGGTACAAAAAAAGATTGAAAAAACACTAAAAGGGCTTCTTCAATCTTCTTGATTTCTCTATCAAGACGCTAGCAGGCAAATATTCTATTTGTCCTCTGCTGCAAAACCATCATTTCTAATCGCATACTGCTCTATGATGCCATTATCATCAAAGAGAACTCCGTGGAGGACTCCGCCATAAACAGCTCCGCCATCCATGCCAATCTTGCCATCCTCAGTCATCCAGAGCTGGTCAGTTCCCGGTGCCTCATGCAAGAGGTAGAATGTCGGCGTATGACCAAAGACGATCCTTTTGCCAGTCTGATTGCTACCTTCATGAAAAGGCGCGCGAATCCAAACTTTTTGATAATCACTGGTCTCTCGCCAGTCTTTCAGTTCCAACTCTAGGCCAGCATGGACAAAAATGTACCGCTCTGTCTCCAATAGGAAAGGCATCT
>ERZ772977.1713-NODE-1713-length-10604-cov-2.480235_pt1 | contig 10604 bp, 7 predicted proteins | sample MGYA00511131_ERZ772977 | MGnify/ENA primary metagenome ERZ772977 (study PRJEB29015, sample SAMEA2737935) | human oral metagenome | biome: human oral; feature: human-associated habitat; material: dental | place: China | collected 2151 ...
GTCCTGTGGGAATGGCAGGCCTTGTGAACAAAACAGCTCATACTGGAACTTTATCGTATTTATATCTGGTTGCTCTTATCAGTCTAAATATGGCGATTATAAATCTTTTGCCTTTTCCAGCGCTCGATGGTGGTAGAATTATATTTGTTTTGATTAGAAAAATTACCGGGAATATGATTTCTACTAAGGTGGAAGGATATATGCATTTAGCAGGATTTGCCATTCTCATGGCACTTTTTGTGCTTATCACATGGCAGGATTTGTCTAAGTTATTAGGACATTAAAAAATGGGTAGGTAGTAGTATGACTAAACAGGTTAGATGCGGCAGAGTTCTTATTGGCGGAGGTGCACCAGTATCAATTCAGTCGATGACAAATGTAGATACAAGAGATAGCGAGAAACTTCTTGCGCAAATTAAAGCACTTGAATCTGCTGGTTGTGACATAGTAAGAGTTGCGATTCCTGATGAAACTGCGGCAAAATCGTTTGCGAAAGTACGTCAAGAGACGGAGATGCCACTCGTAGCAGATATTCATTTTAACTATAAACTAGCACTTGCGGCAATTGAGGCTGGTGCAGATAAGATAAGAATCAATCCAGGTAATATAGGTGCCGATGATAGAGTTGCTAAGGTAGTTGAAGCTGCTGGTAACAAGGGAATTCCAATTCGTGTAGGGGTTAATTCTGGTTCGCTTGATAAAAAACTACTGGCTAAATATGGTGGGGTTACAGCTGCTGCGCTCGCAGAGAGTGCGATAGATACTCTTAGTAAGATTGAGCGAATGGGATTTGACGATTTAGTGCTATCTATTAAATCGTCTAATGTCAAGATGAACTATGACGCTCACATGCTAGTTAAGGAGATGACCGACCATCCTCTTCATATAGGTATAACTGAGTCAGGCACCCCTGAGAATGGTAGGCTTAAGTCGGCCGTAGGGATCGGTGGATTGCTTCTCGCTGGAGTAGGAGACACTCTTCGCGTATCTCTTACAGATGATCCGGTAAATGAAGTTATATTTGGACGTAAAATACTCGAGTCTGTCGGTCTTAGGGAGAAGAGCATAGAAATTGTTTCGTGTCCAACTTGCGGCAGAACTGAGGTCAATTTAATCGACATGGCCAATGAAGCTGAAGAAAGCCTAAGAGAAATTGGTGATAGAAGAGCGCTACTCGGTTTAAAGCCACTCAAGATAGCGGTCATGGGATGTGTAGTGAATGGACCGGGCGAATCAAGAGAGGCAGATTACGGAATTGCCGGTGGCAACAAGGAAGGGCTTGTATTTGCCCATGGAGAGATAATCGCAAAGGTGGCTGAAGACGAGCTGATTCCTACTCTTATTGATATAGTATCAAATGATATGACTAAGAAATAATGCATTGATGGAGAGAATTAATCGATGATTGAAGTACCTAATGGAATAATAACTCCTGAAGAGGTAAGTGAGTCTGCTGGTAAGCCAGAAGATGAGCTAACGCTATCTTTCAAAAACATATCTCTTGATAGCGCTGGATTAGTGCTGGAGCTAGATGTGTTAGTAAACTTTGACATAAAGCCAAGACTAGAGCGTGTCATGAGGGATAGACTCATCAAGTCACTCGGAAATATAAATGATGTTAGGTTTAATTATTTCTATGACGAGAGCTATGGAGAAAGCAAACAGCAAGCATCAAGAGTAAATAGCAAACCTACTGAGAAACTAAAAACGAACAATAATGGGATAATACTTGGCAAGAGAATTACCATGGCTGAAACTGCGTATGAGAATCTTGCAGAGATTTCTGGTGCTCGAACTAAGGTTGCTGTATCAGGTACTGTGTTCGAAATAGAGATTAAGGATACCAAGAAGAAGAACTTCTGGGTTATGACTCTAAGGATTAATAGAGGACCAAAGGCTGTTGCTGTAAAAGCGTTTATAAAGAGTAAGCAGGAATTTGATGCAGTTAATGAATTAGTATCAAAAGGCGACGAAATAATTGCTCAGGGCGATATTAGATATGATGAGTATATTCATGAGAACGTCATGATTGCTAATAGCATCAATAAATCTGTAAAGAGCACTAGGAAAGAAACGTATGATGGGCAAAAGCGAGTAGAGCTACATGCCCACACGAGAATGAGTGAAAACGATGGGTTTAATGATGTAGAAGAAATGGTAAAGCAAGCTGCTGAATGGGGGCAGCCTGCTATAGCAATTACTGACCATGGTGTTGTACAGTCATTTCCTGATGCTGCTAATACAGCAAAGAAGCTCGCAAAAAAAGGAAAAAATATTAAGATTCTATACGGTATGGAAGGGTATCTCTATCCAGATGATGACGCGTATGATGAGAACGGCAATATTAATCTGAGTAAAAAGCGAAATACATATCATATAATCCTAATCGCCAAGAATCTTACTGGACTTAAGAACCTTTACAAGATAGTTTCATATACGCATATCGACTATTTCTATAGAAGACCGCAGCTTCCAAGAAAGGTCTTAGATAAGTATAGGGAAGGCCTTATTATTGGAAGCGCATGCGAGGCTGGGGAAGTCTTTCAAGCGGTGTTAAAAGGTGCTTCAGATGAGGAGCTGCTCAAGATTGCATCATATTATGATTATTTAGAGATTCAGCCACTTGGAAACAATCACTTTTTAATAAATAGCGATAGATATCCTCATGTGACGAGCAAGCAGGACCTCATCGATATGAATATGAAGATCGTTGAGCTAGGAGATAGGTTAAGAAAGCCTGTCGTTGCAACTACAGATTCACACTATCCAGATAAAGAATCTGCTATTTACCGTAATATCGTCATGTCGATGGTCGGATTCAATGATACGAACTCAAACTCCCTTTACCTTAGAACTACCGCTGAGATGCTCAAGGAATTTGAATATCTAGGTGATAGGGCTAAGGAGATAGTTATAGATAACACTAACCTTATAGCGTCCATGACCGAAGAGTTCCAGCCAGTGCCAGATGAGAAGTGCCCACCTAGCATCGAAGGAGCAGATGAAACTCTAAGAGAATCGTGCTATGCGAGGGCTACGAGCATATACGGAGATCCACTCCCTAAGGAAGTTCTGGATAGGCTCGATACAGAGCTCAATTCTATCATAAGCAATGGGTACGCTGTTATGTATGTTGCAGCGCAGCTTCTCGTTGAAAAGTCAAACAAGGACGGTTACCTTGTAGGTAGTCGAGGTTCGGTAGGTTCTTCATTTGCAGCTACTATGGCAGGCATTACCGAAGTTAATCCGCTTGAGCCACATTATATATGTCCGAAGTGCCATAATTTAAAGTTTACAGATCAGCTGTACAAGTACGATACCGGCTTCGATATGCCTGATAGAGTATGTGAAAAATGCGGAACTAATATGAACAAGAATGGTCTGAACATTCCGTTTGCAACATTTCTTGGATTCAATGGTGATAAGGAGCCAGATATCGATCTCAACTTTGCCGGTGAATATCAGCCTATCGCCCATAAATTTGTCGGTGAAATATTCGGTGAGGAGAACATCTTTAAAGCTGGAACAGTTGCGACAATAGCCGAGAAGACAGCTTTTGGATATGTAAAGAAATATGAGGAAAACACTGGAAAGAGCTTCTCTAATTCAGAAGAACTCGTACTTGCAAACGGCTGTACTGGGACGAAGAGGACCACTGGTCAGCATCCTGGTGGTATCATCGTAGTTCCTGCCGATAGAGAGATATTCGAATTCTGCCCAGTTCAGAAACCTGCAAATAACAGAGATGCTGAGTTTATAACAACTCATTTTGACTATCACAAGATTGATAAGAACCTACTCAAGCTCGATATACTCGGGCATGATGTGCCGCAGATGATTAGGCATCTGCAGGATATGACCGGTGTTGATCCGCTTGGAATAGATATTGCTGACAAGAAGACGCTAAGCATATTTACATCCATTGATGCATTAAATATTGTCAATCCAGATGATTATGAATTCAAGCATGGCACGTATGGTATACCTGAGTTTGGTACAAACTTTACCAGAGGGATGCTCGATGCCATAAAGCCAAAGACAATTTCAGCTCTGATCAAGATCTCCGGCTTTTCGCATGGTACTGATGTATGGACCAATAATGCTGAGGACCTAATAAAAAATGGTGTTGCAACTATTGACGAGCTTATATCTTGTCGAGATGACATCATGAACTATCTTATGATCAAAGGTGTAGATAAGAGTAACGCTTTTAAAATCATGGAGGCTGTGCGTAAGAACAAAGAGCTCAAGCAAGAGGAACTCGATATCATGAAAGAGCATGGTGTGCCTGATTGGTACGTTGAGTCCTGTAGGACACTCAAATACCTATTCCCTAGAGCCCATGCTGCAGCATATGTAATGATGGCACTCAGAATGGCGTGGTTTAAGGTTTACTATCCAAGTGCTTTTTACTGCGCATGGCTATCAACCAAGATAGATAACTTCGATGTAAATGTAGCTAGAGGAGGTGTAGAGGCGGCAAAAGCTGCGTTAAGCTCACTAAACTCTGAAGACGATGATACCAGCGCCGCAAAAAAGAAAGAGCTCAAGGTAGTGTATGAAGTCATATACGAACTTCTATCTCGAGGCTGTGAGTTCTCACTTCCAGAGCTAGGTGTATCTGATCCATGCATGTTCAATGTTGTAGATGATAAGATTAAGATACCATTTATGGCAGTTTCTGGAGTAGGAAGAAGTGCTGCGATTTCACTCGCTGAGGCATACAAGGAAGGTCCATTTTTATCCATAGATGAGGTACAGAGAAAGACTAAACTTTCAAGCACCAATATCGAAGATCTCAAAGCATGCGGAGTGTTTGATGAACTACCGGATAGCGCACAGGTATCCATCTTTGATATGTAGAAAAGTTTGCAATTTGCAATTTTTTATGATAATATAAATGCGAACGTTAAAGAGCGAAAGAGTGGGGCAACCCACTCTTTCACTTATGTTATGACTTTTTCCGGGAGGAATTATGGCTAAACAAGATGTTACTGCAAGGATTGAAGACTTGCTAAATGAGTATCTTACAGGGAAACAGCTTGAGATATACAATATTGAATATAAGAAGGAAGGTAAGGACTGGAAGCTTCGAGTTTATCTTGATAAGCCGATTGACTGTGATACAGAGTACGTAGGCATCAATGAGTGCGAAGACGTTACTCGTTTTTTGAGTGATAAGCTAGATGAAGAAGATTTTATCGAGAGAAGCTACACTCTCGAAGTTTCCTCACCGGGACTTGATAGAGAGTTGATTAAACCTTCTGATTTTGATCGATTTAGAGGCAGAGAGGTTGAGGTGAAGCTGTATAAGTCAATCGATGGTAGGAAGGAATTTACGGGCACTTTGATTGGCAAATCTGCAGGCGAAGTTACAATAGATATAGATGAACGTAAGGTCGGTATTCCGGCAGATCAAATTTCTAAGATTAATTTAGCAGTAATTTTTTAGGAGGATTCAATGAACAAAGATTTTCTGAATGCTCTCACTGAACTAGAGCGTGAGAAAAACATTTCAAAAGAAGACATTATCACTGCGATTGAAGATGCAGTGGAGCTTGCTTACAAGAAGAACTACGGAAACTATCCAAACGTAAGAGTTTTGGTAGATCGTGAGGATGGTGAGGTGCTCGTTCTAATGAGCAAGGAAGTTGTATCAGAAGTTGAAGATGACATGATGGAAGTTTCGCTTGAAGAGGCTAGATCATATGATGAAAGATATGAAGTTGGTGATGTCATCGAATATCAGGTTGATCCAAAAGATTTCGGCCGTATCGCTGCTCAGACTGCAAAGCAGGTTGTTGTGCAGAGAATCAGGGAGGCGGAGAGACGCAATTCTTATGATGAATTCGTTAACAAACAAGGTGAAATTGTCACTGCTAAGATTGAGAGAATCAACAACGGAACGATGTTCTTGTCGGTTGGTAACTCTGAGGGTATACTCCCACTGTCGGAGCAGGTTAAAACAGAGTCTTTTAACGTAGGTGATAGAATAAAGGTTTATGTAATCGACGTGAAGAAGGCTACAAAAGGTCCTCAGATATTCCTGTCGAGATCGCATCCAGGCCTCGTAAGAAGATTATTCGAATTAGAGGTTCCTGAAATTTCTGATGGAACGGTTGAGATTAAGGGAATAGCTCGTGAGGCAGGATCAAGAACCAAGATTGCTGTATATTCACACGACGAAAACGTGGACCCAGTCGGTGCATGTGTTGGTAATAGAGGTACGAGAGTTCAGAATATCGTTGATGAGCTATTCGGTGAAAAAATCGATATCATCGTATGGGACGAGGATCCGGCTGTTTTAATAAGCAATGTGCTGAAACCAGCTGAGGTTGAAGGCGTATATATCAACTATGTGAGTGAAAAGGAAAAGATGGCAACGGCTGTGGTTCCAGAGCAGCAGTTATCTCTTGCAATAGGCAGGGAGGGACAGAATGTTAGGCTCGCTGCTAGGGTTAGTGGCTGGAAAATCGATATCAAGAGCAAGTCACAGCTTGAGGACAGCGGCTTTGATTTTGATGAATACGAAGACCAGGATGGACAGGCGGTAGACGTGCTTAACGATGAGGATGTGCCTGCAGATGCTCCGCTTGATCCAGAAGCTGCTGAAGTAGAAAATGATGTAGATGCGGAAGCATAAGTATGGCTCTAAATGAAAACAGAGAGCCAATGCGTAGATGCATTGGATGCAGGAGTTCACATCCAAAAAGAGAAATGTTTAGGTTTACATGCCGTGGTGTGGAAATCTATGAAGATATAACGGGAAATGACGAAGGCAGAGGCGTTTACCTATGTAAAAGGGAGTCATGCATAGAGTCTGCCCGTAAGAATAGAGCATTTAACAGGGCTTACAAGAAGGCGATTGATGATAAGAGCCTCAGCGAGCTTCTCGAAAAGATGCTAGAGAAAACAAGGAGGTAGCGGATGACGAAAAAGGTAAATGAGCTGATGACAGAGCTTGGGGTGTCATATCAGGATATTAAGAAAGCAGCTGATACGATGGGCATCGAGGTAAAGTCGGAGCGCACAAATCTCGCTCAGAAGGACGCTGATAGATTGAATGACACAATTAGCAAACTGAAGGGACTGGATTCAAAATCCGATAAGAATAGCAACAAGCCTAAAATTAAGGCTGTTCCAATAATTAGCAAGGATTTTGCGCATAAACCTAAGGCACCAGTAGGAAAGCCAATGCCACGCAAGGCAGAATCTACAGATGGTGAAGTTGATGAAGTGAAAGCAAAATCAGAAGTGAAGGTGACAGTAGATAAAGAGGTAAAAGCTGAGGTGCAAGCGGAAAATGCAGAAGCCAAGCCTAAGACTACTAAAAAGAAAACTGCTGTTAAGGAAAAGCCTTCCGATGAAGTTAAAGACCATAAGGAAGCAAATAAAGAAAAGGCATTGGAGCCAAACGAAAATGCTGTAAAGGCTGAAGGAAAGCCTAATAAAGGTGAGGAATCAGCTAAAGAACCAGAGAAAAAGCTAGAGAAAAAGCTAGAGAAAAAAGAGGAGTCATATGAAAATGCTCCTAACAAGCCAATGCGCTTTAAGAAGATTTTCGATGCATCATCAGCGCCTAAGGAAGAACCAAAGCCTGCTCGCAAGAAGTCTTCCGACAAAGAAGGACGTAAGGACAGTAAGAAGGATGAACGTGGCGGCAGAAAGAACGATAAGAGAGATGGACAGAGCAGAAATTCTGACTCAAAGCAGAGCAGAAGTTCATCAAGACCTCAGAGTTCAGCTGCTGCAGATGCACCTATGGCAGATAAGCCACAGACTAAGGGCAAGAGCAAGAAATTTTTTGACAAGGATAAGGATAAAGATCGCGATAAGTTCAAACATGAAAAGCGCAGTGAAGGAAGAAACAGCAAGTCTCGCTTCTTTGATGAGAGAAACCTTGAGAAGCAGGTTAAACACAGAAAGAAGAAGGCTCCAAAAGTTACTGAGCCTGAAATTGAAATCGAAGAACTACTTCCAGAGGGTGCAGTGGCTGTGACCGTTCCGATTACTGTTGCTGGTCTAGCTGAACAGGCGGAGATTTCTGTCAGCAAGATTATCATGTCGCTCATGAAGCTTGGAATAATGGCTACTGTAAACCAGACCCTCGATAAGGACACCGTTGAGATGCTCGGAGAAGATCTCGGGATGCAGGTTGTAGTAACAGAAGAGAAGGAAGAAGTTGTTGAAGAAGGTCTTGACCTACGCGAGGATAAGGAGAACGAACTAAAACCTCGTGCACCAATCATCACTGTAATGGGTCACGTTGATCACGGTAAGACTTCGCTACTCGATGCCATTAGAAATACCAACGTAACGGCTGGTGAGTCGGGCGGTATTACACAGCATATTGGTGCTTCCGAGGTTAAGATCAACGGTAAGAAGATCGTATTCCTCGATACACCAGGACACGAAGCATTCACTACAATGCGTGCTCGTGGTGCTCAGGTAACTGACATCGCTGTATTGGTAGTTGCAGCAGATGATAGCGTTAAGCCACAGACTATAGAGTCTATTAGCCACGCTAAAGCTGCAAACGTTCCTATGATTGTTGCTATCAATAAGATAGATAAGCCAGGCGCAAATATTGACAGGGTTAAGAAAGACCTTGCTGATCATGGTGTGCTTGTTGAGGATTGGGGCGGAGATGTAATAAGCGTTCCAGTATCAGCTAAGAAAGGTGAGGGGATTACTGACCTCTTGGAAATGATCCTGTTACAGGCTGAGGTTCTCGAGCTTCGTGCAAATCCAGACAGGCTTGCTATGGGAACTGTAATTGAAGCAAGACTCGACAAGAGTAAAGGTCCAATCGCTACACTACTTGTTACCAATGGAACTCTCAAGGCTGGACAGAGTGTCGTTGCGGGTACAACATCAGGTAAGATTAGGGTAATGACTAACTTTAAGGGAGAAGCAATCAGAAAGGCTCTTCCTGCTACACCTGTTGAAATACTTGGACTTTCTGATGTTCCTATGGCAGGTGACTCATTCAATGCTGTTAAGGATGACAAGGTTGCTAGAGAGATTGCAGAGAGCAGACAGGAGAAGATGAGAGAAGATGTACTTGCAAAAAATGCAAGCACTACACTAGAGAAACTTTTCTCTCAGATTCAGGAAGGCGAGACAAAGGAACTCAACCTAATCATCAAAGGAGATGTACAAGGTTCCGTTGGTGCTATTATTTCATCGCTTGAGAAGCTAGATACTGAGGATGTGCGAGTAAATGTAATCCACTCAGGAGTAGGTACAGTTACAGAATCTGATGTAATGCTTGCTGAAACTTCAGGGGCTATCATCATAGGGTTTAACGTAAGGCCAACGACCGCAGTTCAGGCGAGAGCAGATGATGCGGAGATTGAAATCAGAACATATCGTGTAATCTATGACATCATCGATGATGTACAGAACGCTATGAAGGGTATGCTTGATCCTGAGTATAAGGAAGAGATCCTCGGTAAGGCTGAGATAAGAGAGACGTTTAAGGTTCCTAACATTGGAATCATCGGCGGTGCATATATCGTTGAAGGTAAGGTTAAGAGGAATGCTCAGGTTCGTCTCGTAAGAGATGGTATCGTAATTCATGAAGGCACGATTTCTTCACTTCGCAGATTTAAGGACGATGCTAAGGAAGTAGCTCAGGGCTATGAGTGTGGTATCGGAATTGAAGCATACAATGATATCAAGCCTATGGATATAATCGAGTGCTTCCACATGGTGGAAATAGAGAGGTAACATGGGAAAGAATTACAGACAGGGGAGACTCGGTGAGGAAATTAAGAAAAGTATCTCAGGATATTTACTTAATGGCATAAAGGATCCGAGACTTTCTGCTAGGATAATCACCATATCAGCTGTTGAGGTGTCGAGTGATGGAAGCTATGCGACCGTCTTCTTCACACCTCTCACGCTGAGCGGAGAAGATAGTAACGAAGTTAGCAAAGAGGTTTTAAGCGCATTCAATAATGCGAAGGGTCTATTTAGAACTAAAATATCTCATGACATAAAGCTTAGACATGCTCCTGAGCTCAATTTTAAGCTAGATTCATCGATGGAATATGGTAGACATATTGATGAGATTATCGATGAGATAAATAAGCCGGAAAGATAAAATATGACAGATAATACTTACAAGGAAATTGCTTTAAAACTGCATGGTTACGACAAGGTCTTGATTTTTCCTCATGTAAACATGGATGGGGATTGCCTTGGTTCATCAGCTGCGTTATGCCACGTGCTCCGAGGATTTGGTAAAGATGCCTATGTACTTGCTGACAATGTAACTCCTCACAATCTGGATTTTCTAGAGAGTGGCGTGGTTACTAGAGATTATGATGTATTTGAGGAATATGACCTTGCTATTCTTGTGGACTGTGGAAGCAGAAGTAGGATAGGAGAAAGAGCGGCCGTTTTTGATAGAGCTAGAGAAAAGGCGGTAATTGATCACCATGGGGTGTCGGAAAATGATACAGAGTTCAACTTTGGAATCATCGAACCGAGCTCCGCAGCAACTGCTGAGCTCATCTATCTGATCGCGAGCGAGATGGGAGCAGAAGTTACACTGCGCATCGCACAGTTTATTTTTGCTGCCATAAGTACTGATACAG
>ERZ772977.1720-NODE-1720-length-10577-cov-12.952481_pt1 | contig 10577 bp, 6 predicted proteins | sample MGYA00511131_ERZ772977 | MGnify/ENA primary metagenome ERZ772977 (study PRJEB29015, sample SAMEA2737935) | human oral metagenome | biome: human oral; feature: human-associated habitat; material: dental | place: China | collected 2151 ...
CCTCGTCGCCGGGCTCGCAGACGGCGTCGAGCAGGTGCTGGATGAGGGCGACCGACCCGTTGCCGACGACGACCTGCTCGCTTTCGACGCCCCACCGGCGGGCCAGCGCCTGCGTCAGCGACTCGCCCGTCATCTCCGGGTAGCGGTTGGCTCCGGTCGCGGCGCGGGTGATGGCTTCGACAACCGCGTCCTGAGGCGGGAAGGGCAGCTCATTGGAGGAGAGCTTGGCAATCTCCACCGGGCTCTCGGCATCGGGACTGGCCCCGGGCACGTAGGCGGGCAGGGCGGCGACGTCGGGGCGGATGCGAACCGTCGTCGAGGTTTCGCTGTCCGGGGCTGGGGCGGCCGGTCCTGGTTTGCCTGCGGCAGGGAAGTCCACCCACTTAGGCGCCTCGACGGCCTTGACGGTGCGCCGCATCCGCCGACCGTGAAAGGTGTCGACCGAGGAGATGAATGGGACGTCCTTCCAGGGCAGGGCCTTGAGCGTCTTACGCAGGCGCTTCTGGTTGTCCTTGACCGTCAGGACGTAGTGACCACCGGGCTGGGCGATCCACTCGGCGATCTCGACCTGGGTGTGCATGGCGTCGGCGGCCACCACCGCCCCGTCCAGGTCGAGGGGTTCAAGCAGCCGCCTCAGCACGGGGATCTCGTTGGACTTGTCTGCGACCCTTCGCTGGGTCAGGACGGTGCCGGTGACCTGTTCCAGGGCCGACAGCAGATGAAAGGCAGGCACGTTGCAGGTGCGGGCTCGCATAGTCTTACCATCCACGGCGACCAATGAGCGACCGTTGATGGTGTCGGCACGCGTCCACAACCATAATCTCGGCAGTGTATCAAGACCTGCGGAGTCCAGGTCCTGCACGACCCTGCTGACGGTGGACTCCGATGGTAAGGACCGCCCCTCCGGTAGACCCAAGGCCTCCGGCTCGGCGGCAGGCAGATCGGTGGTGTGCTCCCATATCGCCGTCAGGCTCCGGCATCCAGCCAGCACCCCGGTGATGGCCAGGGACAGGACCTTGGGCAGGTCGTGGCGCACACTCGGCCGGTCCCTGGGATCAGCCACGTTCCTGAGAACCTGGGTCAGGAGCTGGCGCGACAGGGCAGTCGTGGTGGGAAATGACATCGGCGGCGTGACCTCGCTGGTAACTGGATTGAGTAGACACCTTCATCCTCACCGTGCGGGTCACGCCGCTCCTACATCAACACGCCGGCCCCACTAGAAATCAGACAACCAGCCGCCGACTTGGCCGCCCCTCTGCAGACCCGACCAAGATTCAACAACTCTGCAGCTTACAAGCAACAGAGCTACGCAATAAATAACCAGCAGCAGTTAACGGGATTAAATAAATGACGCATGTCACACATTGCGCAGACCTTCCGGCTGGTGTATAAAAGTTGCGTGACCGTTGAACTGGCGCCGAACGCAAACGAACCCCAGGATGACATTTGGGACGTAGAAACTCAGGCAAAAGTATTCAAAGCCATATCCGATCCTGCGCGACTCGAGATACTAAGATGCCTAGTTCGTGCAGGTCGCGGCATCACCTGCGGCGAAGTCGGAGCAATGATTAATATTAGCAAGTCGGCCGGCTCCTATCATTTTAGAATCTTGCGGGAGGCCGGACTCACTGTAACAAAAAAGGTCGCTCGAGAAAAATATGTATCGGCCAACACAGACGTCATTAATCGATACATAACCGGCTTTATCGACAATATCAAGAAAAAGCCCACTGACCCCAAAATATCATAACACAACAAATTTTCACTACCAAAATACCTCGAATCGAAAACGGCTTGAAGGAGGCTTTTAGCGCAAAAGAACGGACGAACTCGCAACAATAGTTCAACAATTGATGAACTATTCAACTAAAACGTGCCGCACACACAAGAGGAGTAGCAATGGAAACGACCGACACCGCGAAGACCGGCAAACTACGTTCAGGGAATCCACGAGGCGGACACGACACCGTGTCGGAAGTCATCCTGGAATCAGCCAAGAACTATCCCGACCAACAGATCGCTTACCTGACCACTGAAGGTCAGCATGCATCCACCTACTCAGATACCTACGAGGAAGCTTCAACCATCCTAGCCGGACTAAAAGGGCGTGGCGTAAATCCTGGAGATATTGTCGTTGCCGCGCTCGACGAACCAAATGAATTCATTCCATGTATCTGGGCATGCATATTGGGTGGAGTAATCCTGTGCCCCATTTCGCCCCGCGTTACCGATATGGCGCTGTGGACCGAACATCTAGCATACCTATCAAAACTTTTCAACGATCCCGTATATGTCACCAATAACACCAATAGAGAACTATTTGAAGGGCGAACTGTATTCACTATAGAGCAACTACTCAAGACTTCCGGAAGGGAGATGAAAATCCAGCCAAAATCGGGAAACAAAAATGAAACAGTATTTCTAATGCTAAGTTCTGGATCTACAGGAAAACCAAAAGCGATTGCACTAACAAACGAAAACATACTGGCTTCTTTAGAGGGAAAACGCATCGCCACAGAAATTAACGACTCCGATGTAGTGATGAATTGGGTTGCTTTCGATCATGTTGCTGCGTTGACGGAATGCCACCTTCTTCCGCTGTATGTTGGCGCCGCGCAGGTGCAGGTGGTACCCATTGAAATTGCGACTGATCCATTACGATTCCTTGAAATTGCGAGCGAAAGGAAAGTGACTCATACCTTCGCACCAAACTTCCTTTTCGGGCAGATACTTAATCAAATTGAGCAGAATAAGCAGTTGAAGGGAAGGATTGAAAAGCTAGATCTTTCCCACCTTGTGCGCATAATTTCAGGAGGCGAGGCCAATGTTTGCGCAACGGGGAGGAGATTTATAGACCGACTTTATGGGCAGGGATTAAATTCTTCTTCGATTTGGCCGGCTTTTGGAATGACAGAAACATGTGCAGGTTCAATATACTCGACTATATTTCTAAGTGAAATAGAAAAGGAAAAGGAATTCGCGTCACTCGGATGGCCTGTATCCGGGATGGAAGTACGTATTCAATCGAATGATGGAAAGACCGTGGAGGATGGCGAAGAGGGGGAACTACAGGTAAGAGGAAAAATGGTATTTGGCGAATACTTTGCTGATCAAGAAGCAACTGCACAGGCATTCACTTCCGACGGGTGGTTCCGCACTGGTGATTTAGGCGTACTGGAAAAGGATACAAAATCACTTCTCCTTGTGGGAAGAACCAAAGACAGCATTATCGTAAACGGTGTAAACTACTTCCTTCACGATCTTGAGAATGCAATCGGCGAGCTCGAAGGTGTATCCGCTTCATACGTTGCATGCTTCCCAACACGTAAAAATAACTCGGATACTGAGTCGCTCATCATATTCTACGTCCCCGACGGCATAAGTGATTATCCAGAAGCATTGCATCGAGTAAGTTCTGCGATCCGTTATGTAACCGTGCTACGGTGGGGTTTTCGACCGGAATTAATTCTTCCAGTAGATGGCGACGTGATTACTAAGACCACGCTAGGAAAAATCCAGCGAGCCAGTTTACGCACGCGATACGAAGACGGAGAATTCGACAATCTCATTCAAGAATATAAGGAAAAGGAGGCCAAAGTCGGCGACATGTTGCTTGCGCCAACCAACGACGAAGAAAACAAGTTGGTTCAAGAATATTCGAACATTCTAGGAATTAGCGCAGATGAAGTCGGCGCCAATAGCAGTTTCTTCAGCTTGGGGGGTACGTCGCTGGAAATTCTTCGATTGCTCTCTACAGTGAATGAATGCTCGGAGTCCAAAGTATCGCTTGCCGAACTAGTTCGAGATCCGACGCCACAAGCAATCGCTAAACTTTTAAGAAACGAAGTCGATGAGTCAGGAGACTACGATCCCGTTGTAACACTTCAAAAACAGGGTAGCTCGGCGCCGATCTTTTTCCTTCATCCTGGTGTCGGTGAGGTGCTTGTGTTCGTGAATATCGCTAATCTATTCGCGGGCGAAAGACCCATCTACGCAATGCGGGCTCGCGGATTCAACAAGAACGAATCGTTCTTCGATAGTTTTGACGAACTTGTATCCGTATACCTTGAGTATATTAGAGCGTACCAGCCTCACGGTCCGTACGTTCTTGCTGGTTACTCATACGGAGGACCTGTTGCGCTTCCTATTGCGCAGAGCCTTGAAGCAATGGGTGAGGTGGTTCATACCTTTGTCATCGATGCTCCTCCGGTAATTGAGCACCCACGTGGCGAGGTGGATGAAGTTGAGAGTGCGTTAATGCTGGCATTCTTCCTTGAATTTATTGATAAGAACGAGGTTGATGAGTACAACACTATTCTTCGCGATTCTCCAAAATTAGATCCGGCGGAGTTCTTGTATGGGAAGGCATCGAGTCGTCGAATCAAGGAGTTGGGGCAAGACCTAAACTCATTCAGACATTGGAATAAACTCGCACATGGCCTGTCACAGATCGGAATCGGCTATGAGCCAAGCGGTATGGTAGACAACGTCACAGTCTTTTACGCGGAACCAATTTGGGGCGATAAGCAAGCCTACCTCAATACAATGCTTAGAAAATGGGATAAACATTCACGAGGTCCGGTTAGGTACATTGAAATTCCCGGCGAACATCACACCGTTCTAAATCCACGATACGTTGACAAGTTCTATGATGTATTCGAATCAGAACTCCAACGTGTCGGGCTGGGAGCAGGAGGTCGTCATGGAAACATACAGCCCTGATAATGACATCGAGCCAGTTAATCAGAACTTACCCGAAGGTCCTATTGTCTTCATTCATGGATATATTTCTGACAGCAGAATCTGGGATCATTTTCGCTCCCATTGGAATGGAAATGAAACTTCCCATTTTCCGACTCTTTCGGGGTTTGGTGACTTTAGTTCCCGTAGCGAAAGTAATATCGAGTTCGGAGTCGAATTGCATACGAATGATATCGTTGCTTACATCGAAAACGAACTAGGAACAGCAGCACATTTAGTTGGCTGGTCTTATGGTGCTTCGCTTGCTCTTTTGATAGCCACCCGCCGGCCAGAGTTGGTTAATTCTGTCTATTGCTATGAAGCCGGTCTGAATGGTTTCATTACTGATCACGAGACCGCTATGTTGGTTGGTGAAGATCGACAGAACATGGTCGCTTCTGTTATAAAAGCTTTGAATCGAGGTGATCTTCGGCGTGCAGCAAAAGAAATGGTCAACAACGCGTGCGGAGTTGATTCGGTGTTCGAGAATCTTGACAAGCATGATCAGCAGGTGTTTCTTGATAACGCGGAAACCATACCCGCGATGTTTGCGAATAGGAGCGATTCGTTTTCTTCGAGCATGATTGCTGTCGATCTTCAGAAAATTCGGTGCCGAGTCACCATCGGAACGGGCGCGTTGGCGCGTCCGGCCTACAGGATTGTAGGTGATGAGGCTAGCAGAATTATTCCTGCTGCTTACCGGCAGATTATTCCGACTGCTCTTCACGTAGCCCCAGCAACTAATCCGCAACTATTTGCTACCGCGATACTGCGGCACTTTTCAACCCTGTGAAAGGAACACAATTGAACTCCGGACTTCAATCGAAATCCAGTCGTTTCTGGGTACTCGCCCTCACCTCATTGGGGTTCTTCATGTCTATGATGGATTCCATGATTGTTACCACCGCCTCAACCTCTATACGCGAAGACTTTCATATTACTGTAGGACAGTTGCAATGGACTCTTAACGCATACAATGTCTCGGTGGCAGCTTTTCTTCTTCCTGGGGTTGCTATAGGTAATAGGATTGGCCATCGTAAGTTGTATGAGGCCGGTCTACTGTTGTTCGTGCTTGGTTCAGTGTTTTGCGCCGTGGCTCCTAATTTGGCTTTGCTAGTTGTTTCCCGTATAGTCCAGGGAGTTGGCGCTGCGGTTATGACACCGATGTCTATGGCGATTCTTTCTGCGGCATTTCCTGCATCAGAGCGGGGTAGGGCTTTAGGCATTTGGAGTGGAATTGGCGGGCTAGCTTTAATTGTGGGTCCGGCATTAGGGGGTGTGATAGTATCAGGTATTGGTTGGCCTTGGATCTTTTGGATCAATGTGCCAATCGGGCTACTGACTGTTATTTTGTCCCATCGTAAACTATCGGAATCAATTTTAAGCGGACAATGGCCTAGTCTGCTGGATAGTCTCCTGGTTGTAGGTGCATCCGGTGGAATGGTCTGGGCTTTGTCCGAGTTCTCGACGAATCGGAGCCACTACGCCGTGGTCGGCGGTGTGGCTAGTTGCCTTATTGCGGTTGGATTTATAGCGCGCCAGAACTATGCCGCCACACCTATGGTCCCGTTAACGTTGTTTAAATCCCCAACGTTCGCAGGTGGAGCGGTTGCTACATTTCTACTTTATGCGGCGATGTATGGAGTCGTATTTTTCTTCCCTCAGTATCTTCAAGTGGTCACCGGGGCTGACGCATTGACCGCTGGCTTGGAAATCCTCCCGTGGACAGCCACTTTGGTACTCGTTTCTCCGTTCTCTGGACGTGCCGTTGACAGATTTGGTGAACGTCCTATTGCTGTTCTTGGACTTGTTATGCAGATTTGTGGATATTTTTGGATTGCGCTGGCTATTCTGCATTCGTCTCCCTATTGGTTTTTTTTGTTTCCTTTGTTGTGCAGTGGCGCCGGAATTTCTCTGGCTGGCCCGGCATTGCAAAAAGCTGTTCTGGGGGCGGTGGATGCGTCACATATCGGAGTGGCCTCCGGAATTTTCAATACGTTTCGTCAGTTAGGAGGTGCGGTGGGTACGGCCGTTGCGGTGATGGCGTTTTATCTATTTGGAGACATGACCTCTCGGCTATCATTTTCGGAGGGTACCAGCGCGGCCTTGGCTGGATCGACTGTACTCACCCTACTCGGAGTAGTAATTGCGCTTGTTATGGGGGATTCGCGGAGACGTGACTAGAGGATCGGACCCGAAATCCACATATCTCCTGAGGTAATTGGCATTAGGGTCGCCATGTAGGTGAAGGTGAAGGTGTTTCATTTTTGAAACTTTGAAGCGGCGTTGATTTTATGATGATGTCGTTGCTTTACTTTTACTCATTGGCGTGGACAGTCGCGGAGCGGCTGTGGTTTTACGTTCGTTCCTTATAGTCGTATGACTTGGCTAGTCAAAGTAAACTAATGCTGCGTATTATTCAGCATTCAACGAAACTAGAGTTCTTGATATGGAATGGAGTATGACGAATGCGAACTGAGACGGCCAACGGCGCGCTGGAGCCTTCCGCTAACGACAGTCTATTAGTTCCGTTTTGGTCCTTCCTGGGGCCGGCCGGCACCTTCACCGAGATGGCGCTGCGCCAAGTCGCCCCCGTCAACGTCGAGCTCGATCCCTGCCCGGACGTGCCCACGGCCCTGGACCACCTGCGCGAGCGCACGGTGGAGGCCGCCGTCGTGCCCATCGAGAACTCCGTCGAGGGCGGGGTCAACGCCACGCTGGACAACCTCGTGGCCTCCACGCCCCTGGTCATCGCCGCCGAGATGGCCGTGCCGATCACCTTCGTCCTGGCCGGCCGCCCCGGCACCCGCCTGGAGGACGTGCGCGCCATCTCCACCCACCCGCACGCCTGGGCGCAGTGCCGCGGCTGGGTCCACCAGAACCTCCCCGAGGCGGTCTACGTGGCCGGGACCTCCACCTCGGCGCCCGCCCGCGCGCTGGCCTCCTCTGCGGAGGACACCGGCTTCCAGGCGGCGCTGTGCAACCCGCTGGCCGCCAAGGAGTACGGGCTGGAGGTCATCGCCGGGGGAGTGGCGGACAACCCCGATGCCGTCACCCGCTTCGTCAAGGTGACCCGGCCCGGTCGCGTGGGCGAGCCCACCGGCGCCGATAAGACCACTCTCCTCGTCCAGCTCCCGCACGACCGCTCCGGCGCGCTGCTGGACATGCTCGAGCAGTTCAGCGCCCGCGGCGTCAACCTCTCGCGCATCGAGTCCCGGCCCGTGGGCGACTCCCTGGGGCGCTACCGCTTCTCCATCGACGTCGAGGGGCACGTGCGCGAGGAGCGGGTCCAGGCCGCCCTCATCGGGCTGCACCGCACTTGTCCGGTGGTGCGGTTCCTGGGTTCCTACCCGCGGCTGGACGCGCGCCCGACGGCGGTGCTGGCCGGCACCAGCGACAAGGACTTCGTCGTGGCCCGCTCCTGGGTCGCCGATCTTCTCGGCAACTGTAGTGATTCTGTGTTTCCTAATTTAGTTTATCGAGATTGGTGGACGAAAAACCATGGTATGTATGTTCCATAGTTGGCATAGTTTTAGGGGTAGCTCTCCTTGTTTTGCGGACTGTGGAATACGCCGGGAACATAGAGGGGTGTTTGCGGGATAAGACAATCAATCCCTCACAATGCGCAAAGATGGGTAGCCGACATGGTTGTGAGCATCTTTAGAAACATCGCCGAAATGAAGTTAAATTCATCACAGCCGGATTTGCAGGTTCATTAACTTATAGTCGCGTTAAGTGTATTCGCGTGACGGCGCGCTCACATTCTTATGAGGTATTCTTGTAGTGAGGAGTCTTGCTTAATGGGGCTATTATTTCGCGATAATATCGCTTTGACTGAAGTCCGACATTATATGTATGATCCACTTTATTCCGAGGAGTATGAATACTTGCGATTTGCTTGTGATAAACGTTGCTGCGAGTTCATCACAGTCCGTCACTGTGCTAGGAGGTCTCTGCAGAAACTGGGCTTGCAGCGCCCGGTCATGGTACCTGGAGACCATGGAGAGCCTGTTTGGCCTGGTGGCGTTGTCGGAAGCATCACGCACTGCCAAGGTTACTATGCCGCAGCGGCCGCAATGTCCAGTAATGTCGCGACTGTCGGAATAGACGCTGAACGCAATCATCCATTAGCTGATCACATCTTAGAGCTTATCGCTTCAGAAGATGAGAAATTACATCTTCGCTCTATTCGAGACTCTCGCCCCGATGTTGCTTTTGATCGACTGCTATTTTGCATAAAGGAATGTGTGTATAAGGCTTGGTTTCCTCTTGAGAAAACGCAGCTGAGCTTTCACGATATCGTCGTTTCTATAAGTTGGTGCGGTCGATTCAAGGTTGCGATTCCTAGTTCTTCGAGACAATGTGATAGAGTGTTTTATAGGGGGAGATGGAGGAGGGAGGGAAATATAATTGTGGCGGCATTGAGTGTACCTTTTGGTTGTTGGCGGACGGTTTCTTGTTCGTGATTGAGATCGAAGGTCAAGCGCGTTCTGGCGACAGAAAAGATTGCCTTTACATTGTGGCTGTAGCTTGAGAACCAATAGTTGCATGTTGATATATCTAATTTGCAAATTTCAGATCGAGTTGTCTTGTTAACTATTATCTAAGGTCAGTAAATTGCAAAATGTTATGATGGATTCAACGACATTTCGTTTTGGTAGTCTCGCCTGGCGCCATCTACCTGCTCTTCAGCAGCCTGCCTACCCCGATGAGGCCGCGCTGGCCGGCGTCGTGGCGGACCTGCGTCGCCGGCCCCCGCTCGTCTTCGCCGGCGAGGTCGACTCCCTGCGTGACCTCATCGCCCAGGCCAGCGCCGGAGATGCCTTCGTCCTCATGGGCGGGGACTGCGCCGAGTCCTTCGCCCACAACACGGCCGACAACATCCGCCTCAAGGTCCAGACCATCCTCCAGATGGCCGCGGTCCTCACCTACGGCGCCTCCACGCCCGTGGTCAAGATCGGCCGCATGGCCGGCCAGTACGCCAAGCCCCGCAGCTCGGACACCGAGACCCGCGGCGAGGTCACCCTGCCCTCCTTCCGCGGCGACTCCGTCAACGGCCACGAGTTCACCCCCGAGTCCCGCATCCCCGACCCCACACGCATGCTGGACGCCTACCTGCGCTCGGGCACCACCCTCAACCTCATCCGCGCCTTCACGATGGGCGGCTACGCGGACCTGCGCGAGGTCCACTCCTGGAACCGCGGCTTCACCGCCAACCCCGCCTACAAGCGCTTCGAGTCCTTCGCCGAGGAGATCGACCGGGCCATGCGCTTCATGGAGGCCGCCGGCGTCGACTTCGACGCCCTGCGCCAGGTCGACTTCTACGCCGCCCACGAGGCCCTCCTCCTGGAGTACGAGGACGCCATGATCCGCGAGGACTCCCGCACCGGGCGCCTCTACGACACCTCCGCCCACATGCTCTGGGTGGGGGAGCGCACCCGCGAGGCCGACGGCGCCCACGTGGCCATCCTCGCCGGCGTCCACAACCCCGTGGGCGTCAAGGTCGGCCCCACCACGTCCCCCGACGACGTGCTCCGGCTCATGGACCGGCTCAACCCCGACGGCGTCCCCGGACGCCTGTCCCTCATCACCCGCATGGGCGCGGGCCGCATCCGCGAGTCCCTGCCGACGCTGGTCGAGGCGGTGCGCGCCGACGGTCGCCCCGTCACCTGGATCACCGACCCCATGCACGGCAACACCATCACCTCGGACAACGGCTACAAGACCCGTCGTTTCGAGACGATCCTCGACGAGATTCGCGGTTTCTTCGAGGTCCACCGCTCCCTGGGCACCGCCCCGGGCGGCATCCACGTCGAGCTCACCGGCGACGACGTCAC
>ERZ772977.1724-NODE-1724-length-10534-cov-13.130261_pt1 | contig 10534 bp, 8 predicted proteins | sample MGYA00511131_ERZ772977 | MGnify/ENA primary metagenome ERZ772977 (study PRJEB29015, sample SAMEA2737935) | human oral metagenome | biome: human oral; feature: human-associated habitat; material: dental | place: China | collected 2151 ...
GCGGATGGGCAGCAGGCCCAGGACGGTGCGCACGAGCGTGGACTTGCCCGAGCCGTTGGCGCCCAGGAGGGCGACCGACTCGCCCGGCTCGATGCGCAGATCGATGCCCGACAGGATGAGGCTCGAGCCCAGGACGACGGACAGGTCCTGGACCTCGACGGCGGGCGCGTCGGGGTCCGCGGGCGGACGGGCGGGGGTCATGGCGTCTTCCCGGTCGGGCCCGGTCGGGGCGCTCGCGGGCCCCGTCACTGGCAGCTCAGCGCGGTGCGCAGCTCTTCGAGGTTGGTCCTCATGACGCCGGCGTAGTCGCCGCTCTCGGGGGCGGACTCGATGGGGCTGAGCACGCGGGTCTGGGCCCCGGTCTCGGCGGCGACGGCCTGGGCGGTCTCGGGGGAGACGAGCTCCTCGGTGAAGATGGTGGTGGTGCCGGTGGACTCGACGACCTTCTTGACCTCGGCGAGTTCGGCCGGGCTCGGCTCGGACTCGGGGTCGACGCCGGAGATCGAGGCCTGGGTCAGGCTGTATCGGTCGGCGAGGTAGCCGAAGGCGGCGTGCGAGGTGACGAAGGTGGTGCGCTCGCAGTGGCCCAGGCCGGTGGAGTAGCTGGTGTTCAAATCGGTGAGGGTCGCGTTGAGGGTGTCCAGGTTGGCGGCGTAGTCGTCGGCGTGGGCCGGGTCGGCCTGGGCCAGGGCGGCCTCGACCGCCTTGGCGGCCGCCTGCATGCGCACCGGGTCGAGCCAGAAGTGCGGGTCGAGGGCCGCGGCGGCGCCGTGGTCGTGGGCGGCCTCGGTGGCGCCCTCGGTGGCGCCCTCCTCGTGCTCCTCCTCCACGCCGTCGTGGTGGACCAGGTCGACGCTCCCGGCCAGGTCCACGACCGTGGGGCCGGAGACCTGGGCGAGGGCGTCGTCGAGGGAGGGCTGGAAGCCGGAGACGTACAGGACCAGGGAGGAGGCGGACAGGGCGGTGACGTCCTTGGGGGACAGCTCGAAGTCGTGGGGCTCGACGTTGGTGGGGGTGACGCTGGTGACCGCGACGTGCTCGCCGCCGATGGCCTGGGCCAGGTACTGGATGGGGTAGAAGGACGTGGACACCGTCAGGGCGCCGGAGGCGGCCGCCGTCGGGGCCGCCCCGGAGGCGGCCGCGGTGGAGTCCGATTCGGGGGACAGGGCGGCGCAGGAGGCCAGGGATCCGGCGAGTGCGAGGGCGGCGACGGCGGCCAGGTGGCGGCGCGCGCGGGTGACCAGCATGTTCATGGGAATCATTCTCAATGCCGGTGGCGGTCGCGTCAAACCGGCCGGGTGACGCCTGCGTCACGCTCGGGCGGGCGCGCGGACCGGGTCGCCGCGCGCCCGTAGACTGACGCCACTCGTTCCCACCGACCAGGTGCGGACAACGACGATATCAGGAGAATCCGGTGGCACAGACCCCCTCCACGCTCGATCGCGTCATCAACCTCGCCAAGCGGCGCGGCTTCGTCTTCCCCTGCGGGGAGATCTACGGCGGCACCCGCTCCGCCTGGGACTACGGGCCGCTGGGCGTCGAGCTCAAGGAGAACATCAAGCGCCAGTGGTGGCAGTACATGGTCCGCTCGCGCGACGACGTCGTCGGCCTGGACTCCTCCATCATCCTCCCGCGCGAGGTGTGGGTCGCCTCCGGGCACGTGAGCGCCTTCACCGACCCGCTCATCGAGTGCCAGTCCTGCCACAGGCGCCTGCGTCAGGACGAGCTCCAGGAGGCCCACGCCGCCAAGCACGGCATCGAGGACCCCGACTCGGTCGGCCTGGAGCAGCTCGTGTGCCCCACCTGCGGCACCCGCGGCCGGTTCACCGAGCCGCGGGCCTTCTCCGGCCTGCTCAAGACCTACCTGGGCCCGGTCGACGACGAGGCCGGGCTGCACTACCTGCGCCCCGAGACCGCCCAGGGCATCTTCATCGACTTCGCGGCCGTCATGAGCGCGGCCCGCAAGCGGCCGCCCTTCGGCATCGGCCAGGTCGGCAAGTCCTTCCGCAACGAGATCACGCCGGGCAACTTCATCTTCCGCACCCGCGAGTTCGAGCAGATGGAGCTGGAGTTCTTCTGCGAGCCGGGCACCGACGAGCAGTGGCACCAGTACTGGATCGACTACCGCCGGGCCTGGTACACGGACCTGGGCATCAGCGAGGACAACCTGCGCGAGTACGAGCACCCCGCCGAGAAGCTCTCCCACTACTCCAAGCGCACCGTCGACCTGGAGTACCGCTTCGGCTTCGCCGGCTCGCAGTGGGGCGAGCTCGAGGGCATCGCCAACCGCACCGACTTCGACCTGACCACCCACGCCCAGCACTCCGGCAAGGACCTGTCCTACTTCGACCAGGCCAGGAACGAGCGCTGGGTGCCCTACGTCATCGAGCCCAGCGCGGGCCTGACCCGCTCCCTCATGGCCTTCCTCGTCGAGGCCTACACCGAGGACGAGGCCCCCAACACCAAGGGCGGGGTCGACACGCGCATCGTCCTCAGGCTCGACCCGCGCCTGGCGCCGGTCAAGGCCGCGGTCCTGCCGCTGAGCCGCAAGGAGGAGCTCACCGGCCCGGCCCGGGAGCTGGCCGCCCGCCTGCGCCGCCTGTGGAACGTCGACTACGACGACGCCGGCGCGGTGGGCCGCCGCTACCGCCGCCAGGACGAGGTGGGCACCCCCTGGTGCATCACCTACGACTTCGACTCCCCGTCCGACGGGCGGGTCACGGTCCGCGAGCGCGACACCATGGCCCAGGAGCGCATCGGACTGGACGACGTCGTGCCCTACCTCGCCGAGCGCCTGGCCGGCTGCTGAGCGCGGTCGGCCGGCGCCGTCCCCCGGGCGCGGCGCCCCGCCCGCGTCGGGGGCCGGGGCGCCGTCGGGCATGATGGACCCGTGGCCAGCACCGATCCCTCCGCCCAGTCGCCCGAGCCCCGCCCCCGCGGGCACTCCCACTCCCATTCCCACTCCGGTCCGCTGGAGCTGAGCGCCGCCGAGGCCCGCCGGGCGCGCCTGGTCCTGGCCGCCATCGTCGTGCCCCTGATCATCGCCACGCTCGCGGGGCTGGTGGTGCTGTGGCCGGGCGAGAGCTCGCTCGTGGGCTCCCGGCCCTTCGCCGCCGAGGGGGCGAGCCTGGAGACCGCCGAGATCACCAGCCTGGACGTGGACGACTGCAAGCAGGCGGCGGCGAGCCTGGGCGCCCTGTCCGACGGCTCGCTCCTGACCGACGCCGTGTGCGCCCGCATCACCTCCGGCAAGGGCAGGGGCTTGACCCTGCCCGTGCACATCCCCGCCGAGTCGCGCCCCCCGGCCGACGTCGGCGACCAGTTGCGCGTCATGTACACCCCGCAGGCGCTGGCCGGGGGCACTCCCTACGTGTTCGTCGACTACGTCCGGCGGGCGCCGGTGGCGGCCCTGGCCATCGTCTACCTGGTCCTCGTCGTGGCCGTGGCCGGCAGGAGGGGGGCGCTGAGCGTCCTCGGCCTGGTCCTGGCCACCGCCGTCCTGGTGTTCTTCATGATCCCGGCCCTGCTCGAGCTGGCGTCGCCGATGTGGGTCACCCTCGTGGGCTCCATGGCGATGATGCTGCTGGCCGTCTACGTCGCCCACGGGGTCAGCGTGCGCACGACGACGGCGCTGCTGGGCACGGTGGCGGGCGTGGTCATCACCGTGGCGGGGTCCCTGTGGGGCGTGGGGGCGGCGAACCTGACCGGGGCCGTGGGCGACGACGTGCTGGCCCTGTCCTCCCTCGTGCCGGGTCTGAGCCTGCGGGCGCTGCTGACCTGCGGCATGGTCATCGCGGGCCTGGGCGTGCTCAACGACGTGACCATCACCCAGGCCTCGGCCGTGTGGGAGCTGCACGCCGCCAACCCCGCGCTGGGGTGGACGCGGCTGTTCACCGGGGGCATGCGGATCGGGCGCGACCACATCGCCTCGACCGTCTACACCCTCGCCTTCGCCTACGCGGGCACGGCCCTGCCGCTGATCCTGTCGGCCTCGCTCATCGACCGGGCGGTGGTGGACACGCTGCTCAGCGGCGAGATCGCCGAGGAGATCGTGCGCACCCTGGTCTCCTCGATCGGCCTGGTCCTGGCCATCCCCGCGACCACCGCGATCGCGGCCCTGCTGTGCCGCACCGCCCCCGTCGACTCCACCGCCCCCGCCGACTCCCCGCGCGGCCGGTCGTAGCGCAGGGCGATCTCCTCTGCTGTCGGCGCGATCGGTCTGCCACGTCCCTCCACCCTCTACTGCGCCCCTTCGCCCTCTGCTGCGCCCCCTTTTCTCGTACAGTGGAGGGTGGAGGAGCGCAGTAGAGCGAAGGGGGCGTAGCAGACGCCGGCCGGGTCCGCGAGATCGCCGGTCGACTCACGAGATCGTCACCTGACCCTCGAGATCGTCTGCTAGAGGTACGTGCTCGCGGGTTAAGTGACGTGCTCGCGGGTTACCCGACGATCTCGGCGGCTACCCGGCGATCTCGAGGGCCCGCCCCGGGCTCGTCGGGCGGAGGCCGGACGCCGGCGGCGGCGTCGTCGGCCTCAGCCCCCCGAGACGTCGGACTCGGCGGCCAGCAGCGCCGCCCTCTGCGCCTGCGTCAGATGGGGGGAGTCGAGCCAGCCCTCGGGCAGGTGCGGGCGCTTGGGGGCGCCGGCACGCCCGCGCGGGCCCTCGACCGCCCCGCCGGGGTAGGGGACGGACTCGGGCAGGCGCTCGCGCATGGCGGCCAGCTCGGCGTCGAGCCCGGCCAGGGAGGACACCCGCGCCAGGGCGGCGCGGGCGGGCCCGCCCACCGGGTAGCCCTTGAGGTACCAGCCGATGTGCTTGCGCAGGTCGCGCACCCCGCGGTCCTGCCCCATCTCGGCGGCCAGCAGCCGCCCGTGCTCGCGGATGACCGCGATGACGGCGTCGAGGTCGGGGCGGGTGCGCGCGGGCGAGCCGTGCAGGGCCGCCACGATGTCGGCGAAGAGCCACGGGCGCCCCTGGCATCCCCGCCCCACGACGACGCCGTCGCAGCCGGTGGAGCGCATCATCTCCAGGGCGTCGTCGCCGCTCCAGATGTCCCCGTTGCCCAGCACCGGGATGCGGATGGCCTCCTTGAGGCGGGCGATGAGCTCCCAGCGGGCCGCCCCGGAGTAGTGCTGCCGGGCGGTGCGCGCGTGCAGGGCGACGGCGGCGATCCCGGCGTCGGCGGCGGCGCGGGCCGCATCGAGGTAGGTCTCGTGCTCGTCGTCGATGCCCACGCGCATCTTGACCGTCACCGGCACCCGGCGCTCCCTGCGGGCGGCGCGCCCCGCCGCCTCGGCCGACCGCACCGTCTCGCGCAGGATCGCCGCCAGCAGGTCCCGCTTCCAGGGCAGCGCCGCCCCGCCGCCCCTGCGGGTCACCTTGGGCGCCGGGCAGCCGAAGTTGAGGTCGATGTGGTCGGCCAGGTCCCGCTCGACCAGGATGCGCACCGCCCTGCCGGCGATGAGGGGGTCGACGCCGTAGAGCTGGACGGAGCGCACCCTCTCGCCCGGGTCGGGGCGCACCATGGCCAGGGTCCTGGCATTGCCCTCGACCAGGGCGCGGGTGGTGACCATCTCGGTCACGTACAGCCCCGCCGGAGCCGCCAGGGCGCCGTCCGGGGTCGTGATCGGCCCGTCGGCGGCCGGCGCGGGGACGGGCAGCGCCGACTCGCCGTAGCGGCGGCACAACCGGCGGAACGAGGCGTTGGTGACCCCGGCCATGGGGGCGAGCTCCACGGGGGTGCCCACCTCGATCGGGCCGATGCGCAGCGGCGCCACCCCCGGCACGAGCCCGCCCGCGGCGGGAGCGCCGCCCCCGGGCGCGGCTGAGGACGCTGAGGACCTGGTCACCGGCACATGATGGCACATCGCCTCCGGCCCCGATCGGGTGCGCGCCGCGCGGGCCGGGAGCCCCGCGGCGAGGAGGGGAGGGGGAGGACGGCGGGCCTTCGGCCGGACCCGCCCGGCGGCCGCCCCGCCCCGCGGCGGGGGAGAGAAGGGCGGTGACGTAGGGTTGCCGCGTGACGACCCACGCCTCCGTCCTCCAACGGACCCTCGTCCTCGTGCGCCACTCCAAGGCGTCCCACGACGCCCCCACGGACATCGAGCGCCCGCTGACCCCCAAGGGCCGGGAGATGGCCGACGCTCTGGCCCGCAGGCTGAGCGGGCGCCTCGACGCCGTCGACCTGCTCCTGGTCTCGCCCGCCGCCCGCGCCCGCCAGACCGCCGACCCCATGCAGCAGCGCCTGAACCCGGGGGAGGTCCGCATCGAGCCCGAGATCTACCACAACGGCGCCCTGCGGATACTGCGGCTGCTGACCGGGCTGCCCGAGGCCGCCGGCACGGTGATCCTCGTCGGGCACGAGCCCACCATCTCCATCATGGCCCACGTCCTGCACGACGCCGACGACGACCTCGCCAGCCAGGTCTCCGTCGGCGTGCCCACGGCGACCGCCCTCGTCCTCGACGTGCCCGGGCCCTGGAACGGGCTCGGACCCGGCACGGCGCACCTGGGCGACATGCTCAGCATTCCGCGCTGAACCCGCGCCGGGCCGGTGCGCGGCGGGCGGCGATGGCGTCGACGGCGTTCTGGAGGAGCTCGCGCACGTAGACGCGCGGGCCCGAGTAGAGGTTGCGGGACAGGAGGTCGACCATGCCGCGCAGGTCGACCTGGAAGGTGGACACGACTCAGACCTCCTTCCCGGCGCTCTGGCCGCGCGGCCGGTCGCCCTCGGACCCCGCTCGGGCGAGAGCGGCCTCGTAGCGGGCGCGACCCGCCTCGTAGCGGGCGAGGCCGGTCTCGAAGGCCTCCCAGGCGGCGGCCGCGGCGGCAGCGTCGTCGACGGGGTCGGCCGCGGGCAGGCCGCGCTCCTCCGCCAGGTGGTTGAGTGGGCCGACGGTCGAGCCGATGACGGTCCCCAGGGTGCGGCGGAGCTGCTCCCCCTCGGCCCCGCTCGTCAGGGGCGTCCAGGACGAGGCGAGGATGCGGCGGCCGGTGTCGGTGGGCACCAGGCGGATGGAGGACAGCCAGTGGGTGGCGTTGGTGGCCTGGATGTGGCTGCGCAGCGGGTCGATGTCCGTGACGACGACGGCGCCGTAGAGGGACTCGACGTGCAGGAGCGGGCCGTCGTCGTGCACGCGCAGGCGCACCGGATGGTGCCACACGGCGGCCGCCCACCGGTCGGGGCCGATCTGCCTGAGATCCTGCTTGAACAGCGTCATGAGCACGTCGAGGATGCGCTCGGGGGTCACCGGCGGGGTGAGGGAGTCGGGGTCGGTCCACCAGGGCATGTCAGTCCTCCTTGTCGGCACCGGCGCGGGTCAGGGGCAGCGCCCTCTCGAAGGCCGCCGCGCACCGGTCGGTCAGGGCGGTCGCCCAGGCGAGGTAGGCGTCGAGCTGGGCGTCGGTCATGCCCTCCTCCACCGGGGTGACGGCCTCGATGCGCACATGGAGACGGCCGGTGGCGGCGGGCCCTCCGGGCCCCGGCGGGGCGGCGGCCGGCGGTACGGGCTCCGCCGAGGCGAACGATCCGCCGTCGGCCTCCTCCCCGGACCCGGCCCCAGCAGGCTCGGCGTCGGCAGGCCCCGCCTCGGGCCCCGCCCCCTCGGGCGCGTCCGCATGGGTCAGGCTGATCGTCGGGGCGGGCTCGGCGGCCAGAAGGCGGTCCATGAGGTCACGGGCGGCGTCCACGTCCTGGGGCGGCACCGGCCCCGACAGGTCGATGCGCACCCCCAGCGACGCAGGACTCAGACGGATGGACACGACCGGGTCCTTCCCGATGAACAGGGTTCCGTCCGCCAGCTTCCGGTGGGGCAGGCCGCGGCGGCGGGCCGAGGCGACAACGCGTGCGAGCGGAACGGTCGGTAGTGACGTCACGGCGCCAGCGTAGTGCCTCGCCGCGGCACGGCTATGGGCAGATCAGACCATCGGCGGCCGGCGCGCCGGTCTGCTCGCTCCGTCCCCGTCGAGATAGACATTGTCGTACGAGAGAGACGGTGTCACCGCCGACCTCGTACGACAATGTCTATCTCGACCCAGGAGGTGCGCGCCGGCGTCGTGAGGAGGCCCGGGGGATACCCGGGAGAGGCCCGGGGGAGGCGTCAGGACTCAGGAGGCCTTGTCGAGGGCCTCCTCCAGGCTGGTGACGCGCTCCAGGGCGGGATGGCCCTCCCAGCGCTGGTGGCCCAGGAGCCGGCGCACCCGGTCGATGTCCTCGCGCGCCGCCCCGTCATCGCCCATCTCGGCGTGGATGAGGGCCATGAGGGTCAGCGGGTGGGCGGCGGTGCCGCGGTCCTTGGCGCTGACGTAGCAGGAGAAGGACCTCTTGCAGTGGTCGAGCGCCTCGGCGTGCTCACCGACGCGCCACAGGATCCACGCCATGTCGTCGTGCCAGTCGCCCAGCTCGACGGCCCGGGAGTACTTGCGGGAGTCGGGCACCGACTCAATGAGGTCCCACGCGCGCGACATGAGGGCCCGGGCCTCGTCGGGGCGGGCGGGCGTCATCAGGTCGGCCGACTCGGCGACGGCGGCCCGCCCGGCGCGCCGCAGGTACCTCGCGCAGCGGACCCGCCCGGCGTTGTCGCTGGTATCGACCAGCCCGGCGGCGCGCTCGAACATGTGTGAGGCCCGCGAGCCCTCTCCCAGCTTCTCGCTGGCCGTGGCGGCCCGCAGGAGGTAGTCCGCGCCGCGCTCCGTCTCACCCCGCTTGAGGGCGGACTCGGCCACGACCAGGCAGTTGTCGCGGACCCCCTCCCTCTCGCCGAGCCGCTCCATGGTGGAGATGAGGGTGCGGCGCAGCTCCTCGGCGAGGGTCGGGGGCACGTCGGCGCTCAGGGCCGTCTCGAGCACCTCGGCGGCCTCCAGGAGCCGCCCCGATGTGCCCAGGGCGGTGGCCAGGGACCCGAAGAGCGGTCCGGCGAGCTCCTCCAGCCCCATGGACAGGTGGATATTGAGCAGCTCGCGGGACTGGGTCACCGCCCTCTCGGTCTCGCCGAGGCTCATCAGGGCCCGCACCAGGACGCTGCGCCCCGCCTCCGCCAGGACGACCGGGCAGGGGTCGTAGCGCCGGAGCACGGCGTCGGCGCGCGCGACGGCGCCGCGGGCGTCGCCCCGGGCCAGCAGGGCGTCGGCCTCCAGGAGGGTCAGCTGGTCGTCCAGGGCGCCGTCGCTCGGCTCGATGAAGTCGGCGACGTACGGGACGATCAGCCGGGCGAGCTCGAGGAACTCGGCGGCGCCCTGGTGGTCGTCGTGGGCCGACAGGACCCGCACCATCGCCGTGGTCGACCTGCAGGCGTCGACGAGCTCGGCCTGGTGGCCCATGGGGGCGTCCAGGAGGGGCTCGGCCATGGCCGTCAGCTGCTCGGCGAGCCCCTTGGCGTGGGCGAGCTGGTCGGCGCGCGTGCGCGCGGTGGTCCGGTCGTGGAGGTCGTCGTCCTTGCCTCCGACCTGAAGGGCCTCCAGGTCCAGCTCGATGAGCCGCAGCGGGTGGGCGACGCCGGTCAAGTGGGCGCGCAGGTGGGCGAGCTCGTCGATCGCCCGCTCGTAGTCCCCCTCGCGATCGGCGACGGTGCAGCGCAGGGAGCGGGCCGCGCGCACCAGCTCGGGGCCGACCCGGCCCGGGTCGGGCACGAGCCCTCGCGTCATGGCCTGGGTGACGAGGAACATGTGCTCGAGCGTCCGCCCGGGGCGGCGCAGCTCGATCTCCAGGCGGCGCAGGAGCTCATTGGCGTCGCCGACGGCGGACGGGGCGCGCAGGTCGACGCCCGGGTAGGGCTCGTCGCCGAGCGGGAGGGGCTCGCCGTCGGCCGAGCGGGGCCCGACGGCGAGAGGGAGGGGGCCGTCGTCGTCCCCACTCGCCCCGGAGCGCACCGCGGCCACCGGTGTGGGCGTCGTGTCCGCCTCGGCGCCGCGGGGCCCGTCGGTCGCCCCCGGCACCTCGGCGGGGCCGGTCTCCGCGGGGTCCTCCGACGCGCCGGGCGTCTCGAATCCCCTGAGTCCGTCGGGCGCGTTGGTGGGCTCGGCGGGAACGGGCTCGGCCCTGCCGGTGCTCCCGGACCGCCCCCACGACCTCAGGATCTCCTCGACGTTCCCGGACTGCCCGGGTCCCTCGGTGCTCCCGGTCCTTCCGAGGACCCGCACCTCTGCGCTCCTCGTGGGCGGCTGCTCGGGCTCCCGGCCGTCCTCGGCGGGCTCGGGACCGTCGGCGGACCGGGCCTTGTGACCCGCTCCCGCGGGCTCTCCGAGCGCCCCGGGCTCCTCGGCGGCCGCAGCCGGTCGGGCGGCCCCGGGCTCCTCTGTCTCCTCGGGGTCGAGGACCCTGTCGATGATGATGGTGTCGTCGGGCTTCCTGACCCGGTCCTGACGCTCGTGGGCCTCCTCGCCGGCCCCGGGCTCCTCTGTCTCCTCGGGGTCGAGGACCCTGTCGATGATGATGGTGTCGTCGGGCTTCCTGACCCGGTCCTGACGCTCGTGGGCCTCCTCGCCGGCCCCGGGCTCCTCTGTCTCCTCGGGGTCGAGGACCCTGTCGATGATGATGGT